>ENA-ORMX01001281-ORMX01001281.1-human-gut-metagenome-genome-assembly--contig:-NODE-1281-length-16744-cov-2.625082_pt1 | contig 16744 bp, 16 predicted proteins | sample MGYA00242108_ERZ509007 | MGnify/ENA primary metagenome ERZ509007 (study PRJEB26280, sample SAMEA2338745) | human gut metagenome | biome: human gut; feature: human-associated habitat; material: faeces...
TGATCTCCATGTCTATTACGGCAGCATCCACGCTGTTAAGGGCGTTTCCTTCGAGGTCCACGAGGGCGAGGTCGTCACCCTCATCGGTGCCAACGGCGCCGGTAAATCCACCATTCTGAATACTGTTTCGGGGCTTCTGCATCCCCGCTCCGGCTCCATCCTCTTTCACGGAAAAGACCTGCACGGCGTCCCAGCCCACAAGCTGGTGGGCATGGGCCTGGCCCAGGTTCCGGAGGGCCGCCATGTCTTTTTGCAGATGACGGTGCAGGAAAACCTGGAGATGGGCGCTTTTTCCCAGCCCTCCTCCGGCATTGAGGCGGACCTGGAAAGCGTTTATCAGCGCTTCCCTCGCCTGCTGGAACGCCGTAAACAGATCGCCGGTACCCTTTCCGGCGGCGAGCAGCAGATGCTGGCCGTGGCCCGCGCCCTGATGAGCCGTCCCAAGCTGATGATGATGGATGAGCCCTCCCTGGGACTGGCCCCCCTCATCGTGCGGGATATCTTCCAGATCATCCGGGAGATCAATAAGCAGGGTGTTACCATCCTGCTTATCGAGCAGAACGCCAATATGGCCCTGCACACCGCCGACCGCGGCTATGTAATGGAAACCGGCGAGATCATTCTGGAGGGCGCGGGACGCGAGCTCCTGGAAAACCCGGTCATCCGTGAGGCATACCTCGGCAAATAAATATTCCCCTGCGGGCTTTTATCCGCGGGGGATTTTTTTGATAAGGGACCTTGCAAAAACGCCGGGAAATGGTATGATTATTCCAAAGAGAGGAAAGGGGGAGGGGCCCAATGTCACCGATCGAGCGGAATGAAACCTATACCAAATGGGAGCAGGATGCCATCACCATGCTGCTTTTGCACCTGTGTGCGCTGCTCATCTGCTTGTATTTGGGGGAGATGGGCTACGCCAAGGATACCGCACCGGTCATCTTTGTGCTGGCAGTATTTCTCACCGGCTTTTTTACCAATGGCTACCTGTGGAGCCTGCTCGGCTCGCTGCTTTCGGTCTTTGTGGTCAATTACTTTTTTACCGAGCCCTTTTCCAAGCTGAGCTTTTCCGGCCCCGGCTATCCCATCACCTTTGTAACGCTGTTTGTGGTGGGTATCCTCACCAGCGCCATGACAGTACGCAGCCGTGACCAGCAGCGCCTGAGGGCCGAAAACGAAAAGGAACGCACCCGGGGCAACCTGCTGCGGGCGGTCAGCCACGATCTGCGTACCCCCCTTACGGCCATTTCAGGGGCCATCAATACCGTGCTGGAGCAGCAGGATACCCTGCCGCCCGAGAAGCAACGGGAGCTGCTGCGAAGCGCCGAGGAGGAATCGGAGTGGCTCATCCACATGGTGGAAAACCTCCTGACGATCACCCGGCTGAACGGTGATGGAGAAACCAGGCTCATCACCCAGCCGGAGGCGGTGGAAGAGGTGATGGCGGGCGCGGCGGCCAAGTTCCGCCGGCGGTACCCCGATTTTGCCGTGCAGGTGACCGCCCCCGATGAACTGCTGCTGGTCCCGATGGATGCCACCTTGATGGAGCAGGTACTGTTGAATCTGCTGGAAAACGCCGCCCTGCACGGGGGTAGAGTAAAGAACATCACCCTGACGGCCCGCCGCTGGAATGACAAGGCGGAGCTCCGGGTGGAGGATGACGGCGTGGGGCTGGATAGCCACAGCCTGGAAAATGTTTTTGATGGGATGCGCACCCGCGCGGAGCAAACCAGCAGCGACCGCCGCAATATGGGCATCGGCCTGACGGTGTGCCGTACCATAGTAAATGCCCATGGCGGGCAGATCACCGCCGCCAACCGCCCGCAGGGGGGCGCCAGCTTTTGCATCACGCTGCCGCTGGCGGAAATAGAGGAGGAAGAACATGATGAATAAGATCCTGATCGTCGAGGACGAATTTTCCATCAGCAATTTCATGAAAACCGTGTTGGAGGGCGATGGCTACACCGTGGAGGTGGCTACCTGTGCCGCCCAGGCCCGTGCGGCGCTGGAAAAGATGGAGTTTAGTGCCATGCTGCTGGATCTGGGCCTGCCGGATGCCGATGGGCTGGAGCTGCTGCGGGAGCTGCGGCAGCGCTATGGCCTGCCGGTCATCGTGGTCTCCGCCCGCACCGAGGAAAGCGAAAAGGTGGCCGCCCTGGATAGTGGCGCCGACGACTATATCACCAAGCCGTTCGGCTCCCCGGAGCTGCTGGCCCGCATCCGGGCAGCGCTGCGCCGGGCCGGGCCCGCCGCCAATCTTTCCGCCTTTACCACCGGCGAGCTGACCATCGACTATGATAAGCACCTGGTCACATTGGCCGGGCAGCCGGTGCACCTCACCGCCAATGAATACCGCCTGGTGGAGCTCTTGAGCCGCAGCGCGGGCAAGGTGCTCACCTACGATCGTATCAGCGAGGCCATGTGGGACGATGCCGCCGGCGGCAACAGCCAGCTGCTGCGGGTCAATATGGCCAATATCCGCCGTAAGCTGGAGCAGAACCCCGCCGAGCCGCAGTATATCCTCACCGAGATCGGTGTGGGCTACCGCATGAAGGAGCCGGGCTGACCTCTAAAACAAAGCCCCCTACCCAAACGGTTCATGTTCATAGGTACACAATGTGACCTATGGGGCAAACCGGACGGTACAGGGCAACAAAGAAGCAAGGTAAGAACTTATAGTTTTTACCTTGCTTCTTTGTATTGTTACCATTATAGGCTTTCGGCATCTTATCCGAAAAAACATGCTAACCCTTGGCAATAGCTATACAGTTTAGGAAAATAATCAACGCCCGCACTATTTCCGCTTTCGTCAGATGAATAGACCTCAATTTGTATCTCAATGCGATTTGTGCCCATCGCATTGAATTGTTTCATAACTTGGAGCTTCATACCCTCCATAACAGAAACAATGGTCATAACAGCAGCAATTCCAATGAAGATAGACAGAATGGTTAGTGTACTACGGCCCTTTTTTCCTACAATAGAACGCCATGCCATTTTAAACGGCTGCAAAATGCTCATGCCTTGGCAACTCCCTTGATGTTCATGTCCTTCACAAAATTCTGCGTACCGTACAGCACCAGCGTATCGGTGATACCGTTCTCTTTGGCGTACTCCGCTACATCGCCCTTGAAGAAGCGGAGGTCGAGGACATGAACTTCCGCATAGTCCTCCACGGGGAATTGGGAAAAGGTGTTGCCGTAGGAGTCTTTAATGAGCAGTAGCTTGCCGCTCTTGCCGCTGCCCTCAATGACAGTCTGTGCCTGGTTGGAGTTCAGAAACACGGCGTATTGGTCGCTGCCGGATAGGTATTTCCGCTCATAGATGCTGTCCGTCTCATACTGACCGTTGTTGTAGGACACACTTCTATTTATGTGCTTATACCATGCGGTGATCTCCTCGGCGGGGACAGAGGGCAGCGGAACTTTATTCCAAGTCGTGCCGTGGAAATTATCGCAGAGAATTTCCTGCGTCCATTCGTCCACATTCGGTTCAATGCCCCGCCATGCACAATAGGCATAGTAGGCCCCAAGGCTCGTCCAATGGTGGTCGGTACGGTAGTAGATGTTCTCGCTGCTATGAGCGGCGAGAGCAGAAAGCACGTCTGTTGTGTCAACGCCCGCATCGGTCAGCACTTGCAGGATAGCGGTGTAGTCTGTCACTGGCGCATGGGCAGGGAGCTTATCCGTCAACACCTGCGCCGCCATAGGGACAAGGATCGTATTCATAGAAACACCCTTTGCTGCCAGTTTTTCCTGTAAATCAGCAAGGGCGGCTGCGTTGGCGGCAAGCTGCTTTTTGCTATAAGATGTAAACTTGTCCATCAAATATTTGTCTTTGCAGATATAGACACCACCGCTTTCATGTTTACCAACAGTCAACTCCATATAGGTTTTCATCGTGACCCAGCCATCCCGCAGGGGAACTTGATCGGTAAGATACTTTTCCAGTTCGCCACTAAATTCGCCGGAGATAAAGTTGGCAACGGTAAATTTGGGCTTTTGCGTCAAAGTGCGCTTTTCTCTTTCGGAGTAATAGCGATCCGGCATCAGCAGCCCGATGAGCGCAGACACCGCCAGCAGCAGGCAGAAAAAAGAGGTTATGATTTTATTTCGCATTTTTCTCACCTCAGAATCGGAAGTACAGGAACGGATTATAGCTGCCGCTGACAAGATAGGCCGCAGCCATCACCAGCACACAGGCAAGGCCGCCGCAGTCAACCACGGTCAGCGCCCGCTGCCCCAGGCGTGTGCCGAGCTTTTCATAAAAGCGTTTTCCCAGCGGTGTGGCTGCCAAAGCACAGATTGCCAACATCGGCCCATAAGTCAGCAGCAAATACAGACTACTGCTGTCGAACAGCACGCCGGAGAACATGGCCTTGCACCACGCGGCTCCTTTGCTGATCTCTGTGAACGCAAAGAGTGTCCAGCTGATCGTTACCAGCACCAGCGCGTAGATATGCCGCAATACGGCGGGCAGCCTTTTGAGCCTGCGCAATAGGAACAGCTTTTCCAGCACCAGCAGTATTCCGAAATACACGCCCCATAGGACAAAGTTCCAGCTTGCCCCGTGCCAGAAGCCCGTCAGCAGCCAGACGATGGCAATGTTGCGGAGCTGCTTTGCAAGGCCGCCCTTGTTGCCTCCCAGCGGGATATAGACATAATCCCGGAACCATGTCCCCATGGAGATATGCCAGCGCCGCCAGAAATCGGTAATACTGTCGGCAAGAAATGGATAGTTGAAGTTCTCCAAAAAGCGGAATCCCAGCATCCGTCCAAGGCCGATGGCCATGTCGGAATAGCCGGAAAAGTCGAAATAGATCTGGAAACCGTAGGCGATGACACCCAGCCATGCCGTCAGTACCGTGGGAGCAGCCTGCGCGGATGCTGCCTCCCACAAAAGACCGATGTTATTTGCCAGCAGTACCTTTTTCCCGATACCACAGGCGAAGCGTTTCACCCCATCGGCAAAGAGGTCAGCGGTGCAATCCCGGTGCTCCAGCTCGTCCGCTACCGTCTGATAGCGGACGATGGGACCTGCGATGAGCTGGGGGAACAGGGTCACATAAGCACCAAAATTGATGATATTTTTCTGCGCTTTCGCTTCACCACGATAGACATCAATGGTATAGCTCATGGTCTGAAAGGTGTAGAAGCTGATGCCGATCGGCAGCGGCAGATTCGGCTGGGGGAGCGCCGTGCCGAACAAGGAATTGACCGTGCCGATAAGGAAGTCACTGTATTTGAATACGCCCAGCAGTCCCAAATTGACACAGAGTGATACCAACAGCGCGATCTTTGCCCCCCGCTGTCCCCGGTGCCGCTCTACCATTTGCCCGCAGGTGTAGTCCAACGCGGTGGAAAACAGCATCAGCACCACATAGACCGGCTCACCCCATGCGTAAAACAACAGGCTGAACAGAAACAGTGTACCGTTGCGCCATTTCTGTGGGACAAGGAAATACGCCAGCAGGCACAGCGGCAGAAAGCCTTGTAAAAATGTCAGACTGGAGAAAACCATAGTTAGCCTTCCAACCCGTCACTCATATCAAAACCATTGTTGCCGGACGCACTCTCTGCCGGAATAACAATGGAGTTGCTTGCGCTGCCGAAAAGAGCTTTCCATGCGCTGTCCACCTTATCAGCTTCCCCGGCGGCGAATTTTGCCTGCTCCTCGTCACTGGCCTCCCAGTCACCCTGCGCACCGAGGATCAGCAGCGCCGCATAGTTGCCGTTCACGAACAAACGAGCCTGCAAGACCTTCTGCAAATCCATGTTGTACATCCGGGAGTAGCTGAGAATTTGCTCATAGCCAGTCTGCAAAAGTGCGGCAGCATCCTGTGCGTAGCCGTCCTTAACTTTAACAATAACAGCGTAACTGGAATTGACTGCGGAATTGGAATTGCTCATAGACGCCCAGCTTTCCACTTGCCCCATATCCAGTCCCCAATAACCGCTTATGTTATCTTCGGTTTCAGCGACGTCGCATCCAAAACTGTCACCCAGCTTTTCTTTCAACGTGTCCATAATCTCTTGTGCAGTCATGGTCACCTCTGTCTTGCCCTTATTGTCATCGGCCTTTCCACCGCAGGCGGCCAGAGACAGCACCATCGTGAGTGCCAAGAAAAAAGTCAGAATGCGTTTCATCTCTATTTGCTCCTTTGTAGTTCAAAATTCATTTTATAGGAGTGGCAGAGCGGCGTCTCCGGAAACGCCGCCCTCTTGCCCATCCATATGTTCATACGATTCAGCATGGGGAAATGTTGGAATGGAAAATAAAAAAATTCGGAGAGCACACCGCCCTCCGAAATTCCGCAGTTTTTGTTTCAATTTTGCCCCATCAGCAGCTCCGCCGCAGCGGTAATTGCTTCTTCACTCGCACCGTCAAAATTAGAAAGATAATAATTGACACCTTCTTTGCTCCAATGCGCCCGCCATGTGTCAGGCGATAGACAGTCGAGCGTTGCGCCATACTCCGCATTGAGTACGGTACTGCCCACAGCATCTCCCTCTGCCCTGGAAAAGTTTCCGTCCAATTTGGCGGCTTCATAAGTGTATTCGTGACCGTTCAGTGTAAAATCAACGCGGGCAATCTTACCATCATAAATGCAGTAATACACATTTTCTGCATTCTCCGGCGCGTCAATCGTAAACCCCAGTTTTTCAAATCCTTCAGGACCATCTACATCTTCAAAGGGGGCCCCGACAAATACAGGTGGGTTATCCGACTCTGATCGGTCAAAGAAATGAGGAAATGCAAATCCGGCGGCAATCACAATGGCAAGGCAGGCGGCTAAGCTCCCCCAACGCTGCCATATCGGGATAGTCTTGCACTTTTGAACAGCAGGCTGCTTTTCTTCGATATTCTCTTCGACATTCTGATCTTCTTTTTGTGCCGCTGCTTTTTTCAGAATATTCGCATACATACGCTCCTGCGCACCGGATTCTGGCTCTATATGATCAAATGCGTTTTTCACTTCATTGTCATTCATATACGCTCACCTCCTAATGTGAGTTTCAATTTTGCACGGGCGTCTCGCAGTTGTCCACGCACCGTAGAGGGGGAGCGTTTCAGCATCAATGCAATCTCATCTGTTTGATAGCCCTCATAATAGTGCAGCCAAACAACCTCTTTGTATTTCACCGGCAGCGCCATGACCGCTTCCACGACCTCGCTCTTTTCATCCGGTTCGGCGGCGATTTGCTCGGCCGCTTCATCGAGGTCCGTTACCTTCTGCCGCCACCAGTGCTTGAGCTTGTCCTTGCAGATATTCATAGCGGTGGTTGTCAGCCATGACCGTTCGTGGCGCTCATTTTCAAAGGAAATGTCACAGGACATTGCTTTCACAAAAGCATCCTCTGTGCAGTCCTCAGCATCTGCGGCGTTTTTCATAAAGGCATAACAAACACGGTAGATTGCCTTAAAGTGTCGCAGATAGAACGCTTCAAAATCCCCCTGCATGACTTCGCCTTCCTCTCTATAAATTGATACGATTTAAGAGTACAGATTGTTGGATGGAAAGTCAAGATTTGCAGTGCAAATCAAGCACAAGCCGTTGTCAGTATGATCCAGAGCAGTCTGCGAAGTGCTCCGCTGCTCCGGACTCTGTAATGGGACTACGCAGCGCTTCGGCACTGCGGCACAGGAGGGAACTGCATCCGCATTTGCGGACGCAGCTCCCTCCTGTTTTTTCGCTCACAGCTTATTCAGTTTTTGCGTGACTTCATCCACAATGCGCTGACGTTCCTCTTCGCTCTGCGCTCTGTCATATTCCATCAGCGCATCGTCCCGCAGCGTCTCCATTTTCCGGGACCACACTTCAAACACGCCCTTGCTCATCGTCCCCTTTCGGGTACGGGCAAAATATTTTTTGTAGCTTCCTTTGCGCGTGCTTTCGAAGTACGATCTATGGAATAGCGTTTCGGACGTTATTTGCTCCTTCACCATAGATGACTATTTCACTTGTGGTATTCTTTGATAACAGCATCGCAAAATCTGACTAAGTTTCCTATCGCAATTAAGATTTGCCCACATTTTGAACCCTGCTCAGAAGATGGTGAACGCTGAATCCACTCTGCTGCAAGGGCTTTGACCACACAAACAGCCACAGACCTGCGTGGAATATGTGGAAACGACAGATTCAAAAAGTGCTGGAAAGCAAACGAAACGGAATAGAAATGACCATAAACGAACGAAAAATATTATAAAAAGTTTCAAATGTCGGTTGACGTGCAGGGGGTCACAGGTTCGAGTCCTGTATCGTCCACCATAGAAAGCACCGTTTTCTGATGAAAACGGTGCTTTTTCGTAACTTTTTATGCAATTTACTCGAGAGTTATGTAACCTTGTTTTGCCCCTGACCACACGGCCAGCCACAGTCAGAAAAAATTTGGGCCTCCAAGGGCGATTCGCCCTCGGGGGCCCGTTTGTTCAACCTGTCAGTCCTGCCTGCTTTTGCCGCTCTTTCTCAGCGGCGATTTCTGCTTTCATCTCCCGGATCATATGGGCCAGTTTCTCTTCGCATTCCGCCTCTGTATGGGCGTAGACGTTGCGTGCCATTCGTTTCCCGTTGATTTTCGGGGAGTAGCGGCCCTCCCAGAGGTGTTCGCCGATTTGGCTGACACAACCTGTTCCCGGCTTCCGGTATTTCCCCTTCACCGGCTGGAAGTCCGTTTTTGCGGCTTTTGGCTTAGCCGGGGAGGATGGTCGGCGCGGCGGTTCGATCCCGGCGATCCCTCGGTCGATGCTGGCGGCGGCATTCTCCCGCATGGTGTCGGTGACATGGGCATAGACGTTCAGTGTGGTGGCGGACGTCACATGGCCGATGATGGTGGACAGCGTCTTGATGTCCATGCCGTGTTCCAGCGCGTTGGTGGCGAAGGTATGCCGCAAGTCGTGAAAGCGGATGTGCTTGCAGTCCGCCCGATTCAGAACCTTGGCCAGCTTCTTCCGGACGGCGGCCGGGTCCAGTGGGGAGTCCTCCTTTTTCGGAGAGGGGAACATCCACCTGGAACGGATGCTCTGCCGGTAGTCTCGCAGGACACCCAGAATGGGGGCTGGCAGGATGATGCTCCGACAAGAGCTCTTCGTCTTAGGGGCGGAGATCACCAGTTCCCTGCGCACCCGCTGGACCTGCCGTTCGATCCGCAGTACTCCTGTGCAGGGATTCAAGTCATCCCATTGGAGGGCCAGAATCTCGCCCCGGCGCAGACCAGTAGAGAGTTCTAATAGCAGAAGCTCATAACAGTCGTTCTCACGGGCCTGTATCAGCAGACGCCGAATCTCCTCCGGAGACAATACCTGCATCTTCTTCGGACGGAGCGTCGGCGTCTTACAGGCATCGGCGGGATTTTTCAGGATGAGGCCCTGTTTTACCGCCTGATCCAGCGCCGTCCGGCAGGTCACATGGCAGCACTTCACCATACGGTCAGAGAGTCCGGAGCCATATTGCTCCACAGCCTGGAGGCGGCCACCCTGCTTGAGTTGGCGGTAGAACTGTTGAAGGTCTGCTGCGGTAAGCCTGTTCAGCGGGATTTGGCCGATTTCCGGGATGATGTGCCGGTAGATGCGGTTCTCGTAGTCCGTTTGTGTCTTTGCTCCAATCGTAGGCTTGCATTGGTTCTGGTACCAGTGATCCAGCCATGCTCCAAAACGCATATCGGATGGCAGTCGTTCCGGCTCTACTTTCTTCAGGCTGTCTTTCAGGACTTTCAGCTTTTGCAGGCACTCTTTCTTGTTTTTTGCCAGCACATTCTTTGTCTTGGGATAGCCGTTTTCATCATAGCCAATGACTACCCGGCCTTCCCAGCGGCCGTCTTTTCTCAGATGGACGCTCCCGTCCCCTCGTTTTCTGCGTTTTGCCAAGGTTTCATCTCCTCTCCCAGGATTTCTGTCATAAAATCTCCGACGATTTCGGCGGCGGTGCGCTGCATATCTCCAGTGACATGGGTGTAGGTATCCAGCGTGAAGGATGCCTTTGTATGGCCCAGAATGCCGGACAACGTCTTGGCGTCCACGCCGGAGGCCAGGGCATGGGTGGCGAAGGTATGACGCAAGTCGTAGAACCGAATGTTGGGCAGGCCAGCGGAGTCCAGCAAGGCCTTCAGGTGGCCGTATGCGGAGCGGGGATTGGTAGGGGATTCGGGCTTCAGCGGATTCGGGAAGATCCACTCTGACCAGGAATGCTTTTTGCGTTCCGACAGAAGCTGGGCAGTACTTGCCGGCAGCAGGATATTTCGGGTCCCTCGCCCGGTCTTGGTGGCACCGGCCACCAGCCTGCCGCCTTTCTCCATGTGGATGGTCCGCCTTACTGCCAGTGTTCCGGCTGCTTCATCGAAGTCCGCCCACATGAGTCCGCAGAGCTCACCCCGCCGCAGACCGGTGGTCAGCTCTGTGTAGAAGAAGTCGTGCCAGACGGCGTCGTGTTTGATTGCCTCCATGAACTGTTCCAGCTGGTCATCATTCAGGATCTGCTTGGGTTTGGGATTCGCTTTTGGAACCGGGATATTCTCGGTGGGATTTTTGGCAATGATATGGGATTCCTTCGCCGCTTTCATGGCTTCGTGGAACATGGTGTGGATGCTGTGTACCATGCTGCCGGATAGCTGGTGACCGTATTGAGCGTGTTCCTTGACACGCCCCCGTGCTTTCAGAACTTCGTACATCTTCTGTACATCCGCCGGGGTGATTTTTGAAATTTGCTTGTCTCCGAGGTATGGCTTGATGTAGAGATCTGAGTACCTGCGGTATCCGTTCAGTGTGCTGGGGCGGATGGTTCCGGCCATGATCGCATCCAGCCAGTAGTCCAGCCATTCGCTCAGAGTGATCTTGCTGTCCTCGGTCAGGTCTACGCCCTGGTAGGCGGTGATCTCCTGGCGGAGCTTTGCGGTCAACTCTTTTTGTGTGGGTGCGTAGATGTAGTGGAAGATGCTGTCGCCGTTTTCCTTATGGCCGATCACGATGCGGCCCTCCCAACGGCCATCGTCCTTTTTGCGCACCATGCCGTCGCCGGACGGCCTGCGTTTACTCATTTGAATCGCCTCCTCTGTAGGAACTCTTCTTTGTTTACACCATCGCAGTTTTTGACGGTATTGTTAGCTGCTTTTTCCTTGTGAAATCTTTTCGCAGGCCTGCCACTCTTCTTCTGCCTCGAAGCTGTAGGGCGGCTGGTCTGCCAGCAGCTCCTGCTGGATGCCCTGTGCCAGACGGAAGCCGGATATGAAGCTGTTCAGGCAGGCTTCGTCCCGCAGTTCATCTTCCATGTCCGCTATCCGCAGGAGCAGCTTTTTCTCTGACTTACCCAGTAACCGAGCAAGCTGGCTGTGTGTTCTTTTGATTTTTCTGTCCATGTATTCCATCCTCCTGGATGGTGCCTCAAACCTGTGGTAAAGGGCTTTCATGTAGTCATGCATGGTGTGCCACCTCCTGTCAACGACACACAATACCGCAACCACTGCTGAATAGCCATCCCAAATGACAACAATTATCAGAAAATTATCAAGTTCAGAGTGAACTGCAATGGGCCGCATCCAAAATTGGATGCGGCCCATCTGAGTTCATCTTATGCATAGGGATTATGCGCTGTCGGATTGCCTACGAACATGTAGCAGAAGGCTCTGCCGTTATCGATAGTAACGCCGACGCCAACGGTATCGCAATTCGGGTCAATCATCGTTGCCAGATGGCCGGGAGAGTTCTCCCAGTTCGATACAGCCTTTTCGGGAATTCTATCGGGGGCCGTGACGGTGAACGCCGTCAGGTTGGAACCGAAGCCGTGGGGGTATATCCGTACCCAGCCGACAATTCGGAAGGGGTGCTTTCACGATTGTTTTGCGCCGCAACGGTCGATTACCTTTTTGATTTGCAACTCTGTTTGTGGTATGCTACAATGATCTCCGAAGATAGGAACGCTGATTTCCGGTACGGTTCTATCGTATAGTGCATATACTGTATTTACAGATCGAGCGAGGAGGTCTTTCGTGTGAGCAATTATGAGTTTTCCCTCAGACAGGAAGTCCTGCTTGAAAAGGGGGCCGACATTCTCGGGTCACTTTTCCATTTTGCAAGGAATAACCACATTTCTCCCTCTGACAAAAAAGATCCAGTTAATGTTGTTTACGGTTTGGTATGGAACGCCAAGAGCAGCATTCTGGGTGCGGATACTGAGGCCGAATTGGATCGGATCGAAACGCAGTTTGATTTTGCTCGTAAGTTTTACGCTGGTATTGAGGCGTGAGCAGAATGGGCATTGAAAAAAATCTTGCTGATTTTCTGCCGAGTGATGTGGAGGCGGTTGTTGCCAGTGAGCGGAATTACGCTGCAAGGTACAATCGGCAATCAGAGCCACGGGCAATACTTTTGGCTGGGCAGCCGGGTGCTGGCAAGACAGTACTTTCTTCCATGCTGAACAAACTTCTGTGCGGCAACGTGTATTTTATTAATGCAGACGAGTATCGGCGTTTCCACCCCAATTACAAAGAATTGTATGCCCGGTATGGATCGGATTCTGTACAGATGACCAGTGGGTTTTCTGGTGCGGTGACGGAGCGGCTGATCCATGAAACATCAGAGCGGGGCATCCATCTGATCATTGAAGGCACTGGACGCACCACAGATGTTCCGCATCGTACGGCTGAACTTCTTGTTAAAAAAGGTTATCGGGTCGAACTTGCAGTCATTGCTACCAGGCCAGAACACTCCCTTTGCAGCACACTCCTCCGCTTCTATGAAATGAACGAAAGGGGAACGATTCCGAGAGCGACAGCCGTGGAAGCCCATGACTATGTCGTTCGTGTTCTGCCAGATAATCTCGACATTCTTCGTGATGATCCTGTGATTTCTGGAATTACCATTTGGGATAGAACACCGACAAAAATTTACGATAGCTGTAGGACTGCGGAGTGTCCATCCGAAGTATTACGTCAGTATTGGAACAGACCTTGGCCTGATGAGGAACTTCAGGATATGCAACGATCTATCCTTCGACTGCGCCATAAGGAGGAGGCTTGCCAGCTGAAGCAAAGCCCGTCTATCGACGAGTTAGAACGAAGGGTGCAAGAGGCGGCTATGGGCCCTGGACTTACGTTCAACACGATGATGTGATGGACTGACCGTGCTCTTCGCTCAGCAAGAAAGCTCTTTTGAGAATGGCGTTTTTAATCAACTGAAATTGTAGATAGCTCTCCCAGCAGGAGAGCTATCTTTTTTGCCTTATCAGGCTTCCTCCTTTCATGATTGTTGAGTTGCTTTGATGATTTTTTGCAAACACAACATGTAAAGGTCCCAGAAAGAAAGGCACTAAAGGATTCGACGTTTTCAGACTTTTGCGAAAGCACGCAGTTCTAATGCATCGTCATATTCCAACCGCCATACTGCTGCTCCTCATGATCGTCCTCTTTGTGGCCGTGGACGAGACGTTTCTCCCGCAGCTCTTGACGGCGCTTGCGGTCGATGTGGGTGAGCCCCGTGCCGCTCTGCGGCAGGGAGTTGTTCTGGAAGATATTTGCCATGTGATGGAGCAGTCTCGTCACTGCAAGGAACACCTCCGGCGCTGTCGAAGCACTCTGCCTTTCCAGAAGGCACTGCGCGTAACTGTGTCCTTGCTCCGCCGCCTGAGACAGCCATTGGATGCCCGCCTCTTTGTCACGCTCGACCGCCTTCCCTTGGAGCAGCAGCTTTCCCAACAGATACTGCGCATGGAGATTGCCGGCCTGAGCGGAGGTATAGATGTGATCTATAGCCTTGCGGGTATCTCTTCTTACTGATTCTCCCTTCAGATATTCCTTGCCAAGGCGGTAGGATGCATCGTGGTTTCCGTTGTAGGCAGCGTACTCCAGCCACTGGATGCCAAGCTCGGGATCATGGACGCTGGCATCATCAGAGAGATATAATTTTCCCAAAGCATACTGAGCCGCTACATATCCCTGCTTTGCCGCTTTGTCAAACCAGTATCGGGCCATCACCCAGTCCGGCGGCAGCAGCGGGCCGTCCCGATACAGTTCTCCCATAAAATACTGCGCATGGATGTCACCGTTCTCCGCAAGTTCCCGCATACTTTCCACGGCATCATCCCGTTCTGCCAGTGACGAGTATTCATCCTGAACGTCTATCCGCAGCGTCCGGAAGTCCCAGGACACATTTTCATCCTTCTCTGCCTCATCACTCTGGTCCAGGGTATCATCCTCAAAGGTGATTTTCCCCAGGCGGATCGTCTCCGCCTCTTGGATGACCGCATTCTTGATTTGGCGAAACTCCTTCTGCCGGGACAGCGGCGGGCGGTGCCGCTCCTTCTCAGAATAGAAATCTTCCACTTGACCTTGCAGCTGCCACCACTGTTCGTAGCACTCGGCCACGGTCGGGAGCTGCTCCATCTGGTCCACGATCTCATCTACCAGCGCCTTTTGCTTCTTCGGAAGGTAGCCGTAGGACTTCTTCCCCTTGACGGTTTCCAGTTGGAGAGCCAGCTCCTGCATGAGTTGCTCCACCTCGGGGTGGTCGCAGATCCTGGTTCGCATCTGCTGGACCAACTCCCGCATGGCCTGCCGCGCTTCCCGAACCAGCTGGTCACGGGAAACCGTTTTCTGCTCATAGAGGTGGAGCATTTCTTGCTGGAAGATATCGTTGGTGAGCTTGGATTTGATTTGTCGGATGCCGTCCTGAGATAGATACGCCTGTCCCGGTTTTACGGACCATGCCATCATGTGCACATGGGGATGGTCGCCCTCATCATGGAAGGCAGCATACCAGCGGAAGTCCTGGGGCGGGATATTCATAGCGGCGGCGATGTCGTTGCGGTGGGCGCGGAGGAGATTCCTCCACGCCCTGGCATTGTCGTAGCCCAACCGTTCTGCGTCCTCTCGCTTCAGGGAGATGATGTGTGTCCACACGTTACCTGTGTAGCTCTCCAGTTCCGCCATGGCCTTGTCCAGCTCCACGCCATCTTTGTCACCGAAGAGACCATGGGAGCCCAGCCGTTCTGCCCTTGGCCGTGTTGCGATGTACTTCATGTAGCCATCCGATTTCTGAACATCGCTCCAGTTTTCCTCCAACGCCTGAGAGATAAAGGCGGAGGCATTGGCCTTGGTGGGGCGTTCTTGGTAGTCACCGTACTCACCCATCTCCTTTGCGTCAGGAAAATCCTTCACCAGTTTTGCGATAAGCTGTTCCTGCTTTCTTGTTGGCGGACGGTTATCCTGGATCAACTCGACCCGCTCACGGGTGGCGATGTATCTCATGTATCCGCCTGCTGAGTGACCGACTCCGCACTTGATGTACGGGCTTTTGACGATCAGTCTTGCCATCCGTCATCGTCCTCCCAGGATTCCCGCACCCGTTTTTCGAACGAGATGCGACCATTGGTCTGTTTCACATTTCGGACGCTCTCCGCACGGCGTCGGCGCAGGTCCTCCTCACTGAACTGAAAACTGTCCGCAATGATCCCGGACAGCATATCCAACTCCACCGCCTGCTTGTAAGCCAGCGATGCCATTTTGTTTTCCGTTTGCCCCACCCGACCGTCCAGATAGGACTGGATGGAGGTGGGGAGGAACAGCCCAGCATTGTTGGCGCTGAGATAGTCCAGGTAGAAATCGATGGCCCGCTCAATGAATCCGGTGATGCTGCGGCTGCCGTCCTCCTGATATCGTCGCTCCAAGCGTGCCTTTTTCTCAGGGGTGAGATAGAGGGCAAATTTTTCTTTCTTGCTCAAAATGAGCTCCTTTCCGGGGTATGACCCCTACTTTTTTCTTGTGGGTGTAGGCTTTCAGGGATAACGACCGCAGAAGTGATAGCACCCCTTCGATTTTGACCCCACTTTGGAACTCCCTGAAAACCCCGTAACTGCCCGCACTGCGGGCAGAAGTGACCGAACAGAGCGTCGCACTTGACGCCTGGTGTTTATCCTGCTTCACGTCATCGCTGTCTCCATATCCCTCGCTTCCACCCAAATGGGCGAAAACTCGTTCATTTCGCTGCTCCTCCTTTTCCCACCGAACCCGCTTCGCTGGGTTTCGGCGGGAGCCCTTATTTTGTCCTCCGTCAGCTCTCGAAAGGCGACCCAAATCCGTTCGAATAGGCCTGGCCGGTATCTGTTCTCGCTGCTCCCGGCAAAGCCGCACACAGCGGCTCACAAGGGCGAACACGGCCTTGTTTTTGCAGTTCCTCTGCTACCCGCTGACGCTCCGTGACTTCCTCCAGTTTCACCATCTGCCGCTCGTAGGAATGGTCGACGGCTTCCTGGATCGGCAGAATGGTGTAGCAGTTGTTGCCGTTCCACTTCATTCCCTGGCGGTCGAAATAGCTGGTGTGCTCTACTGTGATAAACTGCCTGTCCTCCAGTTTGGCGATGTGTTTCATCACCGTGTTCACGGCCAGCCCCACAGTGGCGGAGATGGTGTTGTAACTGGGATGGCATTGATGGCTGCTGCGGTCTTCGCAGTAGAGCAGGTAGGCGTAGACGGTGATCGCGCCATGCCCCAGGTCCAGGGAAAAGATTTCGTTAGGGAGGGAGAAAAACTTTCCTGTGTGTTTGCGACTGAATACCGGAACCATCTGCGGCGAGATCAGATTTCGTTTGACCAGAGTATCCAACTGCTTTTCTGCCATGTCTGGACTCATGTGGAGTAGCGCTGCGATCTCATCCACACTTGGAACGGCATCACCCTTATGGTGGCTGTTGAGATAGCAGAGGTAGGCGAGGATACTGAAGGCGGGAGGCGGAAGCTTCAGCCCCCAGATTTCGTTGGGCAGC
>ENA-ORMX01001286-ORMX01001286.1-human-gut-metagenome-genome-assembly--contig:-NODE-1286-length-16640-cov-2.686584_pt1 | contig 16640 bp, 24 predicted proteins | sample MGYA00242108_ERZ509007 | MGnify/ENA primary metagenome ERZ509007 (study PRJEB26280, sample SAMEA2338745) | human gut metagenome | biome: human gut; feature: human-associated habitat; material: faeces...
CTTCCGCTCTCGTTTCCCTTTCCTGCCGGGACGCTTCCTGCTCCGGCACCGGTATCAACCTTTTCCGGTCTGCATCTGGGTTGTTGAACAGTTCGTTGAACACATTGGCCGTAAAGGGCTTGCCCAGACGTGAACCGTTAAATACGGTCCGGGCCGCATGGTCTATAAAAGTAATGCCGTAAAGACGTCCATCGGGATTGATACGGTAAATGACTTCTATATCCGCCTCTTTCAGCCTGCGTGCAAATTCCTCCTTCGTGCTTATGCCCTGCATGGCTTTGACGACTTCCTTGCGTGTCCTTTCGGCGAGATTGTCTCTCTTTACTTTTTCAACGGATGCAGCAAACTTCTTTTGCAATGTTTCATAACCGAATACTTTGCCAAACTTACTGGACTTGAAAGGTGTTCCCACCTGCTGACCGTCATCGTCCAAAGCTCCGTACATGATGCCGTGGTATTCCTTTCCGTCCACGCTTCCCCTGACCTCGTAAGCGGTTACGTTGTACAGATTCAGAAGGGTGTTGTATTCGGCAAGCGAATGGAAATTGTAACATTCCAGCAAGGTGCGGGCGGTATGCTTTACCTGCATTTTCACATCACCTTTCGGATAGTCCACCTTTTGCAGACTTACCAGTTCCCGCTCGCCATGTTCTCCGAGTGTGGGATGAAGTCCGTACTTCACTTCCATTTCACGACAGATGTTCTGTGCCCGGATAGCTTCCCGGTTGTGGTCTATCTTTTCACCCTGCTCGTTGATGCGTACCGATACGATGTGCATGTGCTTGCGTTTTATGTCTTCGTGCAGCCAGACAATATAAGGCTGGTTCCCGTACCCGAACTTTTCCATGAACTCCTGTGCCAGTACGGTCATCTGTTTCTCCGAGAGAATGTCTTTCGGGCAAGGATTCAATGAGATATGAATAACCGGTTTCCTGACGTGCGAGTTCAGTGCGATGTAAGGTTCAAAAGCCTGTACGCAGTTTTCTATCGGAACATTGCCTGAAGTGTCCGCTGCAATTCTGGGGTGTCACAATACCTTTGCCGTACCGTCGTCCACCTTTATTTTATTATAGGCTATCACTCCGTAAAATGAACTGCCTGATGTAACATTCGGCACCATGACATTATTCCTTTTTAGTGAGATACTCCTTTTCGTACCGCTTTGTCAGTTCGATAACCTGCCTGCATACTTCTTCCAGTTTACGGGTTTCTTCGGCAAGTTTGTAGAGAAACGCAAGCGATTTCTTCTCCCCGTAAATAGTATGGATAGTCTTTACACATTGGTTGTAGTTGTTCCCGATGCGTCGGAACTGCTGATAGAAAGCGGTGAGCTGGGCGTAGTATTCCTGCGCTTCCTTGTCAATCTTCACTACCTTGAACTCTCAACCGAAGATACGGGCGAAGATAAATTCGGCTTTGTTTTTCATGCCCGATTGCTCGAACATGGAGATAAACTTTTCGTTCTCTCCGTCATTGAGACAGAGGTAATAGCGGTGCGTGCGTGGATCGGCCAGCACCTTGCGCCCTGCGGCGCCACGGATTCTTGTTTCATCTTTCATAACATGAATAATGTAGGAAGTTCGACTTAGGAGAACTGACATCCCCGAAACACCTTTCGGGCGAGACTTTCAGCGGTTGGAAATATTTTCAACCGCTGAAAGTACACCTCGCTATATGCTGACGCATATTAAAATCCGGCTGGGCCGGATTAAAGGTCTGAAGGGTTTGTTTTACGTTCTCTCTTCGAGAACGGGCTGCGCTCTCCCGGCGACAAAGGTAGATAGTTTTTTCGTTATGGTCATTATCAGGCATCACGCCAACAGCCGCCAACAAATGACTTTGAAACCACAGGTACATTACGGATGCTCTTTTTGAGGTTTATTTGCAGTCGGATAGTTATTTAGCTACTTATCCGGACAGATAAAAAGATGGTTATCAGGATAACTATGCGGACGGTTTTCTATCTGAATGGCTTTTTGTCTGAATAGCCATTTGATTAAGTAAGTTTTCAGATAAGCGTTCATAAGGCTATCTATCCGCTTATACAGCCATACATATATAAAGATGTATAGACAAGAATGTGAATATTCGGATAAATGGACAGGTAAATAGATTATTAGCTAAATACTTAGATAAACAACCGGATAGCTATGTGGCTACATAGCTATGTAAGTATGTAGCTAAATAGACAAATAGCTTCATAGCTAAGTAGCTATATAGCTAAACTGATAATGAAATGAATGAACGGATAGGTGTCTATCCGCTAAACTATCAATAAATCAAATTATTCACTTAAATTAGGAACAATGGAAAAGAGAATGAAAACATTATTCGTTTCGTTCGCTACCCAGAAAGGTGGCGTGGGTAAATCAACATTCACCATTTATGCGGCATCATGACTGCATTATGTGAAAGGACTGAACGTAGCGGTGGTGGACTGCGATTATCCGCAACATTCTATTATGAAACAGAAAAAGCGGGATATGGAAGTGGTGAAGACCACCCTCGTTTATCAGAACCTCTTGGTGGAACAGGCCGGACGATTGAAGAAAAAGGCTTATCTGGTCATCGGCAGTAACCCGGCTGATTGCATGGCGGACTGAAGGGCATTTGAAGGGAAAGCAGATACGCATTATGATATTGTGCTGTTCGACCTGCCCGGCACAATGGGCAGTGACGGGGTGATAGCTGCAATCAGTGCGCTCGATTATCTGTTCGTGCCGATAAAGGCAGACCGTCTTGTGCTGGAAAGTACGCTGAACTTTGCCACCACCATTAATGACCGGCTGGTAAAGACCGGCGTGTCCTCCCTGAAAAGTCTTCATCTGTTCTGGAACATGGTTGACCGCAGGGAGCGCACGACCTTGTATGATGTGTATCAGCAAGGCTTTTCTTTGTTAGGGTTGGATTGCCTTGGGACACGTATTCCCGTACGTAGCAACTTTACCAAAGACTTGTCCGCTACCGGCGGCCCTGTTTACCGGAGTACGCTGTTCGCTCCCGATGCGGCCTTCACCAGAGAGTGCGGCTTCGATACGTTCATGGATGAAATCATATCTGTACTTAAAACCGAATAGTCATGGCAAAGAAAACAAGCGGACAAAATCTGGTGGATGAAGCATACCTGCGTAGCTTAATGGCGGGTGTGCCTTCGGAACCTGCCTTATCTCCGGCCCCTTCCGTTACCGGAGAGAGCGGCGAAAATAGAGAAACCATTTTATCCGGTGAAAAAAGAAAACCGGATGACAGTGTGAACGAAACAGCAGGTAATATCTCCGGTGCGGATAATACCGGCTGTCCGGAAGTGGCTACGGATAGGCCGTCTCCTAAAACGATACGTATGGTACTGGCCGACTTTATCCGTAAGTTCCTTACACCCTATAAATGTGATGGCAGACAGGGGGTGTATATAGACAAGGAATTGCACCAGAAAATATCGGTCATCGTGGGCATTGCCGGAAAGCGGCAGTTGACGGTAGGCAACTATATAGATAATGTATTGAAAGAGCACTTCGAAAAACATGCGGATGAGGTGAAAACTTATCTCCAAAAGAGTTATAACAAAATATTTTAGGTTATGGATATACAATCAGGTTACTATGAAGCCGGAATAGTTCTGTTCTGGTTGCTGTTCGCTTATCTGTTCATGGACAAGTTCCTGTTCAGGGGCGGACTCGGCGAGATATGTTTCGGGAAGATGCGTCGCCGGATGGCAAAAGGTCTGCGGAGCATTGCCGGATGGTTCGATCCGACAAAAGAAGAACCGAAGAAAGGACGCAGGCGTACGAAAGGAAAAACGGAAAAGAAAGAAGTTCCGGCAGTGGCAGTACCGGAAGCTGAGGAAAGGAACCATCCAACTGTAAAAGTGGAAATGAAGGGCAAAGAAAAGGAAGAGGCAAAAGGCAAGAACATGGAAAAGCCGCCCCAAAAACGGCCTGAAATGGACAGCCTTGTCGTTACAAAAAGCTATGGTACACGCCAACAGCCGCCAATAGACGCCATCGGTTCCGGGGCTATTGCAGGTAAGGAAAATGCCTCTACTTTTGCTGGCAGAAACGGGGACACGGCACCGCCAAAGGTTGCACAAGTGCCGCCGGAGCGCATCCCGGATCTGTTCCGGGACAAGCGTGTGGAAGAGTGGCGGGCTTCTGAGGCCGACAGTTCCGGCAGGCTTAAGGATAATAAGGGACAGATTGAAAACGGTGACGACGTGGATACCGACGAACTGAACGAGGAACTGGAAGATTTGAACTGTGCCCGTGAAGATTATCCGGGCGGTATATCCGGTATCGGGCCGGAAGAGATTGATTTAATCATCGACCTCTGCAACGGCAGGGAGATTCCGACAGACAGACGATTGTCCCTTTTAAGGGCGATCCACCATATCAGGGATACGCAGATTGAACGCTCGATACTGGAAAGTATCAATGGCAGCGACAGCCGTATCAGCAAATTTCTGGATGAAGCCGAACATTTGAATGAGGCTACTCCGGACAGTGACTAACCAATTAAAAAAGGAGGTAACAATGGTAAGAGGTTATTTTGATACGGGTTGATAACCCGTATCACTGTAAGGAGAGAGATTCGGTAGAAAACCAACAACAAAACGTATCATCCATGTTTATGACGTATTTCGATTCAAGTTGACAAACGGCGGCTTCCCCTTATGGGGGAAACGTACAGACTTTCGGAGAGACAATCATTCCATTAACTTATCCATAAAACGACAGCGGCAATGACAAAAAGCTATTATGATTCGGGATGACAGGCCGTTCATGGCATTCACCCGGTAAGGTAACAAGAACTATTCACCATTAAATTTTATCCGTATGAATATAGGACTGGTAGATGTGGACGGACATAACTTCCCCAATTTTGCACTGATGCGCCTTTCGGCTTACAACAAGGCAAAAGGTTGTCAAGTAGAATGAGCGGAACCGGCGAGGCGTTATGACAAGGTGCTGGCAAGTAAGGTGTTCACCTTCACACCAGACTATGATTACCGGCTACTGGATGCAAGGGAAGTGATAAAGGGCGGAACCGGGTATGATATTCCGGGCAGGCTTCCTGAAGCTGTGGAAAACAGCCGGATGATGGACTATTCCATTTACCCCGAATACCCTTTTTCGCTCCAGTTCTTTTCAAGAGGCTGCATCCGCAAATGCCCTTTCTGCCTCGTCCGTGAGAAGGAAGGATACATTCAGGCCGTAGAGCCGGTGGAACTGAACCCGAAAGGGAAATGGATTGAGGTGCTGGACAATAATTTCTTTGCCAACCCGCAGTGAAGGTCGGCGGTGGATTATCTGATGAAAAAGGGGCAACCCGTGAAACTGCACGGTGTGGACGTGAGGATTATGGACGAGGAACAGGCCTGGCATCTGAACAGACTGAAGATGAAGCAGAACATCCATATTGCGTGGGACTTGCCGCAGCTTGATTTGACGGAACGCCTGAAAGAGATGGTAAAATACGTGAAACCCTACAAGATAACCTGCTATGTACTGATAGGATTTAATTCGACTGTTGAGCAGGACTTGTTCCGGTTGAACGTACTTAGGGAATTGGGAATCACTCCCTTTGTAATTCCTTTCCGGGATTATGGAAATGAACGGACGCCTACGCAGTACGAGCGTGACCTTGCCCGATGGGCGAACCGGATGTGGCTTTTCAAATCCTCTTCCTTTGAAGACTATACACCCCGCAAGGGATTCAAATGTGGGGAATATCTGAAATAAACTGATTAAGACTGCGAGGACAATGAGAACAAACGGCTATTACGATTCGGGATGATTCAGACCCTCATCCCGGGAGAGAATTAACAATGAAGTTTCACCATTCAATCATGTAACCATGCGAAAGATGTATTTTGACTCCGGCTGATTACCTGCCGGCACTTCCCCCCTGAACTATTAAACCATAAGCAGCTGCGGGCTGCCTTATGGGGATAGTGCAAGAGGTAGCCCGTGGCTTTTTAAATCACTTAAAAATCACGGAATTCAATGAAACAGAAAAGATTGATTATGATGCTGGCCGCTGTTGCGGCGGCAAGTGCGGCAATGGCACAAGGAAACGGGCAGGCAGGTATCACCGAAGCGACACAACTCGTGACCGGATATTTCGATCCCGGCACAAAACTGATTTATGCAATCGGTGCCGTAATCGGACTCGTCGGTGGAATCAAGGTCTATCAGAAGTTCAGTTCGGGCGACCCCGACACGAGTAAAACTGCCAGTTCGTGGTTCGGAGCCTGTATCTTTCTGATAGTCGCCGCCACCATTCTGAGGTCGTTCTTCCTCTAAAAACATAAAAAAGACAGTAACTTATGGCTGATTTTGAGATAAATAAAGGTGTGGGCCGTGAGGTTGAGTTTAAGGGGCTTCGGGCACAATACCTGTTTATTTTCGCTGCCGGCCTGCTTGCCGTGTTCGTGATGTTCGTCATCATGTATATGGCAGGCATCGGACAGTGGATCTGCATCGGTTTCGGGGTATCGTCGGCTACGGTGTTGGTATGGCTGACCTTCACGCTGAACCGTAAATATGGCAGCCACGGGCTGATGAAGCTGTTCGCGGCCCGGCAGCATCCCCGGAGAATCCTCTCACGAAAGCGTATCACACGTCTGATCAACAAGCAACAATCGTAAATTATGAGAAGTATATTAAAAGCATCCACACTGGAAAGCAAGTTTCCCATCATGGCGGTGGAACACGGCTGCATCGTCAGCAAGGACGCCGACATCACGGTCGCTTTCCGGGTCACACTGCCGGAAGTGTTTTCGGTATCATCCGCAGAATATGAGGCGATGCACGCCACATGAGCGAAGGCAATCAAGGTGTTGCCGAACTATTCAATCCTGCACAAACAGGATATTTTCATCACGGAGAAATACGAGCCGGACATCCGCCGGGACGAACTCAGCTTTCTCTCCCGCAGTTTTGAACGCCACTTCAACGAACGTCCCTACCTGCACCACACCTGCTACCTGTTCCTTACCAAGACCACCAAAGAGCGCTCCCGGCAGCAAAGCAACTGGAACACGCTCTGCCGTGGTTTTCTGGTTCCGAAGGAGATAAGGGACAAGGAAACGGTGGAGCGTTTCATGGAAGCGGTGGGACAGTTTGAAAGTATCGTTAACGACAGCGGACTTGTCAGGCTGGAACGGCTGACCACGGAAGAGATTACGGGAACGGAAAACGAACCGGGCATTATCGAACGGTACCTTACGCTCTCGGCAGACGGAACTACCATGTTGCAGGACATGCAATTGAACCCGGACGGGATGCGTATCGGTGACAAGCGGCTCTGCCTGCATACACTTTCCGACCTTGACGACCTTCCGGGTAAAGTCAAGACAGACGGGCGGTACGAACGCCTCTCGACAGACCGATCGGACTGCCGCCTTAGCTATGCCGCCCCCGTGGGCGTGATGCTGCCCTGCGACCATATCTACAACCAGTGGATATTCATAGACGACAGCAACGAAAACCTTTCCCGCTTCGAAAAGGCGGCGAAGAACATGCAGTCGCTTTCACGGTACAGCCGCAGCAACCAGATCAACAAGGAGTGGCTGGATGAATACCTGAATGAGGCGCACAGCAACGGACTGCAATCCGTGCGCTGCCATTGCAACATCATCGCATGGGCGGAAAACGGGCACGAACTCCGCAGGGTGAAGAATGACGTGGGAAGTGCACTGGCATTGATGGAATGTACACCGCACCACAACACGACCGACCTTCCGGCTCTCTATTGGGCCGGCATACCGGGTAACGAGGCTGACTTCCCTGCGGAAGAGACGTTCTACACATTCACCGGGCAGGCACTCTGCTTTTTCACAGCGGAGACCTGTTACCGGAACTCGCTTTCCCCTTTCGGTATCCGCATGGTGGACAGACTGACGGGAAAGCCCGTCTTTCTTGACATATCGGACTTGCCCATGAAAAAAGGGATAGTAACGAACCGTAACAAATTTATCCTCGGCCCCAGTGGCAGCGGAAAGAGCTTCTTTACCAACCATCTCGTGAGGCAGTACTGGGAACAAGGGACGCATATCCTGCTGGTGGACACCGGAAATTCGTACAAGGGACTCTGTGACCTGATACATCAGAAGACCGGAGGGGATGACGGGATTTATTTTACATACAAGGAAAATGACCCGATTTCTTTCAATCCGTTTTTCACGGAGGATTACCAGTATGACATCGAGAAGCGGGACAGCATCAAGACACTGATACTCACCCTTTGGAAAAGGGAGGACGAACCGCCCCGCCGCTCGGAAGAGGTGGCACTCTCGAATGCAGTCAGTCTGTATATCGAGAAAATAAGGAAGAACCGGAAGATAAAACCTAATTTCAACTCGTTCTATGACTTTGTAAGGAAAGACTACCGCAAAGTGCTGGCAGACAAGAATGTGCGGGAGAAGGACTTTGATGTGGACGGTTTTCTGAACGTGCTGGAACCTTATTATAAGAACGGTGAATACGGGTATCTGCTGAACTCGGACAAGGAACTGGATTTACTGAACAAACGGTTTATCGTATTTGAGTTGGATGTTGTGAAAGATAATCCTATCCTCTTTCCGGTTGTCACCATCATTATCATGGAGACGTTCATTAATAAAATGAGACGTTTGCAGGGTATCCGCAAGATGATACTGATTGAGGAAGCATGAAAGGCAATCGCCAAGGAAGGTATGGCATCCTACATAAAGTATCTCTTTAAAACGGTTAGAAAGTTTTACGGAGAGGCGGTTGTAGTCACGCAAGAAGTCGATGATATTATCTCTTCCCCCGTTGTGAAAGAGACGATTATCAACAACAGCGATTGCAAAATACTGCTCGACCAGCGGAAGTATCAGAACAAGTTCGACCAGATACAGAATCTGCTCGGCCTGACGGACAAGGAACGCAGCCAGATACTTTCGATTAATCTTGCCAATGCAGCGAACCGACTTTACAAAGAGGTCTGGATAGGGCTTGGCGGCACGCAGAGCGCGGTATATGCGACAGAAGTTTCGGCTGAAGAGTACCTTTGCTACACCACCGAAGAGACTGAGAAACTGGAACTTACCCGCCTTACGGAAAAGCTGGGCGGAAACATCGAGCTGGCTATCAAACAACTTGCCGAAAGCAAACGGCAGGAAAACAAGTAACCATATTAATCCATAGACAACAATGAGTAAGAAAGATTTATTAAGCCAATGCAGGGAAGCACTCGGAGATGCGACCCTGACCAATCTGGATCTGCTGAACCTGATCGGGGAAATGAAGAAGGAACTGGAACACGACCGCATCTGCGGTCACTGAATGAACAAGGAAGGCGGCTCAACGCTGACTATCCGCAAATCCAACCGGGTGACGGACGGTTTCAAGGGATACAAAGCCACGCTGTTCGTTGGAGAAAAGAGCTATACCGAAATCAACATTCCGCTCCGTGGGGGTGACGACCTGTTCCTTCACGGAAATAAGGATGCCGGATGTATCGGGTATTTCAGCGGCAGCGAGGTTCTGCTCTTCGGCAGTTACGGACTGTTTGCCCGTGATGACGACAGCCGGTATTTACTGACCAAAGAAAGGAGATAGACACATGAAAAAGAGAATAACAATCCTATTCATGGCAATGCTTTCCCTTTCAGTGACAAGCAAAGCACAGTGGACGGTCTTTGACCCGTCAAACCTTGCCCAAAGCATTGTGAACTCCGCAAAGGAAATTGTACAGACATCCTCAACGGCCCAAAATATGCTGAACAATTTTCAGGAGACTGTAAAGATTTACCAGCAGGGAAAAGCCTACTATGATGCGCTTAAATCGGTGCATGACCTTGTAAAAGGTGCCCGGAAAGTTCAACAGACTATCCTTCTGGTAGGTGACATCAGCGATATTTACGTGACCCATTTCAATACCATGATGGGCGACCCTAACTTCACCGTGGAGGAACTCTCGGCCATCGCTTTCGGGTATAACCGGCTACTCGAAGAAAGCAGCAACCTGCTGCTGGATTTGAAGGAAGTGACTACGGCTACCGGACTTTCGATGACGGACAAGGAACGGCTGGACATCATCAACCGGATATACGGCGAAGTGCTGGAATACAAGAACCTGACATGGTACTATACCCGCAAGAATATCGGCATATCGTACCTGCGCAGCAAGAAGAAGGGAGATTCTCAAAGGGTACTCGCCCTGTACGGGACACAAGACCAGCGTTACTGGTAATCATTCATCACTAAAGGAACAAAAAAACTATGGTATTACTATCAATAGACTGGACGAACCTGCATGAGTTGCTGCGTTCGCTTTACGATGAAATGATGCCGCTGTGCGAGGATATGGCAAGCGTGGCAAAAGGTGTGGCGGGTATCGGTGCCCTGTTCTACGTGGCTTACCGGGTGTGGCAGTCCCTTTCAAGGGCGGAAGAGATAGACGTGTTCCCACTCTTCAGACCATTTGTGCTGGGCCTTTGCATCATGTTCTTCCCCACTATGGTATTGGGTACAATCAACGGGATTCTTTCCCCCGTATGCAGTGCCACTTCCTCGTTGGTTGAACAGCAGACTTTCGACATGAAGAAGTATCAGGAAGAGAAAGACGAACTGGAACGGGAAGCGATGCTGCGTGACCCGGCAAAGGCTTTCCTTGTGAGTGACGAGGAATTTGACAAGAAAATAGACGAGCTTGGCTGGTCGCTGGGAGACATGGACACGATGATAAACATGTACGGGCAGAAGGCGGTGTATGACATGGGGGAAAAGGTGCGGCAATGGTTCCGCGAACTGTTGGAACTGTTCTTTCAGGCGGCATCGCTGCTGATAGACACACTGAGGACTTTCTTCCTGATTGTCCTTTCCATACTGGGGCCAATCTCCTTTGCGCTGGCCGTCTATGACGGATTCCAGAGTACGCTCACCACCTGGCTGTCACGCTATATCTGTATTTACTTATGGCTGCCCGTGGGTGACCTGTTCGGGGCTATCCTCTCACGCATACAGGTTCTGATGTTGCAGCAGGACATCAAGCAGATGCAGGACCCGACATTTATACCGGATGCTTCGAACAGCGTTTATTGCATCTTTATGATTATAGGTATCATCGGTTATTTCTGCGTTCCCACGGTGTCCTCGTGGATTATCCAGGCAGGCGGTGCGGGAGCTTACGGGCAGAAAGCCAACGGTGCCGGAAAGATGGCAGGGAACGGTGCGGCGGCAGTCGGTGGCGCAGTCGGCGGATCGGTAGCCGGACGCATCAAGAAAATGTTCTAAACGTATCACTTAAAAAAACAGAAAGAAGACATGGAGTTCAAATCATTAAAAAACATCGAGACATCATTCCGGCAGCTACGGCTGTTCGGAATGGTATTCCTGGGAGTATGCGCACTGGTAACGGTCTTCGCCACCTGAAAGGCATACGAGTTTGCAGAAGCGCAGCGGCAGAAAATTTATGTGTTGGACAGCGGAAAGTCGCTGATGCTGGCACTCTCGCAGGACGTGCAGCAGAACCGCCCCGTGGAAGCGAGGGAACATATCAGACGTTTCCACGAACTGTTTTTCACCCTGTCACCGGACAAGAGCGCCATTGAAAGCAACATCCAGCGTGCCCTTTACCTTTCGGATGAAAGTGCCATCGGTTACTACCGGAACTTGCAGGAGAAAGGCTACTTCAACCGGATGATAGCGGGAAACATCTCGCAGACGCTGACGGTGGACAGCATACAGGGGAACTTCAATAGTTATCCCTACGAGATGAAGACCTATAGCCGACAGCACATCATCCGTTCGAGTAGCGTTACCGAAAGGTCGCTTGTCACCACCTGCCGTCTGAGGAATGTAACCCGGAGCGACAACAACCCGCAGGGCTTTCTGATAGAGAGTTTTACCATCATCGAAAACAGGGACATCGGACAGTATGAAAGATAACGGTATAAAAAAGGTCTTCCACTCGTTCAGAACGGAGAAAGACCGATATATAATAAAACTCCGCAGGCGGTGGCAACGGCTGAGCTACCGGCAGCAAAGGATTATCATCCTTTACCTGCTCGGACTCTTCGCCGCCATCGACCTTGCCTACATCGTGGGCGGTTTCTGCGGGACAGACAAATTTCCGATTGAGGTACAGCATCTCCAAAGGATTGCGCTTCCCCAAACGGACAGTATCCAACCATTAAAAAACAATATATCCAATGACACAATCCGATAAGAAAGAAAAGGAGAAGGAAATGCGGAAAGCGGAGTCCGTACCCGAAAAGGGGAAACAGTTAAGCCGCAAGGCTGCCGACAAGCTGAAATTCTATGGCGTGGTGACAGTCCTCTCCCTGCTTTGTGCCGGGTTCATCTGGTTTATCTTCAAACCGGACACGCCAGAAACGGTGGAAGGAATGGCGGGGATCAATACGACGATACCCGACGCTATCGCACCGGAGACGATGGCCGACAAACAGAAGGCTTATGAACTGGAAGAGATGAAGAAACGCAGGCAAGAAAAAGTGAGAACCTTGCAGGACATGGCAGGTGGCTATCTGATGCCGGACACAACGGACGGGCTGAAGCCGGAAGAAGATGTACCGAAAGCGGATGCTATCCGGAAGTCCAGAGAAAAACAGCGGCAGATTTCAAGACAGATCACCTCGTTCTATCAGGAACCGAAGGAGAGTCCGAGGGTGGACGAACTGGAACGGCAGGTAAAGGAGCTTAACGAAAAGCTGGAACGTGAACGGAAAGGACAAGACCCGCTGGAACTGATGGAAAAGTCGTATGAGATGGCGGCACGCTATTTCCCCGGACAAACGGGCGGACAGGTGAAGAACATACAGCCTACCGGGGGTACCGGTACCGGCAATCCTGCCGCCATAGCTGCCGGACGTGCCACGGAGAATGTGGTTTCGTCACTGGCCGTACCTCCGGTACCCGACACGATACCCCGCAATTACGGTTTTGCCACTGCCGTGGGCGGCGGACAGCTTGCCGGAGCCAATACGATACGTGCCTGCGTGGCCGAAGACCAGACAGTGACCACCGGAGCATGACTGAAGTTCCGGTTGCTGGAACCACTGCAAGTGGGCGGTGTGCTTGTACCTGCCAATACTCCGCTATATGGTACGGTGCGTATCGAAGGACAACGGATGGCAGTCACAGTAAACTCCATAGAGAGCGGCGGGAATATCCTGCCGGTGGAACTAACGGCTTACGATATGGACGGGCAGGCCGGACTTTTCGTTCCGAATACCGCAGAACGTACCGCCATGAAAGAAGCCGCCGCCAATATCGGGGGCAGTTTCGGAACAAGCATCTCGTTCGCACGCAGTGCCTCGCAACAACTCGTCATGGACGTGACAAGGGGCGTGCTTGGCGGCGGATCACAATATCTGGCCACAAAGATGCGTGAGGTGAAGGTGGCCGTGAAAGCAAATTATCAACTTCTATTAATCTCAAAAAAACAGTAATCAGATGAAGACAAGAATTATTTTATCATTAGTAATGCTTTTGACCGTATTGTCGGTAAAGGCGCAGGAATCCGTGGAAACAAGGATTTTCCCCACCAATCAGATTATCGCACCGCACCTCATCGAGGTGACTTTCTCGAAGACCGTACATATCCTGTTCCCTTCGGAAGTGAAATATGTGGATTTGGGCTCGTTCGACATCATAGCGGACAAGGCCACGGGAGCGGAAAATGTAGTACGCATCAAGGCGGCGGTGAAAGGTTTTGAAGGGGAAACGAACTTCTCCGTTATCTGCGAGGACGGCAGTTTCTTTTCATTCAACGCCAAGTACGCCCGTGAGCCGGAAATGCTCAATATTGAAATGAAAGACTTCTTGGAAAATGAAGATACGTCCGACTTCTCGCATACCCGCATGAATATCTATTTCCGGGAACTGGGCAATGAAAGCCCGCTGCTGGTGAAGCTGATAATGCAGAGCATCTACAAGAACAACGACCGGAAAGTGCGCCACTTGGGTAGCAAGCGTTTCGGCATACAGTTCTTAATCAAGGGGATTTACACCTATAACGGGATGCTCTATGTACACACGCAGACGAAGAACAGTTCCAACGTGCCTTTCGACACGGACTTCATCAGGTTTAAGATAACCGATAAGAAAGTGCCCAAACGCACGGCTATTCAGGAAACGGTACTGGATGCGGTACGCAGCTACAACGAGGTGATAGAGATTGCCGGGAAATCGACCGTGCGCACGGTGTACGCCCTGCCGAAGTTTACTATTCCTGACGACAAGCTGCTGGTCGTGGAACTCTACGAGAAGAACGGCGGGCGGCATCAGACCATACGGGTGGAAAACGCCGACATCGTGAACGCAGAAGTGATTGACGAACTAAAAATCAAATAGGGAATGAAAAGACACATCTTTATAATGATGCTCTTTGCGCTGTACCTGACCTCGTTTCAGGCACACGCACAAAGATACCTGCCGGGCATGAAAGCCTTGCAGGTCACGGCGGGCATGACGGACGGGGTGCATTGGAACGCCAATACGGATTTTGCCTACCACATCGGGGCGGCGTACAGCGTTTACACCAAGAACGCCAACCGCTGGGTGATTGGTGGGGAATACCTGCACAAGAAGTATGACTACAAGGATATGAGAATACCAGTCGAACAGTTCACCGCAGAGGGCGGCTATTACCTGAAATTCCTATCGGACAGACGAAAGACCTTTTTCCTTTCATTGGGCTTGTCGGCTCTCGCCGGGTACGAAACAAGCAACCGAAGCGAAAAGCTGCTGCCGGACGGCTCTACCTTGCTGGATAAGGACTGCTTCATTTACGGCGGTGCGCTGACGCTGGAACTGGAAGCCTACCTGACAGACCGGATAGCCTTGCTTGTCAATGCAAGGGAACGGGCGTTGTTCGGCTCGGACATCGGCAAGTTCCACACGCAGGTATCTTTGGGAGTAAAATTCATTATCAACTGACCGCTATATAATAATGTATATGAAGAATGTAATGTATAAAATCATCATGGGCTGCTACATCGTGGCCGCCCTTGTGCTTGTCACCGCCTGTAATGACAACTTGGATATTCAGCAGGCGTACCCGTTCAGCATCGAAACGCTGCCAGTACCCAAAAGGCTGAAAGTCGGGGAAACCGCCGAAATACGCTGCCAACTGGTGCGTGGCGGCTATTACCAGCCGACTACCTATCAAATCAGGTACTTCCAGCCGGACGGCAAAGGGAAGCTGGAAATGGATAACGGCACGGTGTTCCTGCCCAATGACCTTTACCCGCTGGAGAAAGAAACATTCCGGCTCTACTACACCTCGGCATCGACAGACCAGCAGACGATTGACATTTATATTATCGACAGCTTCGGACAGATGCAGCAACTTACACTATCATTTAATAATGACAACAGCGAAGAAGAAACGGAAACAATAACCCCCTAACAATAAAATGACATGGTAAAAATAGAATTGGATATAAAAGGTATCTCGTGGTATATAGAAACCACGTTGGAAACAGATACGGTTCCGGCAGTAGGTGACATCATTATCGTGGATAAGGACTGCATTTCCGCACGTGACAGGGCTGAATTGTGGAAAATACCGTCCAATCAGGTTTTCAAATGGGTGGACGAAGAAGAAGATATGCCCGTTATGGAATGGTTTGACAACGACACGGAAATGCTTGTCAATAAGCGGACTTGGAAATACGACATCGAGGAAGAAGAAACCGTGTGCATACTTAGTGTAAAATTTATTCACTGTGAGGATTTGTAGCTGTGATATTCGTTTAATGATACGCAAAGCGTAAATATTGGGCAGACAGCCCGCCGGGAAGCATCGGCGGGCTGTTTCCATGATAGGGAAACGAGCGGCTTCTTTGTTACTTTCTTCACCCGCTGGCAGGCTCACGGAAGAAAGTAACGGCGGCAAACAGCCGCCGTTCTCTATCAACTGATTTTAAGGCTCTTTATGGACGTGTATTTCTCTAACCACACCTTTACCTGTTCCATGTTATATTCGCCCGTTATGACCGCCGTATGGTCGTTTATGGCTACAAACCGGACACTTTCATAGCTGTTTACCCAGCCTTGCAGGGAACAGACACCCCACGTTGCAACATCTTCAAAAACACTGCGGTCTATTTGGCTGATTGGCTCACCGAAAACTACCGTCATTGTCTGAAAGTCCGGTTTGTCCTCCAACAGTTGCAAATGGCGCAACGTGCCGAACTCGTCAATTTTACGCCCCCACGCCCATACATCATTATATAAATCATCGTCCCACTGGTGCGGGCGGTCGAAACGAACTTTTACCTCTATGGTGTGTTCGTTTTCTTCTGTGTCCTCGATAACGCCCGTTACCATTAAGCCCGTAAAAATACACTCGCAACGCTTGCCGATAAGCTCCTTGTTTACTTCTGTCGTTTTCATATCCCTAAAATTTACTTATTACTCTGTTCTTTTTTCGCTATCCACCCGTCACGCCTGCGGCGGCACTCTGCCAGCGTTTTGGCTACCGTGCTGAAAAGTTCCATACCGGTATGGCGGTAATCGTACTGATAAAATGTTTGTCCCTTAAATGCGCTCAAACGGCATTTGACAAACTTTTCCTCTCCCAGTGTTTGGGTGATACTTACCCCGTTTTTGTTAAGTGACTGCATGATGTCTTATTTTTTTATGGTTATA
>ENA-ORMX01001309-ORMX01001309.1-human-gut-metagenome-genome-assembly--contig:-NODE-1309-length-16475-cov-4.849086_pt1 | contig 16475 bp, 15 predicted proteins | sample MGYA00242108_ERZ509007 | MGnify/ENA primary metagenome ERZ509007 (study PRJEB26280, sample SAMEA2338745) | human gut metagenome | biome: human gut; feature: human-associated habitat; material: faeces...
ACTGATCATAAGTAGCGACCAATTCCTCGCGGCTTTTTTCGCCGACTACTTCGCCTTCGTAAACCTTTTCGCCCGCGCCGATAAACAACGTAGAACGTTCCTGCGCGTTATATAAGCCGTATTGAGTGGTAACGCCCGTTTCGAATACCACGAGCGACCCTCTCGTTCTGCCGGGTATGTCGCCTTTGTATTCTTCGTACCCCGCAAAAACGTGGCTCATTATGCCGAAGCCTTTCGTATCGGTGAGCATTTCGCTTCTGTAACCGAAAAGGCATCTTGCGGGAATTTTGAATTGAAGTTTCGTTCCGCCTCTGTCGTCGGCGGTCATATCGACGAGTTCGCCCTTTCTCGCGCCGAGTTTGTTCATAATCGCCCCGACGTAGTCGTTGGGTACTTCCACTACGAGGTCTTCCATAGGTTCGTGGCACTTGCCGTTTATTTCCTTGAAGATTACCTTCGGGCGGGAAACCTGAAATTCGTAGCCTTCGCGGCGCATGTTTTCGATAAGTATCGAAAGGTGAAGTTCGCCTCTGCCGAACACCTTGAAGGTGTCCGCGCTGTCCGTTTCTTCGACTCTCATCGAAACGTTGGTTTCTATCTCTTTGAAAAGTCTTGCGCGTAAGTGGCGCGAAGTAACGTACTTGCCCTCTTTACCCGCGAACGGACTGTTGTTTACCATAAAATACATAGAAACGGTCGGTTCGTCGATCGCGACGAAGGGGAGTTGTTCTATGCAGTCGGGCGTGCAGATCGTTTCGCCTATGTTTATTTTTTCAAGACCCGAAACGGCTATGATATCGCCCATTTTAGCGTCGGTAACTTCCACTCTTTTAAGTCCTTCGAACTGATAGAGTTTACCTACTCTCGCGTTGGTAGTCGTCTTGTCGGTGTGTATAATCGTAACGTTTTCGGCGTCTTTTATGCTTCCGCGTACTATTCTGCCTATGCCTATACGTCCGACGTATTCGTCGTAGTCTACGTTGCAGATAATCGCCTGCAAGGGCGCGTTCATATCTCCCGTCGGGGCGGGGATTTCGGTTAAAATGGCGTCGAGCAAGGGGTTAAGATTGTCGCTCGGAACGTTTAAGTCCGCCGTCGCCCAGCCTTGTTTCGCGCTTGCGTAAATTACTTTGAAATCGAGTTGCTCGTCGTTCGCGCCGAGTTCTATAAACAAGTCGATTATGCCGTCGATCGTCTGATTCACGTCGCCGCCCTTGTCGATTTTGTTTACGCATACGACGGGTTTTTTGTTGAGCGACAACGCCTTTTTAAGTACGTATCTCGTCTGAGGCATGCAGCCTTCCACCGCGTCTACGAGCAGTACCACGCCGTCTACCATAGAGAGTATACGCTCTACTTCGCCGCCGAAATCGGCGTGTCCCGGAGTGTCTATTATGTTTATTTTGGTGTTTTTGTAAATAACCGCCGTGTTTTTGGCGAGGATGGTAATTCCTCTTTCTCTTTCAATATCATCACTATCCATTACACAATCTACTACTTCTTCTCTTGGAGAAAAAGCACCATTTTGAGCAAGTAATGCATCAACTAAAGTACTTTTACCAGCATCTACGTGAGCAACTACTGCTACATTGATAATTTTATCCATATAAACACTTCCTTTTATAACTACTCAATTCTACAACAAAAAGCCTAAGTTTGCAAGAAAAATCGAAAATGTCTTCGCGAATAGAAAAAAATAAGATATAATTAATTAAGGTGGTATGATGATAAAAATATTAGATTCTTTATTTAAGAAAAACAAAAGTGTAATAATTACTTTTATAATAGCTATATTTACTATAGGTTTTATATACAATTTAAACAACGTTACTCCATTTGGCAAAAATTCTCTTCTTTGTGTTGATTTTTATCATCAATATGGACCAATGTTAGGCGGACTTTATAACAAATTAACTCATTTTGAGAACCTAATCTATTCCTTTAATATTGGTCTTGGAATACCTTTTTTTCGAAATTTCTTAAATTATTTATCAAGTCCATTTAATATTATTATGTTCTTTTTTACAAAAAAAACTCTATTAACATCATTTTCTTTTATAATTGGACTTAAGGCTGCATGTGCATCAACATTCATGGTTTATTACCTAAATAAAAAGTTTAAAGTAAATAATTTTATATTTATTCCAATTGGAATTCTTTATGGATTTAGTCAATATTTTGCAGCATATTACTGGAATATTATGTGGTTAGATGGAATGGTTTGGTTACCTCTTATAACTCTAGGAATTGAAAATATTATAAATGAAGGAAAATGGAAACTTTATTTTGTTTCTTTAGCCATTATGTTATTTTCTAATTATTTTATAGGATATATGATATGCATCTTTTCGGTAATTTATTTTACTTTCTATCTTATCTATAAAACAAAATTTAGTATAAAAGAATATAAAACAACTTTAAAGTTTATATTAAATAGATTAGAAAAATTCGCATTTGCTTCATTTATAGCTGGAGCTGTTCTTGCTGTTTTCTTGCTTCCAATGTTTAAATCAATGTTTACAATAAGTGCAACAGGTGGTTCGATACCAACAAGCCAATATTACTTATTTTCTATAAGAGACTTTTTAGAATCACATTTAACAGGTGTAAGCACAACAGTTTTTGCAAGTGATACCATAACCTCTCCAAATATTTCAGCTGGTATTTTATCAGTAGCTTTATTAATCTTATTTTTAATAAATCCCAAAATCAAACTAAAAACAAAGATAGTATACTCTTTTTTACTAGGCTCAATTATATTTGCATTCTTTAATCCCGTTGCTGATTATATAATGCACGCGTTTCATGTTCCAAATGATTTGCCATATAGATACTCATTTCTATATACTTTTATTCTTCTTATAATAGGTGCTTATTCATTAATAAATATAAAAAACATTAAAATTCAATTAATTACCATTGTTTATTTATTATTAATAACGGTTTTACTTTATTTAACTATGAACGTTTGGGATGGTATTACTCCAAATATGTTGTTCATAAATATGATTTTATTAACAATTTACTTTTTATTATACGTTGCCAGTTATTTATTAAAGAAACAAAATCTAATTATAATTGCCGGATTAATTCTATTTTCTGTTGTAGAAGTAGTAGTATCAATAAATTATAATTGGAACATAACTCAAGAAATAAAGAATTTCTATTCTAATTATAATGAAATAACTAATGAATTAAAATACATAAAAAATACAGATAAATCTAAATTTTATAGAATAGAAAATATAAGTATGATGACATTAAACGATGGAGATTGGTATGATTATAACGGAGTAAATACCTTCTCATCAATGGCTTATGAAAGTATGGCTAAATTTCAAAACAATTTAGGAATTCCAGGAAATGGAATCAATAGTTATTATTACCAACAAACTACTCCAATTTATGATCTTTTATTCAACGTTAAATATTTAATAGGAGAAAGTAATGATTACTCAAGATATGAAAAAGCAAATGAAGAATACACTAATCTCACAACCTTTAAATATACAAATGGTTTAATATTTGGAGTAAAAGAAGATATAAAAAATACGGAAAATAATTATAGTCCATTTATTTACCAAAATGAAATCATGAAAAATGCAACTGGAATAGACAATATCTTAACTCCTTCAAAATTTATAAAAACTGAAGAAATATATAGTTCAGATACTGGAACAATTTTAAAATTCAAATACAAAAACAACTATGATAATATGTATTTTTATACTAATAGTAACTTCATAAAATTCTTTATAATCGGAAATACCTTATACTATTTAAACGATGACTACACAAACTTAACAGAAAAAACCGGAGAATTAGAATACTCATATATTGATGACTATAATGAAAAAAGAATTATAAACATATCTTCTACAGAGGATACAGTTGACGTTATAGTTGGATATAATTATTATTATGAAGATGAATTTGAAATGTATAATATAAATCACGATTTATTTGAAAGTGCTTATTATTATTTACAAAATTATCAATTCAAATATACAAAGTTTAAAAACAACAATATTGAAGGAAATATAACACTAGATGAAAATATGATGATTTATACATCTATTCCATATGATGAAGGATGGAAAGTGTTGGTTGATGGTAAAGAAGTAAAAACTGAAAAGTTTGCAGATTCGTTACTAATGTTTAAAGCAGACAAAGGAAAACATAAAATAAAAATAGTTTATACTCCACCATTACAAAAACTTGGCTTAATCATCTCAATCATCTCTATAGGAATTTTACTATTAACAAAAAAAGTAATTAAAATCTAATTACTTTTTTCTTGTATAAATAATTTATCAATATTCTTTTTAGGCATTAAAATTTTGACATTTCTTTCATTTTTTATTTCATAAGTTTTAGTTCTAATCTCTAACTTTTCACCATCAACACACCAAGCCTTTTTTTGATGTTGGTCAAAAGTTATTTTAATATTAGATGTCCTATGAAATTCTAAACCAGATACATTATTAGGTCCAGTTGCTCTTAGCATTCCAAAAGCTTTTATTATATCTAAACGTCTAGTATATGTACAAAATAAAACCTCAAATAAATCATCGTCCAACTTTACATCTTTATAAAAATTATTAAAACCAGCGATTCTATTTGCTGATGAAATAAGAATAAAAGAATATAAACCTTTCTTCTCAACTCCATCTATAGTATAAGTTAATTTATAGTTTTTAGTCACTCTGAAGAAATCTTTAACACCAGCAATTAAGTACGCCAAATGACCATATTTCTTTTTTAAACTTCGCGGAGTTTCATATGGAATATCCAAGAATTTACCAAACCCAGCTACATATACGAACGGCCTATTATTAATTAACGGAATATCCAAATCCATAACTTCACCTGTTAAACATAAATGAATATTCTTTTCAATATCCTTTCCATAGCCAAACATAACTCCAACATCATTAGTCGTTCCAACTGGAATATGTGCTAAAATTAATCTTTGTTTTCTTTGAAAATTCCCAAAAACAATTTCATTAAAAGTTCCATCTCCACCCATAGAAATCACAAGATTCACATAACCAATATGGCTTACAATTTCCTTTGCATGACCTTTATATTGTGTAGCAATAAATTTAACTGAATAACCATGTTTTTCAATTAATTCTTTATAAGTGGGTATCATTGATTTTCTAAGTATATGTCCACTATTGGGATTATAAATTACTACACAACTTTTCATAGGCGGCCTCCTGTTTAAAATTATAATGTAAGGCCTAATATTTGTCAATTTTAGAAGCATTAAATTTAGCATAAAGATAAAATTAATGAATATAATTTACTAGTAAAACAATTGACAAAGTAATTTCTATAGTGTAATATTATGTTTGTAATTAATTTTTGGGTCTATAGCCAAGTGGTAAGGCATGGGACTGCAACTCCCTGATCGTTGGTTCAAATCCGACTAGGCCCTCCAAAAGAAAAATCGCTTGAATTAACTATTCAAGCTTAATATAGAAAAGTATCAATTTCAGTAGTGGAATTGATACTTTTTTTGTTTCTAGAAATTACTTTATTTATACTTTTAATCAATAAAAGATGAGGCAAATAAAAAAATCTTTAAATAGACAATATAAAAAAAGACGACTATAAAAGTCATCATATTAATATAATACCAATAACAAGTAATAATATACTTATTTTTTAAAAACAATTGGATTGTTAAAGCTACGCTCATGCTATCACCTTTAGTTATATTAACCATATAATTTGTAACCTACTTTAAATTAACAATATGTCTATCATTTCTAAAATCAAATTGTAAATATATTTCATCTGCTGAAGTAACATCCCTATCAACTGAAATAAAAAGTTTATTATCAATATCATTACTATCTAACATTATAGCTTTTTCACTTTTAATTTTATTTCCTATTTTGTATACAATTGTCATATAATTTCCAAAAATATTATTAACTGTTCTTAAATTACTATAATAGTTAGCTTCATTATCTATAAAAGCATCATAATCTAGTATAATCATAGTTTTATTAGAAAACATAGAATTATTGGAATTAGAACTAATAACATTTGATAATAAATAACAAGTATTTACTGATTTACATTTAACATATTTACTGCTATAGCTATCCTTTATTAAGTATGACTTAATATTAAATTTCAAATAGTTTTTATCTACTGGATTAACAATAATATTTTCATTTAAATTATGATTGACAACATTTTCATCTTTATCTATACTCTTAACATTAACCATAAAATTTTTATAATCTAGAGATACATTATTAAACATTCCGCTTAAACTATATTGAACCTTTAATGTGTAAGCATCATTTAATTTTTCTGGTACTTCAAAAGCAACTGTAGCTTCACTTTTAGAACCTGCAGGTAACACTTGTTTTTCAATATATGGTTTACCTAAATCATAAAACTTATTATTAACAAAATTAGTTGTTCTATAAATAAGTTTCCCGTTTGCAAGTACGATTTTTCTTAAATTTAAAGTTTTTGCCTTTAATGAAGAATTATACAAAGATAAATTAACAACCACATATTTATATCCTTCTTTTATTCGATCACCATTAAAATCATATTTTGTTACATAAGAGTCCAATACAGTATAAGTAATATTATCAACAATCGCACTTTCAGTCTCTTGAAGACCTCTAATATAATTTTTATAATAATTAAATCCAACTACACCAAGTATAATAACAACTACTATAGTAGTAAGTGAAATAGCAAATTTGTTTTCCAAAATATAATATTTGAATTCGCGGATACTTCTTCTTAAAGTTCTCATATATTTATAAATATTTTGACCTAATGTAAATTCAAATTCTTCTCTATCCTTATCACTTATTTGAAGATCATCCAAATCTTTACTAAAGTTAAATTTTTTAATATTAAACCCAATACCTCTAATTAAACAAATAAGAACAAAAACATATCCAGGTAAAGATAATAAAAGGGTTAAATCTTTTATAAGTATAATAGTATCACTGCTTAAAGCCGTATCCATCACAATCTTTAAGGTTCTAAAAATATATGCATAACAACAAATAGTTGCAATTAAATAAATAAGCAAAAATAAATATAATTTATTAGGTTTTTTCTTTATTTTAAACAAATAATAAACAATTGTCGATAAAACTAAAGCTATAATTAAAAATACATAAATTCCATGATTGACATAAATATCCGCACCAGCATACACATATGTACTTGTACGCTGCAAAGTCCTAAAAAGAGTAGAAATATCATTCAAATTAAATAAAGCTATAGATATACAAAACAATATAATTATATGAATTAATTTAAAATGTTTAATCAAAAATGCATAAGGCTTTCTTAATACCATACTAACCCTCCTATTCTATAAAAAAATTATAGCATAAAAAAAAGAAAAAATATATCGAGTATATTAATTCTTTTTCTTAACTAACATTTGACCTTCCATTAAAAAGACATTTTTATTTTCTTTCAACAATTTAGAAATGTCAACATTTAAAGTATTTAAAACTGTGTCTAATGTATCACCAGATTTTGTAATATAATAACTATAGTTTTGATTAGGTATTAAAAGTACTTGACCTGGGTAAATATAATCATTAATATCAAATCCATTCATACTTGCAAGTAAATTAGGATTAATATTATATGTTTTAGCTATTTTATAAAGACTATCTCCTGTTTTAATTGTATAATATTCAAAATAAGTGTCTTTTGTTGGCTCCCTATAATACATAAAATCACTCCTAATATAGAATATGTATTATAAGAAAAAGGTGTTATTAAAATATGAATATACGATTTAAATAATTAAATTTCCAATCAAAATTGGATAGCAATAAAACATTTCCATTTTGTTCGTCATAACTATATAAAGAATCATTACTTAAATAATATACTTTTTCATCATTACAAGAAATAATTGATTTTACATCAATATTCGTTAACATCATCTTTTCTTTAGAATTATTATAATATTTATAAAGTTTATTATTATCTACTACATAATTTACTATGTTTTTATAATCAAAATACATGTTTGTATATTTTAATTTTGATAAAGCAATATCCTTTAAAGTACCATCATAATATTTACCTATTTCCTTTTTACTAACTTTTATTACTTTTTTCTTTTTTAAATCAATAAAATATTCAACCATATTTTTCTTATCAAATAAATAAACTTTATTTTTATAATAGCCTAAAAAGTATGAGTCAAATGATATATCATATTGAGATTCAATCTTTTCACTCGTTTCTTTTTCTATATCAACATAGTAAAAGTCACTGAAAGATCTACCTGTATCATAATCAGCAAATAAAATAAACTCATTATAATTAAAACTTAAACTATTATCATAATGTTCTTTATCTAAAAAATGAATTTCTTTCTTTGACAAAACATTTTTTATTCCGTAGCCATCCCATACATAGTATTTATTTGATTTATTATAAACTGAATAATTATCATAAACTTCTTTAGAACCATTATTAACAACATCTTTGTTTTCAACAAAATAATTGTTATCATCATTGCACACATAAGAAAAAGTTAAATACTTACTTATTGGTTTAACACAAGTCGTACCATCAGTTTCTTTTACATCGATATTATCAATTATATGCCTTTTATTACTATATTTCTTAGAAGAAACAAAAGAATAATTATTTAAATTATTATAAACATTTATGTAATAACTATTATAAGTTTTATCGTATACTTCCTTTATTGTATACGTATTGATTACATATTCTAGTTCATAATTTTTTTTCTTATTAACAACTAAAAAATATGTACAAAATAATATAACTAAAAAAATTACAAATACAACATTTTTCTTCATATTCACCTTCAAAAAAAGAAGATTATTCATCTTTCTTTTTAGCATACTTTTTCTTTGCTTCTTGCATAAACATTGTTATTTCAGTTTCAATCTCGGGTAAAGCCTCTTTATCTAAATCAGATATATATACTTGTTCTCTAACAGTGTCTATCATAATTGTTCCCCAAATAATACCAGATTTTACAGTTAAATCGTTATATAAATCAGGTGTAATTGATGAAAATTTATATCCAACAATTAATTTCTTTTGAGCTATTATTAATCTCTCACTTGTAACAGCTATTACTCCAGTATTAAATAGGCTTAATGGTTTAATATCCAACTGACCAGCAAAAATAAAATTAATTGTCTCATTTGGATTTAAATGCATGTCAATAATTTTACAATGTTTTTTTACCCTCCATGCTACAGAACCAGAAAATTTATTTGTAAATTTTTTTAATAATTCATAACTACTTTGCTTCATTTTCAGTACTTCCCTTCTTCACTAGTTTATATTTACCAAGTGTATCCATTAATTTTTCTTCTTTAACATACCCCTTTATACAATCAACTAACTTACCATTTTTAGTAATCAAAGTCATAGGTTTAGCAAATCCTTGAGTCATCGTTTTAACCTCTCCTTTAGTATTACATTTTGCAGGAATTTCAAAATCAAGATTTATAACTTTTTGAAATTCAGTTTCATCATAATTATCTGAATCAAAATAAAATATTGGTAAATTATTCTCTTTAGCTACTTTATTGATAACTGGTAAATATAAATTGCAATAAGAACAACCAGCATAACCAATTACTGCAACCGTATATTTTTTTGACTTGACTAAATCTATATATTCTTTAGCGTTCTTTGCAACCTTATAGTAACGATCTTTCTCTGCTATTTTGTTATAGACATTCTCTTCAAAGAAATCAACATAATTATCATAACTATCTTCGTTAATTGAGGCTTTATAAGTACCATCTACAAACAGCAATTGAGTTTTATCATCTAAAACAATAGATAAAGCTTCTTCAATTTTACTTTTTGTAAGATATGTATAATAAGTATTTACACGATATTCCTTTTTAAATTTTTTTGCCATAGTTTTAAAACTTTTTGATGGTTTTCCATAACGGATTAAAACATAATCATGCTTTTTAATAACTTCACTTATATTATCTGCTGTAACTTCTTTTATCCCATATTTTTTATACTCAGTAAATAAAAGAATAAATATTAGAAGTATTATAGCAGTAAAAAGTATAATAAATCCTTTTTTCATAATTTCACTTCCAACTACCTATATTTTATAATAGACAAAAGAAAATAACAATCTATTTATTATTTAAAAAATTGATAGCTTTACTAGCAGCAATTGCACCATCACTTGCAGCTGTAATAAGCTGTCTAAAACTTTTATTTCTTGTATCTCCAGCCACAAATATATTGTCTGTTTTAGTTGACGTATCATCTGACTCAATAAAGCCATTAGAAGATATATCCACAAACTCTTTAAAGATTAAATTATTTGGCATATAACCAATTGCAATAAATAATCCCTCAACATCTAGCAAATCATGATTAGTAAGTTCTATACTAGTTAATTTACTTTCACCATTTAATTTAGAAATTGAATTATTGTAAATTATTTCTATATTTTCGGTTCCTTCAAGTTTATCCAACATAGTTGCATCACATTTAAAACTATCACTTCTATTTATTAAATACACTTTTTTTACAATATTTGCTAGATATAGCGCATCCTCAACTGCTGTTGCACCTGACCCTAAAACAGCAACATCTTTACTTTTATAAAAATTACCATCACATGTAGCACAGTAGGAAATACCTTTACCAATTAATTCATTTTCACCATATAATCCAAGTTTTCTTTGTATAAGACCATTAGCAATTATAATAGTTTTTGTTCTATAAACATCTTTATTAGTTTTAAGCGTATTTGCATCAATTATTTGAATTACTTCTTCAAACTTTACTTCTACTCCAAGATCTTTTATTTGATTATATAATTTATTTGCAAATTCATAACCAGATGTTTTACTTATTCCTGGGTAATTTTCTACAACACTTGAATTAATTATTTGACCACCATATACATTTTTTTCAAGAACTAATACCTTTTTCATAGCACGAGCCACATAAATAGCTGCCGACATACCAGCAGGTCCTGCACCAATAATTATAATGTCATACATAGTTTTGCCTCCTAATAATATTATAACATAATTTCATTTTTTAATTTATATAATATAAATGACATGATATAACAAAAAGAAAGAAAGGCAATAACATGCAAAATAAATTATTTGAAAATTATTTAAATGAATCAATTGAAAAATTAAGTGATACTTACGAGATTACGAAAGCTTTACAAGAATTGGAAGAAAAAAGTAAACAAGTTGTTGGCATGGATAATAAAGTTTTAATTGGTGGAACAAGAATATACGGATATCAAGGAACTTACTATAGTAGTCCAGAAGAAATAATTCAAGCATTAAAAGGAAAAAGAATCATGATTCAACAATTACAAGTTATTGAATATATCGGTGATTTTGCTGGAGAATATGATGTTTTAAAATTAACAACACTTGCTGGAACTCAAATTATTAAAGACGAAAACTACCACTCACATAAAGAATATAACGAACAAAAAAGCATCTTTTCTAATGAACCTGTTTGGGATATAGAAGAAAGCAGCATACACAATATAACAGATGAATTAAGAAAAAGAGGTCAACATTTTCATCAAGATGATATTGATTTAGAAAATATAAGATTACTAAGCCTACTTAGATATGGTCTAAGAAGAAGATAAAATAACCTACTTCTTATTTGAAGTAGGTTTTAATTTGTAATTTTAAAATAAATTATTATCCATAAATAATATGATATGGATAACCTCTTTTATCAATGTTATCCAAATTTAAATTTAAATCTTTAGCTAATTTCAATATATCATTATATTCATCTATTAGCTCTTTTGTACATTTTTTTACTTCAATCTCAATAAAATAGCCCAAAGTTTTAACAAAGTCTAAAGAAATTTCATATTTATCTAAATAAAGATAGTTAACACGTGTTTTATCTACAACCGCGATTTGCTCTAAGCCTAAAACATTAAATATTCTATCTAAATTTTCTTTATTATCAATTTCAACTTCATATTCATCACAGTACATATTATCATGCCAATTTTTATAATTTAATATCTTTTTATTACCACGTTCACCTATTCTTAACCATTCGTTTACTTCTTTATCATTTAAAAATTTTCGATATGTTGGCTGATAATAGGTATCAACTTGATTACTTTCTTTAATAAATTGGGCTTTTTGTGTCATAAAATTCAGTAAACGTTTATAGTCTTTTTCACTAATTTTAATCTTTATCTCGGTTTCTACTGAACTTTTTGGATTATCTCCATAAACTAAGTATCCGATGCTGCAATCAAATATTTCAGAAATTTTAACTAACATTTCCAAGCTTGGCTCTGTTCTATTTTGTTCCCAACTAGAGATAGCTTTATCAGAAATAAATAATTTTTCTGCTAAATCCAATTGAGTTAAACCTTTACTTTTTCTCAATTTGCTTATTTTTTCTCCAACATTCATAATTACACCTCAATAAAATTATAGCATGAGCAATAATAGAACTTACTCTAAATTTTGTAGAGTAAAAATTATGATTTTAACATTAAAAGATATAAAAATTATACAAACAAAAAAATCAAACTTTTCTGTTTGATTTTAATAATCGTAGTCCTTGCTCACCATCTGAATATTTATCTAAAGTTAACGTTGCCATTTTCTTACTTTCGATAATGACAAAATCATCATCACAATATGATTTAAATAATTCAAAACTTCTTATTTCGTCTTCAGTAATACACTCTCCCAATAGCACTAATATTTCTTTACCATTTTCAATTTTTGTTCTAAACATTGGTGTTTTATCTGAATTTGCTATTGCTTGATAATATAAATTACTACCAACCCTTTCATGGTAAAAATCAATATCAAAAGCATCAGTATTAGTAATATCTACACTTGTAAAATAATGATATCCATCATTTAATGTTTCTACGATTAAAGTTAGACTAGAACCTGATTTAATAATTGTATTGCCAATGTATTCTCCATAAAATCCGCTAAAAATATCGTTTTTAGTATCTGATAAGTATTCTATTTCATCTCTTATTTTATCATAATCATAATAATTAAATCGAGAATCATCTTCATGCGATAAAGTTCTTTGTAGTTCTTTCATTCTTTCTAATTTACTAGTAAAGTCTTTATTTATAATATAATTTGTCATATCACATACTAAAGGTGTTGCATGTTCAACTTTAGCATTATTACAAAATCTCGAAAAAAATTCAGTTTTTGTTTTAACCTCATCATTTGACCAAAAAATACTATCAAGTGCATGATTTCTTAAACCTTCTTTATTAATTGTTACACATTTTAAGATTCCATCTACTTTATAAAAAGAAATTTTTTCTTCTAATCCCATTTCTAAATTATAGAAAATAAAACTTAAACATTCTATTGGTATAACTTTTTTTGTTTGCTCATCATAATTATAAGCAATTGATTGCATAATCTCGCGAGTTCCATTTTCATTATAGTAACTACAAAATTTGTGGTCAATATCACCAGCGGGAGTTAAATCTATTGACAAGTAACCCAATTGTTTGTTACCTTCCTCATTTAAAATTCTTACCTGAAAATAAGTTGCTTTTTTATTGGTTGATTTAGATTCTTTTTCCCATTTCAAAGTATGTGGATAAGAACATTGAATTGTCAATTCAATAGGTATATCCAATTCATCTATTGGGGTATAATCAGTAGTTGTTCCTAATAATCCTCTTCGATAAAAAGGCATAGCTTTTCCTTTGCGATTTTTTGACGAAACAAATTCCTTGTTAGAGATTACCGACTCAGACTTTTTTCCTCCAATTTTTAACTGGAATTTATAAGATATTATATCGTTAAAAGCTTTTAAAAATTCCTCTATATTCATTATAAAACATCCCTTAACTACTTATTAGTTTAGCATATTTGTCCTTCAAAAGCATTATTTTTGTCATCAGTTTTATTATAGTAAATAATATCAAATTCATTATCATCAAGCATTGCTTCTTATATAAATCATTTATAAAGTTACCAAATCTCCCAATGATACTATAAAGGAAAAGTAGAACAGCTTATTTTTTTATTATATATTTTTTATATTCACAATTTGGTGATGCAAGTTTTAAATAATCATCATAAATCGTTTCAACCTTAAAATTTTCAAAATAAGCACTTAGCATACCTGTAGAATCTTTATGACCAACAATTAAAATATTATAGTCAGTTTCACCATATTTATCTATTATTTCCCCTATAAAACTATATATTCTTTTCTTATAATCTTCAAGTTTTTCTATGCCACTATAAATATTCATATCAGGAACAGTCCCTGTTATCTTTATATCTGACATTAGCATTCCATCTGCACTACCTAAATCGTAAACATCTAGTCTTTCGTCTACAATTATATCACTTCTATTTGTAGATATTTTAGCCGTTTGTATAGCTCTTTCTTGTGGGGAAGAAAAAATATAATCAAATTCCACATTTTCTTCTTTAAACTTTTCACCTAACTCCATTGCTTGTTTAATACCAATAGTATTTAAAGGTTTTCCGCTTTTTCTACCTTGAGCTCTGTGTTCAGCATTTATATCTGTTTGTCCGTGTCTAGCAATATAAATAATCATTAAATTTCTCCTTTATTAGTTGTATGTTTTTACCATTATGCATGAAATGACTATGTCATTATGCAAGTTTATTACTAAAATGAGATTTTAGTCTTGTTGAAAGTTGTTTTTACAATTATTTTTTAATATTTAAAAACTCGAATTCCTAAAAGTCCGAGTTTATTATCAATCTGGTGGAGCCGGGGAGATTTGAACTCCCGTCCAAATTACTTTCAAAGTAGCGTCTACAGGTTTAGTTAGAAATAAAATTTCATAAGTACAAAAGCATCTAACAAACTAATACTTACTATCTTATAAATTATTCGTCTACGTCATATAAGAACTAACGCAAATATAAACCACATATATGAACCAATATTTTAACTATGGATGATTAAAATACCAGCCTCCTTGCTAAATTTTAAGCAAATACTGGAGAAAAATTAAAACCTTTGTCAGTTAATTTTAAATTGTTGCTATTTAAAGCATAGCTACTACCTGCAACTAAATCAAAACCATAATCTGTCGAAACCAAATTACGGCCCCAAGTAACTAAATAATACCACATAACATGGTATTATTCAAATTATTTTCCTAAGTCACTTAAATCAATGACATATTCTCCCTCTTTTGTATACAAATATTTTTCTCTAGCATACTTAGCTACATACTCAGGATCTTGTAATTTTTTTACATCATCTTCTAAATTTGCCTCATCATTTAATAAAGAAGTATAGACAGACTCAAGTCTTTCTTTTTCCTTTTTATTATTATATATTTTTTGCCATGTATTAAAACAAGATAAAGTCATCAAACCAACTAATAAAACAAATGTAGCTGCATATAAACATAGTCTCATTTTATATTTATTCATGACAATTCCTCCTACTAATTATAATATAGCAAATAATCATTTTAAGCATTATTTTTTTTATTGAATAATACTCTCTTTACACGATTTTTTACAATATATCCAGTGTAAGTTCCAATAAAAATTGATAAACATACATAAAAGTTAAATATAAAATAGTTATATTTATAACAAAAATATACTAAAGCAATAATAAAGAAAATTGCTAAAAAAAATTTTAATATTTTATTTCGATTAATGAATAATTGATAAATTAAAGAAGCTATAATAGAAATAAATATTATTAATAATAAAGTAAATGGATTATATGTTATATATGAAGATAGTTTAAATGTTATTGATAATTTAAAGTTAGTTACTAATAATAGTGATTTAATAAAAAGAGAAATAGATAAAATGAACAATGATTACTATAGTAATTATGGAAGACTTAATGAATTATTAGTTAGTGTATCTTCATCTAAGAAAAGCAAAGACATTAGAAAAAGTATTAAGATTAAGGAATATGTTACACGTAAGTACATGAATAACAACGAGTTGTTAAGAAGAATGTTACTTGATATTCATTATGTTAATATTGGTCTTATAAAAACAGAATGTTTAGATGTTATATTAGATAAGAATTATGATAGTGTTGATGAGTATAATGAAGCTATTTATAAGCATATTGGTAAGAGTGATATAATTTTTGTTAATAATAAACTTATTACTAATTATTCTCCATGCGTTGGAGTATTACAATCTGCATTTGATAATCAAGTATGTTTTGGTGGTAAGCTAATGAATAAAGAATATTTTTATAATCATTATGAATCATTATCTATGATGCTTAGAGATATAGAATTTATCGGAGAATTACTTAATACTGGTGAAATATTATTATACACGAATAACATAATTGCTATTTATAAAGGTAACGATGGAATTTATTTTAAGTTTTATGATAAGAAACGTGGTAAAAGAATAAATCATCCGGATATAGATAAGTATAAAGATAAGATACTTTTAAGAAAT
>ENA-ORMX01001314-ORMX01001314.1-human-gut-metagenome-genome-assembly--contig:-NODE-1314-length-16447-cov-4.081564_pt1 | contig 16447 bp, 7 predicted proteins | sample MGYA00242108_ERZ509007 | MGnify/ENA primary metagenome ERZ509007 (study PRJEB26280, sample SAMEA2338745) | human gut metagenome | biome: human gut; feature: human-associated habitat; material: faeces...
ACGGTGACGGAGAAGCAGGGAACGGACGAGCTGACGTTGGAGCTGCACGTTGCGCCCGACGATATGGGCAAGGTGATCGGCCGTCAGGGCCGCATCGCCAAAGAGATCCGTACAGTCATCCGCTCCTATGCGCAGCGCACCGGAGAGAAAGTATCGGTCGATATTGTTGACTGAGAAAATGCACCCAAAGCCTGTGGCTTTCGGGTGCATTTTTTTGCCGCACGCGAAAAAATGCAGCGCGCCGCGTTAAAAAATGCAGAAAGGTAGTGCAAAATCCGAAAGGCTGTGCTATAATGCAAATCACTTTTATTTGTTACTGAAAGAAAGGAGCCTTTCTTATGCGTATCGTTGTCAAGGTGGGCACCTCCACGCTCGCCTACCCCACAGGACGGCTGAACATTCAGCGGATGGAGCGGCTGTGCAAAACGCTCAGCGACCTGAAGAACGCGGGCCACGAGATCATCCTCGTTTCCTCCGGCGCCATTGCCATGGGCTTCGGCAAGCTCAACCTGTCCGAGCGCCCCAAGGATATGCCGGGCAAGCAGGCGTCCGCTGCGGTCGGCCAGTGCGAGCTGATGTACGTTTACGACAAGCTCTTCACCGAGTATAACCACATCGTCGGCCAGCTCCTCATCACCGCGCCGGACATCGCCGACGGCGGCAGCCGGAAGGCGAACTTCCACAACACGATGGACCGCCTGCTGGAGCTGGGCGCTCCCGACATCATCGTGCGCAACGAGAAGCGGATGCTGCAGGAGGCTGTTGACAGCCTGATCGACAACGGCCGCCGCGGCCGCCCGGTCACCGGCCCCAGCAACCGTGCGCTGAAGAGCCTTTCCGATATGCTGAAGGGCAAGCAGGGCCGCTTCCGCCAGAACCTGCTCGGCAAGCGCGTCGACTATTCGGGCCGTTCCGTTATCGTCGTCGGCCCGGAACTCAAGCTGCATCAGTGCGGCCTGCCGAAAGTCATGGCACTCGAGCTCTTCAAGCCGTTTGTCATGAAGAAGCTCGTCGCTTCGGGCGCTGCGCACAACATCAAGAGTGCTAAGCGCATGGTCGAGCGCGCACGCCCAGAGGTCTGGGATGTCCTCGAGGACGTCATCAAGGAGCATCCGGTTCTCCTGAACCGTGCTCCGACGCTGCATCGTCTCGGCATCCAGGCCTTCGAGCCGGTCTTGACGGAAGGTCATGCACTGAAGCTCCATCCGCTGGCCTGCACGGCCTACAACGCCGACTTCGATGGTGACCAGATGGCTATCCATCTGCCGCTGTCGGCCGAGGCACAGGCTGAGGCGCGCATCCTGATGCTCGCAGCCAACCACATCCTCGCACCGAAGGACGGCAAGCCAATCATCGTCCCGACGCAGGATATGGTTCTCGGTTCCTACTACCTGACGATCCTCAAGCCAGGCGCCAAGGGCGAGGGCATGGTCGTCACGGGTATCGCTGAGGCACTGCTCGCTTATCAGCAGCACGACCTTGAGCTGCAGGCGGAGATCCGCTGCCGCATCGAAGGCTATGGCCTCGTGCGCACATCTCTCGGCCGCATGATCTTCAACGAGATCCTGCCGCCGGAGCTCCGTTACTACCATCAGGACAAGGGCAGTGACGAGTGGAAGCTCGGCATCCTCATGAACAAGAAAGAGCTTGGCAAACTCGTTGCCAACTGCTATAACCACTTTGGCGCGACGAAGACGGCAGAAGTCATCGACGGCGTCAAGAACCTCGGTTACCATTATGCCTGCATCGCCGGCATGACGGTCGCCATCTCCGACGTCATCGTGCCGCCGAAGAAGAAAGTCATCATCGGCGATACGCAGAAGATCGTCAACAAGGTCGAGCGCCAGTACGACCGCGGTCTTATCACCGAGGACGAGCGCTACCACAAGGTCGTCGCTCTCTGGTCGAAGGCTACGGACGATGTCGCAGATGCCATGATGGACAACATGGACGCCTTCAACCCGATCTTCATGATGGCGGACTCCGGTGCCCGCGGTAACAAGCAGCAGATGCGTCAGCTCGCCGGCATGCGCGGCCTTATGGCTGATCCGTCTGGTAAGATCATCGACCTGCCGATCACGGCAAACTTCCGCGAGGGCCTGTCGGTATCCGATTACTTCATTTCTTCGCACGGTGCCCGCAAGGGTCTGGCCGATACGGCACTGCGTACGGCTGACTCGGGTTACCTCACGCGCCGTCTCGTCGATGTCGCGCAGGATGTCATCGTCCGCGAAGAGGACTGCGATGTCTCGACGCTGAACCTCGTCCAGGCGCGCGCACGCCTGACGGCCTCGACATTCGATGCCCTCGAGCTGCTCAACGACAGCCTCATGGGCCGTCTGCTCGGCGCCGACGTGCTCGATCCGGAGACGAAGGAAGTTCTCTTCCCGAGAGACACGATCCTCGACGAAGAGAAACTCACGACGATCGGCGAGAAGAATGTCCACGAGATCATGGTCCGCGGCTCCTCGCTCGCATCGGAGGCTTCGCTCTCCAATGCGATGATCACGGAAGTCGTCACGCTTGGCGAACCGGATGAGAAGGAGCGCGAGAAGACGCGTCAGGCCATCTTCCAGGAGATGAATGGCAAGGAAGTCACGCACGACGTCGTCGCTCTCGACGGCACGGTTGTCTTTGAGGCAGGCGAGAAGCTCACGCAGCAGAGCATCCAGGATATCCTGGACAGCGACGCCAAGGAGATCCACATCCGCAACAACAATGTCCGCGGCATCGAAGTCGAAGCCATCAAGGAAGGCGACGGCATCATCGAGTCGCTGGCAGAGCGCATTGTCGGCCGCTTCCTCGCCGAGAACATCGACGATCCGGAGACGGGCGAACGCATCGCTTCCATCAACGACATGGTCGACGAGGCCCTTGCAAAGCGCATCGAGAAGGTGCGCGACCGCGTTTCCATCCGCAGCGTCCTGACCTGCAAATCGCAGTTCGGCGTCTGCGTCAAGTGCTACGGCCGCGACCTCGCCAACCAGGCAGAGGTCGAGATCGGCGAGGCTGTCGGTACGATTGCCGCACAGTCCATCGGCGAGCCGGGCACGCAGCTCACGATGCGTACGTTCCATTCCGGCGGTGTCGCTGGTGACGATATCACCCAGGGTCTTCCGCGTGTCGAAGAGCTCTTCGAGGCACGCAAGCCGAAGCATCACGCCATCATCGCAGAGATTGAAGGCGATGCCGAGGTCGAGGATACGGGCAAGGGCATGCGCAAGGTCACGATCCATCCGAGCGAGGGCCAGGCGCGCGAGTATGCCATCCCGTACGGCGCACGCATGCACGTCAAGCAGGGCATGCACCTCATGCCGGGTGACAAGCTCACTGAGGGTTCGGTCAACCCGCACGACATCCTGCGCGTCTGCGGCCTGCAGGCTACGCAGCGCTACCTCGTGTACGAAGTACAGAAGGTATACAAATCCCAGGGTGTTGAGATCAACGACAAGCACATCGAGGTCATGGTCCGCCAGATGCTCCACAAGGTGAAGATCGAGGAGTCCGGTACGACGGATTTCCTGCCGGGCGAGTACATCGACATCAATGCCTTCGAGACGGCCAATACCAAGGCCATCGAGGAAGACGGCGAGCCGGCTGTCGCCAAGCCGATCCTGCTCGGCATCACGAAGGCTTCTCTGGCCACGGATTCCTTCCTCTCGGCTGCATCGTTCCAGGAGACGACGCGTGTCCTGACGGATGCTGCCATCAAGGGCAAGGTCGATCCGCTCATTGGCCTCAAGGAGAACGTCATCATCGGCAAGCTCATCCCGGCTGGTACGGGCATGAGCCGTTATCGCAACCTCAAGGTCATCGATAACGACCCGAAGCCGGTGGAAGAAGCTCCTGTCGCTGCTCCAGAAGAGTCCGCTGAATCAGCTGAGACAGTTGAGACGGTTGAGACGGAAGCTACGACGGAAAACACGGGCGCATAATCCAAGAACCCCAACAACAAAAATAAAACCTTCCCCGCTCTTGCGGGGAGGGTTTTTGCATTATCAATGATAGGATTGAGAAATACTAAGCGATATAGTCTGGAGGTATCACTATGTCAGAAACATGCAACCATGACTGCGGCTCCTGCGGGACAACCTGTGGCCAGGACACACGCAAGAAGGACTTCCACGAAGCGCCGAATGAGCTCAGCACAATCCGCCACGTCATCGCTGTCGTCAGCGGCAAGGGCGGCGTCGGCAAATCGCTCGTCACAGGGCTGATGTCGGTGGCCATGAGCCGCAAGGGCAAGCACACGGGCATCCTCGATGCCGATATCACGGGCCCGTCCATCCCGAAGATGTTCGGCACGAAGGGCGAAGTGCGCGGCAACCAGGCTGGTGCCTATCCGGTGCGCACGGCCGGCGGCATCGAGGTCGTCAGCATGAATCTCCTGCTCGAGAACTCGACGGACCCCGTCGTCTGGCGCGGCCCGATCATCAGTGGTGTCGTCAAGCAGTTCTGGCACGACTTCATCTGGGAGGACATCGATTACCTGTTTGTCGACATGCCGCCGGGAACGGGCGATGTGCCGCTGACAGTCATGCAGTCCATCAAGCTCGATGGCATCATCATCGTCACGAGCCCGCAGGAGCTCGTCTCGATGATCGTCGAGAAGGCCGTCAAGATGGCCGAGGGCATGAAGGTGCCAATTCTCGGCCTCGTCGAGAACATGAGCTACTTCGAGTGCCCCGACTGCGGCAAGCGCCACGAGATTTTCGGCCACAGCCACATCGAAGAGATCGCGAAGTCGTACGGCCTCGATGTGCTCGCGCGCATCCCCATCGAGCCGCAGCTCGCCGCTAAGTGTGATGCTGGCCAGATCGAGACGGTCGCCGACACGCACATGCAAGACGCCGTTCAGAAGCTGCTTGACCGCGAGGAGAAGGCATCCAAGTGATGCTCATGGCGGTCACGCCATTCCTTGGGCGAGCAGTGGAAGAGCGCATGGAAGGCTCGTGAGAATGTCGAGTAATCGCGGAAGCCTGCAAGATGGCTGATCTCGGTGACGGACTTTCCTGTGCGGAGCTGGTCGCGCGCGAAGAGCAGACGCTTGTTGCGGATGTAGGCATGCAAGCTGTAACCTGTATCGGCTTTGAACTTCTTCATGAGGTAATAGCGGCTCAGGAAGACGTGGCCCGCGAGCACCGCGATCGAGAGGTCGTCTGCAAGATGCTCGTTGATATAGGTGAGCACTTCCTGGATCTTGGGGTCGTATGAGACGGCGTCCAAGGTCTTGAGCTCGTGGTCCCCGAGGCTGCGGTTGAGCAGGATCAAGAATTCAATAAAGAGGATCTCTGTGTACAGCCCATTGGCGAAACCCTCGCCATGGGCTGTTTTTTCGAGCTTGTCCATGTGGAAGAGCAGGTCATGGCTGCGGTTCGGCAGCTGATGCATGACGCTGCCGTGTTCCCTGGCCTCAGTGAAGCACTGGGAGAGCTTCGCGCGTGTGTCGAGGCGCCGCAGGAAGTCCGGCGCGATGTAGATGACGATGCGCTCGTATGCCGCTTCATCGTCGAGGAAGACCGGCCGATGGATCTCGCCAGCCGTGACAAAGACGATGTCGTTTGGCCGCAGGTGATATGTCTTGCCCTCGATGATGTAGTCGACATGGCCGCCGAGGAACAGGATGATCTTATGGAAATCGTGGTAGTGGAAGGGGATATCGCGCAGCTTCCTGTCGTGCAGGTGGAAGACGCGGAAGTCGCTGCTCAGATAGCCCTTTTTGGGATACGTCTGCATCAAAACACCTCCTGCTTCTATCATAGGACACTTTTTGCAATATATAAAGCATATTTTGTGATTTTCTTGCATATCGATGACTGCTATAATAGAGCCATCGCAAGCAAGAAAGAAAGGGTGACCGGTATGATGATCGTTCGAATCTATCAGGTAGAGAAACAGGAATATATGGTAATGGATGGCACGACGGGATTCATGCCGGGAGCAGCAGCCATCCGGCTGCTCGCACATCGCCGCTTCGGCGTCGGTGCTGACCGCGTTCTCGTCTTCACGGGCAGCGAGGAGATTCCCTCGTTCAAGGCCTTCACGGCAGACGGGGAGGAGCAGGAGATGCAGGAAAGCGATTATGCAGCACTCGCCAAGGTCAAGGAAGACTTTGAAGTCCACTTGACGGATTCCTTTGTGCAGAGGATGCGCCAGGCCAATCGTGCAAAGATGGCAGCTGCCTGTTGAGTGGATTGTCAGGAGTCATTGCGAGAGCAGTGGCTCTTTTTTTATGGAATATCTTTGACTTTTTGTTGTTTATGGTGTATATTAATACCTGTACGTTAGCACTCGGAGACTATGAGTGCTAACACCTATCTGTGCATATAACAATCCTAGATAAAGAGAGGCAGATTTCCATGGCAAAAGAAACACATGAATTCCAAGCGGAGACAAAGCAGCTGCTCGACCTCATGATTCATTCCATCTACACGAATCACGAGATCTTCCTGCGCGAGCTCATTTCCAATGCATCGGATGCAATCGATAAAGCGCATTTCGAGAGCCTGACAGACCGCAGCCTGCTCGAAGGCGATGAGGCCTTCCAGATCTTCCTGACGCCGGATGCAGAGCAGCACACGCTGACGATCGCTGACAACGGCATCGGCATGAACCGTGATGAGCTCATCGAGAACATCGGCACGATTGCGAAGTCCGGCACGAAGGCTTTCCTTGAGCAGCTCAAGAAGGCGAAAGAGGAGAACAAGGACCTGACGGACAAAGAGATGATCGGCCAGTTCGGCGTCGGCTTCTACTCGGCCTTCATGGTCGCGGACCATGTGACGATCGTGACGCGCAAGGCAGGCGAGAAGCAGGCCTGGAAGTGGGAGTCGAATGCAGACGGCTCCTACACCATTGAGGAGTGCGAGAAGGCGGAGCGCGGCACGGCCATCACGCTGCACCTCAAGGATGCGTTCTGCGGCAAGGAAGCCGAGCAGGACTTCACGGACAACTACGAGCTCGAGCGCCTCGTCAAGAAGTACAGCGACTACGTCCGCTACCCGATCAAGATGGACTTCACCTTCGAGGAGACACCGAAGGACAAGGACGGCAAGGAGATCGAGGGTGCCGACAAGATCAAGAAGGTCGAGACGCGCACGCTGAACTCCATGCAGCCGCTCTGGACGAAGAACAAGTCGGAGATCAAGAAGGAAGAGTACAACGAGTTCTTCAAGCACCAGTTCCACGAGTGGGAAGACCCGATGGAGGTCTTCCATACGAAGGCAGAGGGAACGGTCGAGTATACGGCACTCTTGGCCATCCCGGCGCATGCGCCGTTCAACCTTTACCAGACGGACTACGAGCCGGGCCTGCAGCTCTACAGCCGCCATGTCTTCATCATGGACAAGTGCAAGGACCTGCTGCCGGACTACCTGCGCTTCATGAAGGGCCTTGTCGACTCGCCGGATCTCTCGCTGAACATCTCGCGTGAGCTCCTGCAGCAGAGCCGCGAGCTCAAGGCCATCGGCCGTGCTCTGGAGAAGAACATCCTCAAGACGCTGTCGCGCAAGCTCAAGAATGACCGCGAGTGGTACGAGAAATTCTGGAACGAGTACGGCAAGTCGCTCAAGATTGGCATCTACAACAGCATCTACAGCGGCTCGGATACGGTCGACAAGCTCAAGGACCTCATCCTCTTCCTGAGCTCGAAGGAGGGCAAGCTCGTCACGCTCAAGGAATACGTCGAGCGCATGCCGGAGAGCCAGAAGAAGATCTACTACGCGACGGCCAAGGACAAGGAGACAATCGAGCAGCTGCCGCAGATGGAGACGCTGCGCGACAAGGGCATCGAGGTGCTCTACCTGCTCGACCCGGTCGATGAATTTGCCATCGAGACGATCCACCAGTACGAGGAGAAGCCGTTCCACTCCATCAGCCGCGGTGACCTCGGCCTCGACGATGCGGAGAGCCAGGAGGTCAAGAAGGAGACGGAGGAGATCCAGAAGGACAACAGCGACCTCATGAAGGATATCAAGGAAGCGCTCGGCGACAAGGTCGAGGATGTCAAGGTATCCTCGAGGCTCAAGTCCAGCGCTGTCTGCCTCGTCGCTGACGAAGCGGGTCCGTCGCTCGCGATGGAGCAGGCGTTCTCTCAGATGAAGAACCCGATGTTCAAGGCACAGCGCATCCTTGAGATCAACCCGCATCACGAGCTCTTCAGCCGCCTCAAGGAGATCCACGAGGCAGGCAAGGACAGCCAGGACTTCAAGGATTACTGCGATCTCCTCTACACGCAGGCCTTGCTGATCGAGGGCATTCTGCCGGAAAATCCGGTCGATTTTGCCAATAAAGTGGCCAAACTCATGGCAAAATAAATTGTCATTCTTGATAGGAGAGATAGGGTATACGTTTCCCCTATCTCTCCTTTTTTGCCCCCAAAACGACGAATTGCAACTACAATTTAGAAAACAGATAAAAAAGTAAAAATCCCTGAAAATCCTCTTGCTTTTTATTATTTAATAGCGTATAATACTAACTGTAAACAAAAGAAAACGTTTGCTACTTACGAAAGAAAAAACAACAAGGTTACCAAGAGAACTCATCTCAATCATTTCGGATCCTGCCTTGTTGGGAAAAGCTGTCTTATCGAAAGAGAAAACGTTTACACTTTGAAAGGGGAAATCTACTATGAAAGAGAATCTCGTCATCACGATCAGCCGTCAGTATGGTGCGGGCGGACGTGAGCTGGCCGGTATCCTCGCCGAGAAGCTCGGCGTCAAGCTCTATGATCGCCAGCTCGTCCATCTGGCTGCGGCCAAGCTCGGCATCCACGATCTCAGCGAAGATGAACTGCTCGAGATGGAGAACACGGTCAAGCCGCTTTCGATGAGCTTCATCCCGTTCCATTCGTTCGGCACGCACATGGGCGAATCGAGCCAGGGCATGTTCATGAGCGAGTCGGCTGTCATCCGCAAGATCGCAGAAGATGGTTCGTGCATCTTCCTCGGCCGCTGCGCGGACTACGCACTGCGCAACAATGACAACCACTTCGACATCTTCGTCTGCGCTGACGATGAGTATCGCGAGAAGCGCGGCCAGACGGTCTACGAAGGCAAGAGCCTCAAAGAGCTCAACCGCGAGAACGAGAAGCGTGCCCGCTACTACAACTACTACACGGGCCGCACGTGGGGCGACGGCGCGAACTATGACCTCGTCGTCAACACGAGCAAGGGCGCTTCGCTCGACACGATTGCGGATGGCATCATCGCGTACATCAACAAGGTCAAGGCATAAGCTGGACTGATAGAAAATGGGGTTTTATTTGGGGAGGCATTCATAATGAATAGCAAATTACTGCAGCGCATCTGCTATGCGTGCGGCACGTTTGGTCATGACGTGTTCTACGCCATGATCGGCACGTACTTCATGATTTTCGTCACGAGTAACCTGTTCCACTCGGACAACCCGAGCCACGATGCTTACATGATCGGTATCGTCACGACGATCATCCTCGTGCTCCGTATCCTCGAGCTCTTCGTCGATCCGTTCATCGGCAACCTGATCGATAAGACGAAGACGCGTTGGGGCCGTTTTAAACCATGGGTCATCGTCGGTGCGTTCGTCGCAGCCATCACGCTGGCATTACTGTTCACGGACTTCGGCGGCCTGACGGTCACGAATCCGACGCTCTACCTGATCCTGTTCGCCATCGTCTACTTCATCATGGATATCTTCTACAGCGCTAAGGATGTCGCTATCTGGTCCATGATCCCGGCTCTTTCGTTTGATTCTCATGAACGTGATATCACGGCTACGATCGCCCGTATCGGTTCCGTCTTCGGTGCCAACCTCGTTACGGTCATCGTCATGCCGGTCGTCCTCTACTTCTCGCTGAACCAGAACGGCGGTGCTGGTGACCCGACTGGTTGGTTCGCATTCGCCTGCGTCGGCGGCGGTATCGCAACGCTCGGTGCTATCATCCTCGGCCTCGGCACGCACGAGCAGGAATCTGCACTGCGTGAGAACAAGACGGAGACTTCCGCAAAAGACGTCTTCAAGGTCCTGACGCAGAACGACCAGCTCATGTGGACGGCAATCGCTTACCTCGTCTATGGTATCGGCATCAACATCGTCAACAACTTCAACCTCTACTACTTCATCTACGTCATCGGTGATGCTACGAAGTTCTCCATCCTCGGTGTCATCAACACGGTCATCGGCCTCATCGCTGTTGCCCTGTTCCCGGCTCTGACGGCTAAGTTCAGCCGCCGCAAGCTCTTCTTCGCTTCGATCGCGATCATGCTCGTCGCGCTCCTCATCTATGCTGGTTCCGGCACGAACGTCACGATGGCCCTCATCGGTGCAGGCCTCTTCGCTCTGCCGCAGCCGCTCATCTTCCTCGTCGTCCTCATGACGATCACGGACTCCGTCGAGTATGGCCAGCTCAAGATCGGCCATCGCGATGAAGCTGTCTGCCTCTGCGTACGTCCTCTCGTCGATAAATTCGCTGGTGCTGTTTCGAGCGGCATCATCGGCCTCGTCGCTGTCTGGGTTGGCATGACGGGCGGTGCTTCTGCTGCTGACATCAAGCCGGACGCACTCTTCCACTTCCAGATTGTCATGTTCGCAGCTCCGATCGTCCTCATGGTCATCGCTTCCTTCATCTATCGTGCAAAGGTAACGTTGACGGAGGCAGAGCATGCGCGCATCGTCCGCGAGCTCGAGGAGAAATGGGAAGACCTCAGCAAATAATGTGTTAAAAATGAACAGAGTCATCGATGTCATCGCTTGACATGTGACCCTAAGGAGGGGGGTCGTTGTACCATATGGATACAGCGGCCCTCGTTTATTGTTCTATGGCTTGCGCATATCGATGAAGAGAAATGATAGATGTATCGACAGGATAAAAGGAGGAAATCACTGATGTTTACAATCGATCGTCTTGCAGATCCAACGTTCTTTGAGGAGAATCGCCTGCCGGCCCACAGTGACCACGTGGCCTTCGCCGATGCGATGGAGATGGCGGAAGGCGTCTCCTCGCTGCGCCGCAGCCTAAATGGCATCTGGTCGTTCCACTACGCGCGCAACCTCGCCGCGCGTCCGCAGGGCTTCGAGCAGCCGGATTACGATGTCAGCGGCTGGGAGACCATCCGTGTGCCGGCACACTGGCAGATGGAAGGCCACGGCGTGCCGCAGTACACGAACCAGACGTATCCGTGGGACGGCCATGAAGTCGTCCATCCGGGCCAGGTGCCGCAGCGCGACAACCCTGTCGGCTCCTACGTTAAGGACTTCGTCCTGCCGGAAGGTTGGGACAATGCCGTGCTCTCGCTGCAGGGCGTCGAGTCGGCTGTCGCTGTTTACCTCAACGGCCAGTACGTCGGCTACAGTGAGGATTCCTTCACGCCGTCCGACTTCGACCTCACGCCGTATCTCAAGGTTGGCGTGAACCGCCTGGCGCTGCAGGTCTTCCGCTTCAGCTCGGGCAGCTGGATCGAGGACCAGGATTTCTGGCGCTTCTCGGGCATCTTCCGCGAGGTCATCCTCTATACGAAGCCGGCCATCCACCTCGATGACCTGCGCGTCACGGCAGCGCCAATTCATGGCTACCAGGACGGCAAGCTCCACCTCGACATGAAGTGGAACAGCGGCGAGGCACACAAGGTGCAGATCGAGCTCTTCGATGCTGAGACGGGTGAGTGCTGCCTCAAGGAAGAACAGCAGGCCGAGGGACTCACGTCCTCTTTCGAGGCGGAGCTCACGGGCGTCAAGCTCTGGAGCGCAGAAGCTCCGAATCTCTACCGCGCCGTCATCTCGGTCGAGGATGAAGAGGGCCATCTGCTCGAGATCATCCCGCAGAACATCGGCTTCCGCGAGTTCCGCATGGACGATGGGCTCATGAAGCTCAACGGCAAGCGCATCGTCTTCAAGGGCACGAACCGCCACGAGTTTGACTGCTACAGCGGCCGCGCGGCAGATCCTGCGGAGATCGAGAAGGACATCATCATCATGAAGCAGCACAACATCAATGCGCTGCGTTGCTCGCATTACCCGAACTCGAGCTACATCTACGAGCTCTGCGACCGCTACGGCCTCTACGTCATCGATGAGACGAACCTCGAGACGCACGGCTCCTGGATGCGCAACGGCAAGTGCGACATCGTCGAGGAGACGCTGCCGAATGACCACGAGGAGTGGCAGGATATCATCCTCGACCGCGCGAAATCCATGCTTGAGCGCGACAAGAACCACGCTGCCATCCTGATCTGGTCCTGCGGCAACGAGTCCTGCGGCGGCAAGGACCTCTACGTGATGAGTGAGTACTTCCGCCAGGCTGACCCGACGCGCCTCGTCCACTACGAGAACATCTTCTGGGACCGCCGCTATAACGGCACGAGCGACATGGAGAGCCAGATGTACCCGACGGTCGCGGACATCAAGAAGTTCCTTGCCGAGCACCGCGACAAGCCGTTCATCTGCTGCGAGTACACGCACGCGATGGGCAACAGCATCGGCGGCATGCACAAGTACACGGACCTCACGGATGAGGAACCGCTTTACCAGGGCGGCTTCATCTGGGACTTTGTCGATCAGGCCATCTGGCACAAGGACCGCTATGGCAAGGATGCGCTCGCGTACGGCGGTGACTTCGGCGACCGCCCGAATGACGGCAACTTCAGCGGTGACGGCATCCTGTTCGCTGACCGCAAGCTGACGACGAAGATGCAGGATGTCAAGTTCAACTACCAGAACTTCGACCTCGATGTCACAGCTGAGCAGGTCACCATCCACAACAAGAGCCTGTTCACCGATACGGCGTCATATGAGCTGCACCTGGAGCTCATGCTCGACGGCAAGACCATCTGGGAGACGACTGCGGACGCGCCGCACATCCTGCCGGGCGAGTCAGGCACCGTTTCTCTTGAGGACCTGCCTCTGACGAATGCGGGTGAGGAGACGGTCACGGCGTCGCTGTGCCTCAAGGAAGACACTCTCTGGGCTAAGAGAGGCTTTGAGATTGCCTTCGGCCAGGGCACGTGGCATGTCGATGAGGTTGAGGTGCCGGAGCCGCAGGAAGCTGTCTGCGCGACGGACTTCGCCAAGAGTGCGCGCTGCTTCCACTACACGCCGAACATGGAGCTTGAGACGAAGCCAGAGAAACCGCTGCACATCGTCCACGGCGACATCGACCTCGGCGTGCGCGGCACGGGCTTCGAGATCATGTTCTCGGGCGCTTCGGGCAACCTCACGTCCTACAAGTGCAATGGCGTAGAGCTCATCGAGGAGGCTCCGAAGCCGTCGTTCTGGCGCGCGCCGGTCGACAACGACTACGGCAGCCGCCGCGACTTCATGACGGCGCAGTGGAAGCTCGCGAGCCTCTACCGCCGCTGCGTCAAGAAAGAGCTGCTCGATGATGCGGGCAACTGGCAGGAGTTCGACTGGTTTGGCCAGCTCGGCCAGAAGGAGTACGAGGCAAGCTCTATCTCCGTTCGCTTCACGTATGAGCTGGCGACACAGCCGCTCTCGTCCTGCCGCATGACGTACACGGTCGTCCCGGATGGTTCTATCAAGGTCGAGCTCGACTACGACGCAGTCGAGGGCCTGCCGGAAATCCCGGATTTCGCGATGATCTTCACGATGCCTGCTGACTACGGCCAGGTGCGCTTCTACGGTTACGGTCCGCTCGACAACTATGCAGACCGCCAGCGCGGCGCAAAGCTCGGCATCTTCGAGACGCAGGCCAAGGATGAGGTCGAGCCGTACCTGCTGCCGCAGGAGACGGGCAACCACTGCGGCGTCCGCTGGATTGAGGTCACGGATCACCGCGGCCGCGGCGTGCGCCTTGCCATGGACGAGGAGCCGTTTGAAGCATCGGCTCTGCCGTACAGCGCCCACGAGCTCGAGAACGCGCGCCATGCCTACGATCTGCCGGAGGTCCATCACACCTTCCTGCGCGCATCGCTCGGCCAGTGCGGCGTCGGCGGCGACAACACCTGGGGTGCTCCGGTCCTGCCGGAATACACCGTCAAGAACACGGCAAAGCACTTTGCCTTCTACTTCAAGGGTATCTGAGTGAAAGGATAGGATGAGCAATGATCCAGTTTGATGAAAAGACAGGCATCTTCCATCTGAGCAATGCGAAGATGAGCTATGTCATGCAGGTCGTCCGCGGCCGCTACCTCATGCATCGCTACTGGGGCAGGAAGCTGCGGACTTTCCGCGACAGCCGCCCGTTCCAGGAGATCGACCGCGCGTTCTCGCCGCAGCCGGCTGCCTATGAGAATGAGCGCACGTTCTCGCTCGATGTGCTGCCGCAGGAATATCCGAGCTACGGCCACGTCGACTACCGCATCCCAGCCTACGAGGTGCGTCTCCAGGACGGCACGACGACGACGGAGCTTTTCTACAAGGGCTATGAGATCGTGAAGGGCAAGCCGGCACTTCCAGGCCTTCCGGCTTCGTATGCCGCAGAAGATGAGGCGGAGACACTCAAGATCACGCTGGCGGACTCGCAGGGCAAGCTCGAGGCAGAGCTCCTCTACACGGTATTTGTGGGCGCGGACGCCATCGCGCGCAGCGTGCGCCTGAAGAATACCGGCGAGGAGCCTCTGGACCTGCTCAATGCGGCGAGCTTTGCGCTCGACTTCCCGGATCACGACTTTGAGCGCATGAACCTCTGGGGCGGCCATGCATCCGAGCGCACGGCAGAGCGCGTGCCACTGATGCACGGCATCGAGGAGAGTGCGAGCCGCCGCGGTGCGAGCTCGCATCAGGCATCGCCATTCCTCGCGCTCGTGCGCAAGGACGCGGGCGAGGAGAGCGGCGAGGTCTACGGCTTCAGCCTCATATGGAGTGGCGAGTTCTCGCTCAAGACGGAAGTAGAGCAGTTCGGCACGACGCGCGTCGTCGGTGGCATCAACCCGTTCGAGTTCCGCTGGCACCTGGAGCCGGGTGAATCCTTCCAGACGCCGGAGGCCATCCTCGTCTACAGCACAGAAGGACTCAATGGCATGAGCCAGTCCTTTCACGAGATCGTGCGCCATCACATCGTGCGCGGCAAGTATCGCGACGCCGTGCGTCCAATCCTCGTCAATAACTGGGAGGCGACGTACTTCGATTTCGACGATGCGAAGATGGACAACCTCGCCGCCTGCGCCAAGGACCTCGGCATCGAGCTCATGGTGCTCGATGACGGCTGGTTCGGCAAGCGCGAGGACGACAACAGCTCGCTCGGCGACTGGGTTGTCAACATGGAGAAACTAAAGGGCGGCCTGCAGGGCGTCGCGGAGAGCGCGCACAAGCGCGGCCTCAAGTTCGGTCTCTGGTTTGAACCGGAGATGGTGTCGGTCGACTCTGACCTCTACCGCTCGCATCCTGACTGGGTGCTCAGGGCGCCGTCGTATCCGGTGAGCTTCGGCCGCCATCAGCTCGTGCTCGACCTCTCGCGCGCCGATGTGCGCGACTACCTCGTCGACTCCGTCTGCAAGATCCTCGATACGGCACCGATTGACTACGTCAAGTGGGACTTCAACCGCCATCTGACGGACGCCTTTTCGGCAAAGTTGCCGCCAGAGCGCCAGGGTGAGGTGCGCACGCGCTTCGTGCTCGGACTCTACGACATTCTCGAGCGCATCACGCAGACGCATCCGGACATCCTGTTCGAGAGCTGCTCGGGCGGCGGCGGCCGCTTCGATGCAGGCATCCTGTACTACATGCCGCAGACCTGGACGAGCGATGACACAGATGCCATCTGCCGACTCTCCATCCAGAGTGGCACGAGCATGGTCTTCCCGCCCATCACGATGGGTGCCCATGTCTCCGTGACGCCGAACCATCAGGTTGGCCGCGTGACGCCGATGCAGACGCGCGCCTTCGCCGCGATGATGGGCTGCTACGGCTACGAGATGGACATCACGCGCATGAGCGAGGCGGAGAAGGCAGAGGTCCGCAGCCACATCGCGCTCTACAAGAAGATCCGCCCGACGATGCAGCTCGGCCGTTTCTACCGCCTGCTCACGCCGTTTGCGGGCAAGGGCAACGAGACGGCTTGGGAGTTTGTATCGAGAGACGGTCAGGAGGTCGTGCTCCTCTACTTCAAGACGCTCGCGACGCCGGCAACAGAACTGCGCACGCTGAAGCTCCAGGCACTCGATGCGGCCGCAGAGTATGATGTCGCCGCTTACTACCCGGCTCAGGGACTGTCGCATGACGGTGCGGGCAGCAAGAGCCTGAGCCTTGCAGGCAAATCCTTCTACGGCGATGAACTCATGTACAGCGGCATCGAGCTGCCGAAGGCCGTGATGCTCTGCATCCCCGAGCCCTGGGGAAAAGATAAAAACATGTCCCGGGAAAAGCGCGACATGTTCCACTACTACGCCACCATGATGGAGCCCTGGGACGGCCCGGCCGCCATCCTCTTCTCCGACGGCGAGCAGGTCGGCGCCGTGCTCGACCGCAACGGGCTGCGCCCGGCGCGGTATCTGGTCACGAATGACGGGTATCTGAT
>ENA-ORMX01001316-ORMX01001316.1-human-gut-metagenome-genome-assembly--contig:-NODE-1316-length-16402-cov-102.566893_pt1 | contig 16402 bp, 12 predicted proteins | sample MGYA00242108_ERZ509007 | MGnify/ENA primary metagenome ERZ509007 (study PRJEB26280, sample SAMEA2338745) | human gut metagenome | biome: human gut; feature: human-associated habitat; material...
ATCTCCCTCGTTTAAATGAATATATAATGTTTGTTATTTCTTTCTCTCTACATTTTAATGAATTAAATGACCAGTCGTCCCCAAAAGGACTTTGACCCATCATTTGCTTTCCTCCTCTTGCCCCGAGGTGGAAGGGGAATCGCTCTTTATACCTTTTATATTATATAAGAGCCTGTAAGTCTAAAACTTACTTAATTTTAAAGAATATTTTTAATCGGGTGCAAAATTAAGCATTATTTAGGAAACCACCAAACTTTTTTCAGAAAAAGTTGCACTTAATGCTACATTTTGTTATAAATATCCGATTTTTTATGCACTTTTTCTTATGAAATGTAAAGAAATGGGCGACAGTTCATTTAAAAACCATCGCCCGTTCAGGATTTTAGCTTTCAGCCTCCAGTTCCTTTCCGAGAACAAAGAGCATATAGAGAGGAATATCCAGCATCTTGGAAACTTCGTTTCGCTCGTATGGCAAGAGACTGCGAGGGAGAGTTTAGAGAGTTTCGGCAGCCCAGAGAGGAATATTAGTTACCCAGTCCTCTGGTCTGTAATCATTCATCGAGATGCGATAAGCGATTTGCGGGTGATTGTCCTCTACAAATTGGCGCAAACTCTTAGCTTTCACGTTCGTCTCCGCTTTCACTTCTATCGGAATCACCTCGTCCTCTTCGTCTTCAATCAAGAAATCGATCTCTTGTGTACTCTTCGGTTTAGAGAAATAGTATGGTTCGTAGCTGAGCAATAGCTGCTGCATCACATATTGTTCAGTCAAGGTTCCCTTAAATTCTGTAAAAATATCGTTGCCCGAAATGACGGTTGTGGTCTTTAGGCGAGCCATCGCTCCCAGCAGTCCTACATCTAGCAGGAATATCTTAAAGGCGGCACGATCTTCATAGCTCTTCAGCGGGATGCGCGGAGCCTTCACATTATATACCTTATATATAAGTCCTGCATCTTGAAGCCATTGCAGGGCTATCTCATATTCTCTGGCTCTAGCTCCCTCTCTCACCAATCCGTAGATAAATTTGCGGTTTTCTTTGCTCAGTTGTGCAGGAATCGAATTCCAAATGTCTGTTATTCGAGGTACAATCTCCAAAGGGGCATGCTTGGATATATCTCTTTGATAACTCTTCAAAATTTCGTTTTGTATCATCCTAACTTCCTTCCAATCCCGGTTTTGGCTGAAGCTGAGCACAGCTTCGGGCATTCCACCTACATAATAGTAATATCTGAGCAATTCTTGGTATTTGGGAGCAAAGGCATTGATCATGTCCCAGTCCTTGTTCTGCAAGAATTGAGCCAATCCGTTTTCACCCATCGCCATGACAAACTCCACGAAACTCATAGGATATAACCTGAGAAATTGCACCTTACCTACGGGAAACGATTCCCCCTTGTGTAGTTCGATGCCGAGCAAGGAGCCTGCCGCCACTACATGATAGCCAGGAGCATTCTCATAGAAATACTTGAGTGATGTGATGGCATTGGGGGCAGCCTGTATCTCGTCTAGAAAAATAAGGGTGTCGCCCTCCGTACATGTTACATGCGTCGCAGCCCCAATGGCTGTGACAATTCTGTCTATATCAAAGTCTTGCATGAAGACATTCTGCAAGACTTTCATGTTTTCAAAGTTGACATAAGCCAACTGCTTGTAGTTTTGGCGTGCAAACTCTTTCACAAGCCAAGTCTTTCCTACCTGTCTTGCACCCTCTATCACAAGGGGTTTACGCCGAGAACTATCCTTCCATTTAACCAGTTCCTTAATACTTGTTCTTTCCATAATTCTAGCTCCTTTTTACACATTTTTTTAGGGAATCTTCCTTGATTATCCCACATTTTTCGGGGGAATAACAGTGCAAAGTTACACATTTTTCGGGGGAATAATGTGGTTTTCCCACACATTTTTCGGGGGAATGTTGGAAAAAGCTTGCTTTTTAAGCATTTTTAGATTTTAGCATTCAGCCTCCAGCTCCTTTCCGAGAACAAAGAGCATATAGAGAGGAATATTGAGCGTTTTAGCCTCGGCATTACGCTCGTATGGCAGGAGGCTGGTACGGATAGCCCATTTTGGTGTTTTTAGCCTCTTTTACAAAAGAGACTCATAATCAAAGGATTACGAATAAGAAATCACATTTTTCGGGGGAATAATGTGGTTTTCCTACACATTTTTCGGGGGAGTTTAGAGAAAGTTTCCTTTATAGAGGAAAGTTTTTCGGGAAAAGTTTCCCCTATAAAGGAAATATCTTACGACTTTTCTTCCTTTATAAAGGAAAATGTTGTATCTTTGCACCCAGATTAACATACTTTTTAAGCATTTTTAAATTTTAGCTTTCAGTCTCCAGCTCCTTTCCGAGAACAAAGAGCATATAGAGAGGAATATTGAGCGTTTTAGCCTCGGCATTACGCTCGTATGGCAAGAGGCTGGTACGGATAGCCCATTTGGGAGAGTATTTCTCCACATAGAGCTTAAGGCTCTTGGCATTCATCGTAACGCCTGCTTTTACCTCTAATGGATAGACATCAAGGCCATCAGAGATGATAAAGTCTACTTTCGAGGTGGAAGAGGACGTCCAATAATAATTGGTTTGGAGGGTGTCAGAAAATTGCTGAAGCTCCTGACAGACAAATTGTTCTGTCAATGCGCCCTTAAATTCCTCAAAGATTCTGCTGCCGTCTAAGATAACCTTAGGCGACACTCCGCTCATGGCTCTCAGCAAGCCAACATCCAGCAGGAATACCTTGAATGATTTCAAATCAATATATGCGGATATTGGAACGTCTGGTTTGCTAACATTGTGGGTGCGGATAGTTTCGCCTGCGTCACATAGCCACATGATGGCATCCTCATATTCTCGTGCCCTGGCTCCTTCTCTTACCAAGCCGTAGATAAACTTTTTGTTTTCCTTGGCAAGTTGGGAGGTGATACTATTCCACACATATCTTATTTTCTCGACCATTTGATGAGGTGCATGTTTGGAGAAGTCTTTTTGGTATGCAGCAATCAGTTGTTTCTGAATTTTCTCTACCTTCGTAAAATCCTTGGTGTCAAGCCATTCGTTAACAACAGCAGGCATTCCTCCTACTATCATGTATCTCTTGAGATAATCAATGAGTCGCGGTTCGAAAGCTTTTACGTTTCTGTTGCCTTGCTGTATATAGTCAACTAACATCTGCTCGCCATTGGCAAGAAGAAACTCCTTGAAAGTTAGAGGGTATAGATGCAGAAAGTCAGTTTTCCCAACAGGGAAAGATGTGCCTTCATGCAATGCTATGCCCAGCAGAGAGCCCGCACAACAAATGGCGTATTCGGGTGCTTCCTCACAAAAATACTTTAGTGATGTAAGGGCACGAGGCATTTCTTGCACTTCATCAAATACGATGAGTGTGGTTTGTGGTTTGATTGGCTTTCCATGATAGATGGATAGTTGCTCGATGATGAATTGGGGCGAAAGGTCGCCCGCAAAGATGCTTTCCAACCTGTCTTTTTGCTCAAAGTTGATATAGCAAACATCTTTGAAATACTTTTTGCCGAATTCTCTTAACAACCAGGTTTTGCCTACCTGTCTTGCTCCTTCTAAGACAAGCGGTTTTCGATGGGTGCTCTCTTTCCATTTTAACAATTGGTGAATTAGAAGTCTTTCCATACGCTTTTTATTTGTTTTTTGCAAAAGTACTAAAAATCATGGTATTAAGCAAGAAAAATCACATATTTCGAAGGAGTTTTGCGGCAATCTCTCACATTTTCCTAAGGACTTTTTGCCCAATTTCTCACATTTTTCGAAGGAGTTTTGCGGCAATCTCTCACATTTTCCTAAGGACTTTTTGCCCAAGTCCTCACATTTCCCGAAGGAGTTTTGCTGCGTTTGATGAATAGAGAGCTACTTTCAAAAATACTCTTCACTCTTCACAAATACGACATAACCAACTGTATATAAGAGGTTTGCACAGGTGAAGAGTGGCTATGCACTCTTCACCACTCTTCACCTCTCTTCACCCTGTATTTTTTGAGGCTCCGAGATCATTCCATGCTCCCTGCTTCAGCCATCATTGAAGACCAGCGCTGGTCATCAATGATGACCGAGCTTCGTGATAAGTAAGCGGCTCAGCGTTTATCCTCTTGCATCAGGTGAAGAGTGGTGAAGAGTGGTGAAGAGTTGAGCTCACTCTTCACCACTCGCACCCCCAGTGTTTATCGGTGTTTCAAGCGATTTGGTGAAGAGTGAAGAGTGAAATCGAGAGTAGGATTTTTACGGGCAAAACAGCTCAAGCTGCAACCCCTATTCCAAATCGCGATGATAGTCCTGCCGAAATTTTCCTCCCGACGTATTATTTTGTGCCCGGCAATGGCGCAAAATTGCCCCAGTAGAGGGCAATATCGTGCCATAACCAGGCAATAACTGGAATGAGGCTACTTTCAAAAGCAGATGAAGCCTATTTCATTGACCGATGAAGCCTATTTCAATGGCAAACGAAGCTTGTTTCAATAAGCGGTGAAGTTTTCCGACAGAACTACAATCCCAAATCTTGCATCAAAGACTGATTTGCTTCGAACAGATCGGAATCAAAAAGGCTTTTTATATAGATAAAGGTGGTTGAAGATTTGGTATGTCCCAAAGCTTTGCTTATCAAGCTGATGTCCAGATGATGAAGATAAGCTATACTTGCCCATGAATGACGAACCACGTAAGAAGATAAGGGTTTAGCCAGCCCCAGCATCTTAGACACCTGATGCAGATTGTAGTTGTACTGGCGCAATCGAGCAGTATATTGACGATGCTGTTGGGCAGAAACAGATGGTGAGGAAACAGAATCTTCCACCTTGTCTGAAAGTATCGGAAAGACAAATTCTGAATCTCTTTGTTCATATCGCATGATGATTTCAAGCATTGCAGGCAATAGTGCTACCTGTATCTGCTGTCCCGTCTTATGCCGGGCATAATAAATACATCCGTTTCTCAATTGGCTTTTCTTGAGATAGGCAATATCAACAAAAGGCATTCCCATCGCATAAAAAGAAAACAGGAAGATGTCACGAGCGAAGGAAAGAGAACCTCCAGGCTGTAGCGGCAAGGCTTTGAGCTGCAGAATTTCTGATTGTGAGATACAACGTTTCTCGGTCTTGGTCCTCCCCGTAAATACTTTACTGAATGGAGCAGCATTGAGAACCGGCAATGCTCTATGATGCATAGCCCGCAAAGCCCGCATATAAGCAGAACATGTGTTCAGGCAGATATTGCGCCCCAACAGCCATCGCTGATAGCTTTCCAGCTTTTCTGCCGTCATATCAGAAAAAAGCCAGTCGCTCCTACCAATGAACTTGGTAAAGGAACGCGCAGCAGTAAGGTAATTACCAGCAGCTTTAAAGCGTCCTTCCTGTTTTGCCCTCTCCACTTCACCTTTCACGAAGTCCCATCCAGGAATCTCCAACACAGCCTGCTCATCTGCCTGATTTGCAGAATCAGAAATCTTACCCTCACTCTTACTTCTTCCGAAACCGAATTCTAACTTGAAATACGCCATAACTTAAATGTTTAAATGATTAAAAATAAAGAATTTACGAAAATATACCCAAAGGTATGACACATCCTGTTAATTCCAATAGCTTTATTGTAAAAAATCGCCATTATCCCCATAAATCTCCACCTCGGGGCAAGAGGAGGGATGCAAATGATAGGCCAAAGTCTCTGAGGGACGGCTGTTCATATATATAAATAAATGTAGAGAGAAAGAAATAACAAACATTATATATTCATTTAAACGAGGGAGATTTATGGAAAAAAGACTCATGACAGTAGTTGCAGGTCTTGCTCTCAGCACGAGCATGGCTTTTGCACAAAGTCAAATCTCTGGTAAAGTTACTGCTTCTGAGGATGGTAGCCCTGTTATCGGTGCTTCTATCAAGGTTGTAGGAACTAACACAGGTACAGTTACCGACATTGACGGTAACTTCTCATTAAGCGCTCCAGCTGGTGCCAAGCTGGAAATTACTTATATCGGTATGCAGAGCAAGTCTGTAAAGGCTGGCAAGAACATGAAGATTGTTCTGGATGCAGACAATCATTCTTTGGACGAGGTGATGGTTGTTGCTTACGGTACTGCAAAGAAGAGCTCTTTTACAGGTTCTGCTGCAGTTCTTAAAAGCGATGAAATTGCTAAGATTTCAAACTCTAATGCCGTTTCTGCCTTGACTGGTAAGGTATCTGGTGTACAGATTAATGCTGCTACAGGTCAGCCTGGTCAGGAAAGCTTTAATATCCGCGTTCGTGGTATTAGCTCTATCAATGCTGGTAATGCTCCTTTAATCGTTGTTGATGGTTCACCTTACGATGGTGATATGAACTCTATCAACCCAAGCGATATTGCTTCTATGACCGTATTGAAGGATGCTGCTTCTGCTGCTCTTTATGGTGCTCGTGGTGCCAACGGTGTTGTTATCATCACTACAAAGAGTGGTCGTGATGGTTCTACTTCATTTACTTTTGATGCTAAGTGGGGCTCTAACTCTAAGGCTCTTCCTGATTATAATATTGTAAAAAGCCCAGCTAAGTACTATGAGACTTGGTACGCTGCTTTGAACAATTATGCTCAGAATAAGTTGGGTTACAGTGCTAGCGAAGCTTATGGTTGGGCAAACAAGAATATGATCAACTCTGCTGATTATGGCTTGAACTATAACGTTTATTCTGTTCCTACAGGTGAAAACCTTATTGGTGTAAATGGTAAACTTAATCCTAATGCTACATTGGGTAATGTTATCAATTACAATGGTAAGGAGTATATGTTGATGCCTGATGATTGGAGAGATGCCAGCTATCAGAACGGTTTGCGTCAGGAATATACCCTTACTGCTACTGCTAACAGTACACAGGGTTCATTCTATGGTTCTGCCAACTATTTGAAGAATGAAGGTATCACCATGGGATCAGATTATACTCGTTTCACTGGTCGTATGAAGGCTGATTATCAGATTAAGTCTTGGTTGAAGGTTTCTGGTAATATGAACTATACTCATAGTGATTCAAACTATTTAGGTAGTGATGGTGATGGCGCCGATTCTGGCAATATGTTTGCTGTAAACAGCGTTGCTCCTATCTATCCTTTGTACATCCGTGATGGTAAGGGTAATATCATGTTCAATCAGACTACCAACATGAACTCTTATGATTATGGTGATGGTACTGTAATTGGTTTGATGCGTCCTATTTACCAGCAGTCTAACCCTATCAGTGATATTCAGCTGGAAACCAATAACGTAGAAGGTAATGCATTCAATGCAGTAGGTTCTGCTGAGGTTCGATTCTTGAAGGACTTTAAGTTTACTTCTACCAATAGTACAATGGTAGATGAGGCTCGTCAGTCTAATTTGAGCCAGCCTTTCTTTGGCCAGCCAGCTAAGTCAAATGGTTATGTATCAAAGGCACATACTCGCAGATGGTCTTACAACTTCCAGCAGTTGCTCAACTGGCACCACCAGTTTGGCGAGCATGATGTTGAGGCAATGGTAGGACATGAGTACTATCGTACACGTAACTATGTATTGTCAGGTAGCAAGAGTAATATCTTCTCTATCTATAATTCTGAGTTGGATGCAGCTATTGTTGATGGTAGCATTGGCTCATATACAACCGATTATAATACAGAAGGTTTCTTTGGTCGTGCACAGTATAACTATTCACAGAAATACTTCGGTTCATTCTCTTATCGTCGTGATGCTTCTTCTCGCTTCGATCCAGATAATCGTTGGGGTGACTTCTGGTCATTTGGAGCTGCCTGGATCCTTTCTAAGGAGAAGTGGTTTAACTCTTCATGGATTGACGAGTTGAAGTTGAAGGCTTCTTATGGTGAGCAGGGTAATGACAACATTGGTGACTATTTGTACACCGACCGTTATTCTATCGGTAATTCAAACGGTAGTATCTCTTTGAAGCCTTCTTCAACAAAGGGTAACCGTAAGATTAGCTGGGAGAAGGGTGGTAACTTGAATGTTGGTACCGAGTTCTCTCTCTGGAAGGGTCGTTTGACAGGTAGTGTAGAATACTTCTATCGTAAGACAACCGATATGTTGGCATTCTTCTCATTGCCTGTATCTTATGGATACTCTGGTTATTATGACAATGTTGGTGATATGCGTAACTCTGGTGTCGAGTTGGAGTTGAATGGCGATATTATCCGTACCAAGGACTTTACATGGAGTGCAAATTTCAACTTTACAGCATATAAGAACAAGATTACTTCTATGCCAGAAGAGAAGAAGGCTATTACCGTTGATGGTGTAAGAGGTTATGCTGGTGGTGGTTACTTCTATGGTGAAGGTCAGCCTATCTATACATGGTATATGGCAAAATATGCTGGTGTAGATAAGGAGACTGGTGAGGCTCTTTACTATAAGGATACTGACAAGGGTGAGACTACAACTACTAATGCCAGCGAGGCAACTATGCACCTTTGCGGTACAGCCTTGCCAGATGCATACGGTGGTTTCGGTACAAGCGTGTCATATAAGGGATTTGATTTCTCAATGGACTTCACTTATCAGTTGGGTGGTAAGATATACGATTCTTCTTATGCATCATTGATGAGCATTTCTAGAGGTTATTCTTTCCATGCAGACTTGCTTGATGCTTGGACTCCATCTAACACTTCATCTGATATTCCACGCATTCAGTATGGTGACTCTTATGCAGCATATACATCCGACCGATTCCTCGTATCTGGTTCGTACTTGAGCTTGCAGGATGTAACTTTGGGCTATACACTCCCACGTGCGTTGTGCTCTAAGATTGGTATCAACAAGGTTCGCGTTTACGCTACAGGTTCTAATTTGTGGCTTTGGTCAAAGCGTCAGGGTCTTGACCCACGTCAGAGCATCACCGGTGCAACATCAAACGCATACTATTCACCAATTCGAACAATATCTGGTGGTATTACAGTAACATTCTAATTTTTATAAAGAAAGAATTATATGAAAAAGAGTTTAATATATGGCCTTTCTGCTTTGACTCTTGTTGCATCAACAATGTCATTGACTAGTTGTATCGAAGAGACAGAGCCAACAAGTTCAGCAACTACAGAACAGGTACAGCAGTCATCTTCTGCAACAGAAGCACTTTTGATGGCTATTCCTGCATATTCAACAGCTAGCTATTTCAGTAGTCGTTATGATTGGGCTTTTGGTTATGGTGCTCTTATGCACATTCGTGACATCCAGTCTAGTGATCTTTGTGCAACGGATGATGCTGGTTATTATCAGTTCAGCTATTTTGCAGAGAATAAGTATGCAGGACGTGATTATGTCTTTGCACAGTATCTGTACAACTATCAGACAAAGTTTGTTAATACAACAAACAATGTGATTTCTGCAGTTAATCCAGAGAGTGCAACAGATATCCAGAAGGGTTATCTTGGTGCAGCATACGCATATCGTGCATTGCTTTATCTGGATATGGCTCGTGAGTATGAGTATCTTCCAACTGATGGTACAGAGCCAAAGAGTCCTTATGGCAATGATGTTGCAGGTCTCACAATCCCTATTGTAACAGAAAAGACTACAGAGGCTGAGGCTCGTGACAACAAGCGTGCTACACGTAAGGAAATGAAGGAATTTATTAAGAGTGACCTTGATAAGGCTGCTGAATACATTCCTATGTTGGATAAGACAACTAAGACTTTGCCTCACTTGGATTGTGTATATGGTCTCTATGCTCGCTTGTATATGTGGGTTGAGGACTATGCTAACGCAGAGAAGTATGCTCGCATGGCTATCAACGAATATAAGGGCAAGCCAATGACTCAGGAGGAGAGTTTGAACACCACAACAGGTTTCAACGATCTTTCTAAGTGGATGTGGGGTGCACAGGATACTAAGGAGTCTTTGTGGAGCAACTTGGCAAACTGGGCTTCTATGGTATCTAATGAGACTAGCTATGGTTATGCTGGTGGCGGTGGCTGTAACAACATGCTCGACCGCAGATTGTATGAGCGTCTGAGCAACACAGACTGGCGTAAGTTGGAGTGGAAGGCTCCTGCTGGTTCTGCTCTCGATGGTCAGAATATGTATGTTGACGATGCTCTTGGTAAGAGCTTGGCTGAATACTCAGGCTTGAAGTTCCGTCCAAACGGAGGTGTAGCAGCTCCGTATTCTGTTGCTAGTGCTACTGCATTCCCAATGATGCGTGTAGAGGAGATGTATCTGATTGAAGCTGAAGCTGCAGCTCATCAGGATCCTGCTCGTGGTAAGCAGCTTCTTGAATCATTCGTGAAGACTTATCGTGATGCAAGTTATACTTGCAAGGTTTCTGACAAGGATGCTGTCGTAGAGGAAATCGTATTCCACAAGCGTATTGAGTTGTGGGGTGAAGGTCAGGCTTTCTTCGACCTCAAGCGTTTGAACTATAGCTGTACACGTGGTTATGAAGGAACTAACCATCTCGATCAGCAGAGATTCAACTCTAATGGTCGTCCTGCTTGGATGAACTGGGTAATTTCTGCCAATGAGGAAGAGGGTAATGTACAGGTTAAGGAATACAATAACCCAGACCCATCTGATAAATATACTCCTTGGACAGGTAAGTAAAACTTATAAATAGAAAAAAGACATGAAAAAGTTATTGAAATATAGTCTTTCTTTACTGTGTGCTATCATGGTAATCGGATTGACATCATGTACAGATAGTTATGATTATGATCCTGCTGCACCAGAAAATAAGGGAGCATTCTTGATTGCTAACACAACAAGTTTTATGTTTACACCTGGTCAGGCTCAGGAATTCGAGATTACAGTACAGCGTCGTGATACTGTAGAAGCTGGTACAGTTACTTTGACATCTGATAACAGCAAGTTCAATGTTCCTTCTCAGGTAAGCTTCGGTGCTAATGAGAAGACAAAGACAGTTACTGTTACTTCTAATTTGGAAAGCGGTTCTGATGAGAATGTAAATATCAGCGTGGCTGAAGGTCAGGCTTATCACTATGGTGCTAACACCATCACATTCAATGTGAAGACACCAAAGATGTATGTTGGTACATTCAGTTCTGCATTTGCTAAGGATTCATGGGAACAGACTGTATATGAGCTTGGTAATGGCAAGTATATGTTGCCAGATCTCTATGATCAGGGACGTAATATTACTTTCGTCATTGATTGGAAGACCGAGAAAATTACTGTTGCAGGTCAGGCAGCATGGACTCATCAGAGTTATGGTGTAATTGGTGTTCAAGGTAGTGGTGTCTATGATGCAAAGAATAAGGTTGCTAAGATGACTTTGACCCACTTTGTTCCTAATGTAGGTTCATTTGGTGACTTTGCAGAAGATTTCTATTTCCCAGAAGATTTTGAACCATCAAAATAATAAATATTAAGAGAGACCGACCGAATCAAACGGTCGATCTCTCTTTTTTTTGAATATAACGCTTATGAAAAGACTTGTACTCATTCTGATCTTGACTTTAAGTCTTGGTTCATCATTCGCTAAAGAAAGAACAAGCGAAGAAAAGCTAGCCATTGCTAAAAGTTACTTAATTAAAAATCACAGTTTCTCAAGAGTTAAAAGCCAGAATAAGATTCTTGAGTTGAAAACTCTTGATGCCTTGTCTGTGTTGGGATATAGTAATGGAGGTTTTGTTATTGTAAGTAACGATGATACGAATGCGCCCGTTCTTGGATATTCTGACAAGAAAACAAATTTGGAATCTCCAGACTTGATGTGGTATCTAAATGCAGCCAATCAGGCTCTCCAGTCACATACCGCTTCTTCATCAGCATTGGAAAGTAAAGAACCAATAGAGCCTCTACTTAAAACTTCATGGGGACAGGATACTCCATACAATAACTTGTGTCCTACAGAAAGGGAGAATAAAAAGGCTATATATCCAACGGGATGTGTGGCAACAGCGATGGCACAGGTAATGTATTACCATCAATATCCTGAAAAGGGAACTGGAAACATTACCTATTCTTTCCAAGACAGAATTTTGAGTGCAGACTTTAATAATACCTATTATCAGTGGAATCTTATGACACCTACATATAAAAAGGGTGAATACTCTGATGAGTCTGCTTTGGCTGTAGCAACCTTGATGTATCAGTGTGGTGTTTCTATCAAGATGCAGTATAATACAGGTGGAAGTGGAGCGTATTCATATAATGCTGCTACTGCTTTGCGAAAGAACTTTGGGTATCATAAGAATTTGCAGATTCATTATAGAGACTATTATACCACTAAAGAATGGATAAACAAAGTATATGATGAATTAAAGGCTGGTCGCCCTATCATCTATACGGGTGTGGATGAAAGTAATGGTGGACATTGTTTTGTATTGGATGGATTCGATCAAAATAACTTTGTTCATGTCAATTGGGGATGGGATGGCAATAATGATGGATATTATGATATTGCTTTGCTTAATCCTACAGGAAATAAATTTTCTACTGGACAGACTATGTTATCGGGTGTGGATAAACCAAGTGCAGACATCAAACACCATTCTGAAATTGTCTCAGAAGACAACTTCAAGGTAACCAAATTGGGCTCTACTAAATTACTGATAAATGACGGAAAGTATGCAAACCTGTCAGATCAGGATTTCACGGGTTTATTAGGTGTTGTTCTTGAAGGAAACGGTAAGCAATATGTATTGTTATCACAAGAAAATAAGAATGTGCCGAATATGTATTATTTGACAAAAGCATCATCTAATATGTGTTTGTTGCCTGGTGATTTGGCAGATGGTTCTTACCGTATATATCCGGCTTCAAAAGATGATACAGATGATTATTGGGAGCCAGTTCATATTTCGGAAGGAAATAACAATAGTTATATTCTAGTAAAAAGCGATAATTCTATAGCTTTAACTGCAGTGACGGATGCAGATTGGCATGGAACTACCGGTCTTAATTCTTTGTCATATAGTGATGTTGCATCTTCTCCTTATACCTATGTATATAATGCCGAAGGCCAGCTGGTATGCAAGATGAAGACCTCTGAGTTCCAGAAGAACAATATTCCTAGCAATGGCTTGTTTATCCTGAAGTGTGGAAACAATACCATGAAGATTGTAAAGTAAGCAATCGGACATATATCTCTCATATATATAATAAGGTGTATCCTTCTTGCCCAACATATCGGGCAAGCGGGACACACCTTTTTCTTTTTATCTCCTTCACTCTCAAACATTTTCCAATAATTCCTTGCATCTTTCAGAAGAAAAGCGTATCTTTGCAGAAGATTAGCTGCGCTCGGCAATTTGTAAGCAAGCTCACATTGCGCTCGCTGGCATAATCTGTGCAGCAAGAAGCGATACTCTCCAACCATGGAGATATGACTTTTTTAGATATGGCCTTACCAATCCATAATTTTACGTATATCCAAGTTTACAGAGCTAAATCTGTCAAACTGAGACAACCAAATTGGTACCTCCTTATTCATCCATCCCATAACATTCATCATTTCATCGTGTATCATCTCAACTTCATCGAGATTCCAACAAATTGCTTCATTATGATCTATCCTATTGCGCAAGCGACGGAATTTGTTTAAGAAGCTGGCAACTATCTTTCTTTGCCGATTAGCTTTCTTCACAAAGGGGAAAGCTCTCCTTAAATCTTTCCAAAGGATACGTTCGTAGTTTCTATTAAAAAGGGATGTCCAAAAGCCCCAGGTCAATTCTGCTGTAATCTTTGCTGTGGTTATATCTTCTCCTCGTGCAGCAATTTGTTTCTTAGCTGTGCTTATATATTTATTCAGTTCCATCAGGCCTGGAGTTGTAGAGAAAACGACATACCAATCTTCTCTTTTGGCAAATGCTACAAGTTCCCTAACTACGGAATTACGGAGTTCTACCTCAAAGACAGAAAGACATGGGTACATAGCTTCGGAAAGCATTATGTTACATTGATAATGCTTAATTGCCTTTACTTCATCCCCAGGATAGAGCGAGAAATATTTCTTCATTCTATCTGCCGAGAAAACTTTTTCGAAAAAATCTTTGGTATATTCCATTTTTATTCTTATCTTTGCAGCGCAGTCCCGGTAAGGCCCTCTCCCAGATTATTCGATGCTGGTGATGACCCCGGGTTTTTTGTTTTTGCAAAAGTACATAAATATTTTGATAGTGACAACAAAAAAGCCTTTTTTCTTTGCTTTTTTTGTTATCTCCCTCACCCTCAAACATTTTCCCCAAAATCATTGCATCTTTCAGAAGAAAAGAGTATCTTCTCGGGTTGGAGAAAGTATCATTCAGGGTGCTAGAAAGTAACTTCTCTATTGTTGCTACTAGGCTAGGCAGCTCTGCTGAGCCTAGTCAGCAGGTCTGCAGACTGCAGTCAGCACCTCTGTCGAGCCTAGTGGGAATACCTTGTTGTCGTACAACTATAACCCTTTTAGTCGTACAACTATAACCCCTTTAGTCGTACGACTATACACTCTATAGTTGTACAATCGTAGCTTTATAGTCGTACAAAATGCGATAAAGCTTCCTAAGGACTGCTCGAATAGATGCCTCTACTTAAAATTTATGGCACATGTGCCACTTTTTTAAAGTAGAAGCCTACTCTAATATGTTTCGTTGCAAAAGAAAATCAAACAAGCTTATGAACAAGATGCCTGCTTCATTGTGATGAGAAACAATATTGTCCTTTACTATGATTATCTTCTGGAAGTTATCTGAGATATGTTTTAGTGATGCAGATTCTTGTTCTATCTTTTCCTTATCAGGAAGAGCAAGGGCAGACTGGATGTAATAACGCTTAGAGCCATTGTTGACTACAAAATCTACTTCCAATTGCTTGCGCATCATTCCTTGTTGCGGTGTTCGGGTACGAGTTTCTACCATACCAACATCCACAAGATAGCCACGGCATCGTAATTCATTGTATATCACATTTTCCATGAGATGGGTTTCTTCTATTTGACGGAAATCCAGAAGGCTATTGCGCAGTCCTAAGTCTACGAAATAGTATTTAGACAATGTACCGATGTACTTTTTCCCCTTAATGTCATACCGCATCGCTTTCTCTATCAGGAAGGCTTCTTGCAAGAATCCTAAGTAATTGTCGATTGTTAACGGAGACAGGTCTGCATTGCTTACGCTCTTGAAAGTGTTGCTTAATTTATTCGGATTGCATGGTGAGCCTACCGTTGATGCCATTACTTTAACAAGAGAGTCGAACTCCGTGTTTTTCTTGACATTATTTCTGTCTATCAAGTCTTTTAGATACACCGTAGTATAGAGATTACGCAGATAACTCATCTTCTTTTGCTGGGTATCCAAAGACAAGATTAAAGGCAAACTGCCATACGTAATATAATCTCGCCATGCATCTTCTTTGTTGCCATCGTAAGCCGATACATATTCTGAAAAAGACAGAGGGTAAATACGTATTTCATCACCTCTTCCTCTGAACTCTGTGGCAATGTCGGAAGATAGAAACTTAGAATTGCTTCCTGTTACGTAGACATCCACATTGTCTATATGAAGAAGACTGTTCAAGGCTCCAACAAAGTTGTTTACCATTTGAACTTCATCCAATAGGACATAATGAATTTCAGAATCTTTGATGTTACCTTTAATATAGTGTAGCAGTTTCTTGGGGTCACAGTATTCATCGTTCAGTATATCATCCAAAGCCAGAGATATAATATGGTCTGGAGAAATGCCATCTGCCAGGAGATGATCTCTAAACAACTTGAATAGAAGATATGATTTGCCACATCTTCTGATACCTGTAACTATCTTTATCAAGCCATTTTGTTTGCTTGATATGAGTTGGTTGAGATAATATTCGCGCTTAATTTCCTTCATGCTACTTAAAAATTCTGGCACATGTGCCACTTTTTTTAAGTGCAAAGATATGCGAAAGTAGAGTTCTAACCAAAAATTTTTAGATTTATTATACTAAAAAGGTGTGCCTACCAGCTGCTCTATCCTTAGACTATAGAGCGTTCTTGCTATTGGACGGGTAACAAACCTGCCCTCCCAGTTATCCCTTGCTAAAACTTTTCTCCCCATTTCCTTTCAACATTCCTAAGAAAAGCGTATCTTTGCAAGCGATAAGTATTAATCCTTTAATATTGGAAGTAAATATGGAATTATTTGATAGTAAAAGACAAGCGATGACCCTCTGTTCGACAAAGAGGCGTTGAGAGTAGTTAAGCTGATGCCTCGCTTTGTTCCTGATGGGGAAGGCAAGGTGGTTGCCGGCTCCGTAGAAATTCCCGTCATGTTTCGATTGAAATAAATGGAGTTTCAATAGAGCTCCTTAGTTTGAAGGCACTCACGCCCCGTGATAATGTGGCATCAAAATTCTGGTTGCTTACTTGAGGACTGACCGTAATATCCTTATAGGCATAAACCATATCGGTGACCTGATCATTCGGAAATCTGACTTCGGTAGCCGACTTGATGG
>ENA-ORMX01001320-ORMX01001320.1-human-gut-metagenome-genome-assembly--contig:-NODE-1320-length-16374-cov-44.085790_pt1 | contig 16374 bp, 11 predicted proteins | sample MGYA00242108_ERZ509007 | MGnify/ENA primary metagenome ERZ509007 (study PRJEB26280, sample SAMEA2338745) | human gut metagenome | biome: human gut; feature: human-associated habitat; material: faeces...
ACATCAATCGCTATCGTGCTATCATCAAGGCCCTCGGTCTTCGTAAGTAATCAGCGAAAGCAGACACATTGCTTAACAGAATTAAAAATCCCATCGCTCGCAAGAACGATGGGATTTTTCTTTTTTCTCAGTTTAACACCAGAAAGCTTTCTCTCAACGGAGAGAAAGCTTTCTGGTTATTGTAGCTTGGGTATCCTGCATAGATACCTTAATAATATATACATCCTGAGAAGAAGCCGTGGAGATTACAGGAATGCTGACAGATACTGCACCTTCAGCCTTTCTCGATGCCACCAGTCTTCCATCAAGGGTATAAACCTCCACCTTATTTAATAGAGGAGCACTCACCTTGGACACGACGATCAAGCCTCTGGCAGGAGAATAGATCTCCACGTCACTCTCGCCCATCTCAGCATTTTCGATGCCAGTGGTACTGCGAGTCTGGGTCAGGAAGTATCTGCCGTGCTCGTTTGCCTGCACCTTCACTTCCTCGCCATCTTTTATTTCCTGATACTTCCGGGTGGCAGCATCATAGAGGTAAAGAGGAGAAGAGAGGCGACCTGCCCCTTGAACATTTAAGCTCATCAGCTCAGACTTCTTCGCCACAACACCCAGCGGAACATAGTAGATTTCCGGCAGCGAGTTTACAATGACAGCCTGCGAGGAAGCCACCGTATAAACAGCAGGTACATCCGACAACAAGTCATCTCCGAGCAATTCGGTATCCTCCCTGCCATCGAACTCTTGCGACGCATCAGCATTCAATATCAGATACGAAGAGCTCGCAGTCCCCTTGCCTACCTGCAATCTGATTCTGCTATTCTGCTCCTCACCCGCAATATCAACACCCTTGGTCACATCCTTATCCACCGTCATGTTTGTATCAAAGTGGATGGTAGGCTGAGCGGTTTTCGACTTGATGAAGAAAGCCTGCATAGGCGCTATTCTTCCATCCGTCTCACCATTCAATGTAATTGTATTGAATCCATTGGTCTCATTGTCATTCACAACCCAGTAAGATACATTGTCTTCTCCAAGAGCCGCCTTGTTTCTGGCATTGGCAAAGAAGCGTTTCATATCCAGCGTTGCCATATACGGGTTGTAGGTGAGATAATAATAATTTCCATCACCTGCTCCCTGATGGGTATTTGCAGCCAGAGTTACATCTACAGCACCAATGGCCCCTTCCTTGCTCGAAGGTTCTACCGAAGCAATGATGAGGTTGCCCTTGCCATCATCTGTCCTATCGATGGCATGCTTCAATCCCTCCGAGTTATCCGTTGACGGGTCGTAATACTCGTATGTCTTATCGTCCTTTGGCAATCTTACCAGTGCCTTTTCCGAAATGCCGGCAGGCGTATATTTATCACCCACCTTCACAGCAAAGCCGGTTAAGGAAGCATAGGAACCATCGGCATTGACCTTTGGCGAATAGACCATCGAAGCCGCATTATAAACATGACTCCAATATTGGGTATTCCAATCTATCGTACTTGGCACGCTCACTGGAAGCGAACTGTAGTCGTAGGCATCATAGTTGCCATCAGTGCTGTATTCTCTGGTATCGCTTTTATCCCAGGAACGCTGGTAGAACGGCATCTTGGTGCGATTGTTAACAGTCGCATCAAAGGTGATAGGCTGGAAGGCTTCTGTCTCCTGGCGTCCCGTCTTCACAGGCACATACATATCGCCTGCCACCATATTCTTCAATGGCGAACCGAAGAGATACCAGCGGTTGTAACTCAGTTCCTGCTCTACCCATGCCTTGTTGTACACCAGATAGTGCTGGTTACGGACCTCTGCTCCCGGCTTGAAGTAGATCTGGTCGCAGGTATTTCCATAGAATTTCACGCAAGAATAGTTGCGCCCCGGAGTGGTTGCGCCATAGCCCAACTTGCTTCCGTCATCCACCATCATATCATACTGGATGTAGTCGGTGGCGGTGGATGCGCCATTATTCAGTTTGTTGAGAATACCATCACTACCCTTTTGCAGATAACCCAGGAGCGGATAATACCCATTATTATAATAAGGTGTAAGTATCGTTACCTTGGTAAACTTCATAGGCACGAATGCCTGCTGAGTCTTCAATTCGGTATAGCCTGCTGTTTTTCCATATACAGGATAGGTATCGGCAGCCGACTTGTAAAGCTCTGTTTTGGTAGAACGGCGCCAGTTGAGGTCGTTATTCCAGTTGTTATTCATACCGCCATCGGCTGCAGGAGCCCAGGTAGCAAACTCCGGCACCACATAGATGCGGAAGAAGGTAGTACCCGGACAGCTCGTAACCTCGGTGTTAGTTGTGCCATTTTTCTGCATAAAGCTGAACGAAAGGTCATACCAATAGCCTTCGTGCAAGTATTGGGCATAATCATCGCAGACCTTCAGGTCAAGCGTACGCTGTCCCGTCTCCTTGTTGAAATGCTTCAAACTGTTAACCGTAATCGTGAAGATGTCTTTCTTTCCCAATACAGCGGCATTGTTCTTCCACATAGGGTCGTTGGTGCCGTCCATCAGCACTTTAACACCATCTCCCGTATTAAACTCAAAAGAAACAGGACCCGAAGAATTACTCAAAGATTCGGTACTACAGATTGGTATCTGCAGGAACTTCTTATTCTGCTGCATGTCCTTGAGTTGCGGCAATCCGATGCGCACAATGCGCTGGTCGTTAGGATATTTTCCATCAACGAAACCAAGATTGATACGAGGTCCATCCTTCAGCACCCGGAATTTATATTCGATAGGATCAGGACAAATCTGGTAATCCACATTGTTGATGGTGATGATATTTCCCTTCTTGGTGATAGGCAACAAACAGAGTGTATGAGTACCAAACTCGAAAGTCTTCTGCAGCTGAGAGGTTGCAGCCAGAATCAATTTACCATTGTCGATATACTTTTTTATTTCTGCCTTATAATCTGCACTGATTCCCGAACTCTGCACATCCCAAGGATTAGTACCTGTACTATTCTTATCACGGAAAGCATGGAGAGCCTCCAGGAGCTTAGTCTTATTGAACTCCTCCTTACTACCGATGAACCAATCATATTTCACACCAGTAATGGTGATACCTCCACCCACGTATGGGTCGGTGGTATGCAGGTCTGCATTCATGGTGACATCCGCATTCGTCCGGTCGCAGCTTACTCGATAATCAGCAATCACCTTACTCTCGGCATCACGAATCATCACCGTCTGCTTCATCATTTCAAACAATTCACTGTAGCTGGAGCACACCACGTTTCGGTTTCCCCACATGCTGGCATCATCAGGATTGTCAAAGTTTACAGACACATAGAGTTTCTTACCTAACGGTAATTTGAAAGCCTTATCTACCAGAATATAATAGGTTTCACCATTCACTATCTCAGTATCACCAGCCTTCAAGTCTTTCTGATAATAATGGAAATCACATTCTCCATATTTCTTTCCACCATTACCATAGTCAAGGTCAACCGGTTCACCCTTTTCATCCACGAAGCGATAGTAAACCTTACTCTTTCCATCAGCATCTACAAAGGCGCGAGATTGCAAGCTTTCATATACCGCACGTAATTTCAACTTCACGGAAGCAGCCGATGCTACATCATCGCATACAGGCTGATTCTGGATGACATCAACAATAGCACGCTTCTGATAAAAGCGGATATCATCAACGGCATAGTCGGCACCTTTTGTATTAGGACAATAGTTGTCCACCGTGACGAGGAACTTATGAAACTTACGCAGATTCTCACTATCCCGCAAGGTAACCTTGGCATAAACCTGATACCACTTGCCGTACTGATAATTATTCACCACCGTCTTCATGTCGCAACTGGCAAAAGAATGGATTAAGTTTTCCTGCCTTGCCACTCGGTCGCCATTGTCACCATAAAGCTTGAACATAACCTGTGGAGCAATTTGCCCACTTTGCGTCAGGTCAGCTATTGCTGCACTCACGATAAAGGTTGTACCACTACACAGATTGGCAGTAAACTCGGCACTGGCAATCTCTCGGCTCTCATCCGAGGCATCCACATAAAGGAAATAGCCCGCCTGTTTACCGGTAGTCACTCCATAGGTTCTGTCATAGAGATTCATGTTGTCACCATACCACCACTTATATCCTTCGCTTGAAGTGGAGATACCGCTTACACCAGCAGTCTTGTAAACTCCATATTCACCATGAACCGGCGCATTGGTACAATCATTAAACCACCAACCGTTAGTTTTTGAATAAGTTGCCAAATCCTTATAAACGAAACCATAATGGCGCAATTCCCATTTACTTGGATTAGGAGCTACATTGTTTTCTTTGGTTGGCGCATCGTATGTCATTCCATCCGACAGATTATCAAACGAAATCGGCTCGGTAACTTTTACATAATGATCTTCTATGTAAGAGAGGGTACGAGTAGGGGCACCGGTATTCAAATCATCAAAAAGCACCGGATATTCCTCAGCAAAACGACAGCTGAAGTTTGCCACAGGGCACCACTGGTTACTTGCTCCCAGATAAGCAACCACATTGAAGCGGCTCATCGTCTTGAATTTAGGAAGCTGAGAAGAACCCGGTCTTACCTTGTTACCTGTAGTTATATGAGTCCAATCCCTATCATTTAACTTATAGGGACTGATTTTTACAAATCGCAGCTGTTCTTCGGGATCAATCTCACAATAATAAGTATTCGTCTCATCATAGACCCTCCACTTTACAGCACTAGCCTGAACAAGCGTTTTGCTGAAATCACTCTCTTCAAACTTGTTCTCAGCCTCTTTACCCGACTGATAATAAATATGTTTATTGTTGAAAGCCTGATCGGTTAGCGGATAGAAATAATATCGGTTTACATTGTTGTAGTTCAAGCGAAGGTTGGCCTCGCTTTTCCCATTGTCAGTACTATTAATACCAATAGTTACATCCTGATTATCCTCAAAAGTACGTGTACCCGTACGGGAATCAACAACAGCCCTTCTAAGCTGGTCGGCTATCCATGATGCCTTTCGGATAACAAACTTATATCGGATAGAAAGGGTTGGTTCGTGGTCGAAATCGGTTCCCCATCCCACCGTGATACCATCATGGTATCTACTCACATCACAGGCTATGGTGTCAGCCTCCCAGGAATCATAAGCCGAGCCAGATGGAGCAGAATAAGTTACCCCAACAGTATTCTGAGATGGATCTTTTGAAAGGCAAACAGCATAAAGTCCTTTTCCATTATCAAAGCTATAGAGTCGATTGCCCACCTTAGTCAGGCGCGAAGATGCTTTATCAGTCTTCCAATCATACCAACGATAGTAACCTCTTGGTTCCAAGTCAGAGATATTGATGGACATAGGGAGTGCAAGCTCCAGTCCTTTCTGCCCCTTGGTAACATAATAATAATAAGTGAGTTCGTGACATTTCTGTGTACCATTCCAATTATAATCGCCTTTCTTGTTGGCAATACCTTCGAAATGGGTCAGCTTGTCACCTGCCCACACAGTCATTGGCAGCAACCCGAAGATTGCAGCCAGACTGATGCGAAATATGTAAAACTTAAATGCCTTCATTGCCAAAAGTCTTTGTGTTTAATACTATTTTTTCTGTATTCTTTCCTGCCCGAGTCAGGTCCACTTGCTTCATGGTAAAGCGAACCTTGCGGGAGATGATAGGATACGTACCCAAGCCATTCTGTTCCTTCACCTTAATCTTCATTGTATAAATGACAGAACCGGTACGGTTGCCCATTTCTCCTTCCAGGCGGTAAGCGGATGGAACCCAGGCTGGCGAACAGTCGAAGATGTTTACACCATCTGCTCCCTGCGGATTCTGCTCCTGCAGCTTCCAGCCATCAGAACCTGTTGCATCCGTTCCCATCTGCCATTGACTCACTGGCAGGGTCTGAGAACCAGTACGGCTCAACTTGATGACCTCGGGCTTGATATGAAACTCTCCATAATAACCGAAGTCAAGCGAAAGGTTTTCACCATCATCCTTTACCTTCGGCAACACACCGATTGGCGAGAATGCCTCCACCTTCCATCTAATCTGATAATCCTCCAGCTTGATAGGAATCTTCAGGTAATCATTGCGCTGGATTTCATTCCATGAAAGCATGGCATAACGATGGTTACTGGTAGCGCCCGTAGCCGCATCTACCGTAGTAAGCGAAAGGATAAAATACCGGTTGCCACCATCTGCGCCCTTATCTACCAAACTCTCGTTCATATAGAAACAAGCGGTTTGCGTAGCTCCTTCCCCTATGGTTATACCTTTGTTGTTTTCGTCAGCCTTCAGCGTGATAGTTCCCTTTGCCACACCATCAGCTAAATTCACACCCTTCAATTTATTTGCCGAATCCACATTTGGTAAAAGCTTGATATTCCGATTACCGTTCAGGGTGACATCCGAAAGGGTGATGCTCTTCAAGACAATGTCATGATCGGTGGCATTGGTAATGGAGAGCTGTACCTTAGCCACCATACGGATAACCTCCAGATTGATGACTTGCTGATTATCAACCACATCCACGGTCTGCTTATTACTCATCGGATAACCGTTCTGAAAGTCAGACGTCATCGACAGATGGAAGAGTTTACTGTTGCCATCCATCTGATAAGTCTGTTCATCAAAATCAGTTGGCAGCTGTTGCCCAACAGATGTGCTGGCATTCAACCCAATCTCTTCAGGCTTGATATTGGCAAAAGAATAGAAGGTTGTCGCTCCAGTATTCAGCTTTACAAACACCTGGTCTTTCTCCACCTCCGTAACACCAGATTTCAAATCGGAAGTGATAATCTTCTCTATCTTTCCATTCTGTACCACCACCACAAACCAGCTTCTCATCATTTCTCCAGGCAAAGCTTCGGTATCCGTCTCCCAAGCCGCCCTGGTCAGAGAAGACCGGGAAGACTGCGAAGTCTGGGAAGACGAGGCAGATAGCTGCAACGTCACCCCTACCTGGTTCTCGGCATCAGCCTGACCGGGAAAGGAAGTTGCTTCATCACCGGCAGAACAAGCCGCCAGCAAGCATACTGCCCAAATACATATATAATAGTATATCTTCTTTGCCATATTTATATTTTGAAAAGCCTAAGGCTTTTTCTATTTATTATTTTCTCGTTTTATAATTCACAATTACATCACAATCTCTTCGTGATCTCGAACGTTCCATTTCCTCACCGTCAGTTTCACGAGATTCTGACCATTGCTGCCCTTATACACCTCGAAGATATAATAATGGTCGCGCACGATATCATTGGTGGTTGTACCTTCCGTTCCTTCATCCGTATATTCCTTAAAGCGCAAGGTATATTCCTTGTCTTTGCCTGGTGCATCCTGTTCAACGGTTCCATTTCTAGCCAGTTTCAACTTGATGATACATTTATCCGCATCTTCCTGACCATTATTCAGATATTCAGGCAGATAGATAGGAACATCATCTGTCATCGTGATACCACTGGTTTGCCTGGAATTGAAAAAGTGCTCAAACTCCTCGTGAGTAAGCGATGCAGTCTGTTCACAATCTTTATATTTACCAGGCATGCAATAGCCCTTATTATTATAGTTGAAGAGTTGCATACTATGTATGCTCCATCCATTATTCTTCATCTCGTTACTCAGATTCACCTTTACCTTGGCTACCGCCCTCAGCAGGTCGATATCCGAGAAATCCTGACACTTGCCGGCAGCAAGTGTAAAGTCAACTTTCTTGACGCCCCACATGGGCAGATACTCAGGATTTGTTTCGTAATTAAACGACTTCTGGGCGATATCCGTATCGTTGTAGTCTTTCTGCAAGTCTTCCGAACTCATATCGAAATTTGCATAAACCACCATTTTTCCTTCGAAGTGATTGCCCACAAGCACCTTGTTGCTCACCGGCAAAGATCCGGTCAACCGGTAGATACTACCGCCCACATGAATGAGCACCATGTTTTGCAGGATTCCAGCCATACGATGATTTGCATCATAGAAAACGACGTGGAATCTGCTAAAGTCGATACTGTTTTCCATCTCCGTTCCCGGTTCATCTGTCTCGTCGTCTTCACTTCTTGAAGCAATCTGCTTTCCCCCCGACTGCCCTATTCTTGTATTGTTATCGGTATCCGTACCTTTCAGGCAAAGGGTAAGCGTGATATGGGCTTCGGTATTCTCTGCCCCTGTATCTCCCTGGTCGCATGAGACCAAAGCAATACAGCCCAGCCAAGCCATAGCAGTAGCCAAGAGGAACTTGAGCAGTCCCTCTGCATATCTTATTCCTTTCATCTCATACATCATGATTAAATACAATAATTATTGATTACATATCAGTCTTGCTCAGCACCACTCTCCACGAGTTGATGATGACTGAGGCAGACTGCCACTTATGGTTTTCGTCGATGAAGAACACAAGGTCGTAGGAATCCTGTCTATCCAGATATTCCTGATCGCTCATACTCTTGTTATAATTGCCTTTTACCATCAGGGCATAATCTATCAATGGTATATTGATGATGCTGGCACCCGTAGCTTTGCTATATACATGCAGACGCATATCATGACCTTTCACCATTCGGTTGGTTGTCAATTCTGCGATGGCACATGCCACAGAAGTCTGCTCGCTGGTTCCTGAACTGACACCGGCAGTACCGGAGTAAGCAGACCAGGCGTTATAGGTAAGCATCTCGTCCTCCATCAGACTGTTGTCGTAATCCATCTTACCATTGTTATCGGTAATCTGGAAGATGAAGTCATCGGCATTAAGATTTGCTCCCGACAGGTTTTGCAAAACCACCTTGAAATGATTGGTGTTCTTGGTAAGCGAAACCTTGACGGTTCTCGTTCCCCCCTTCTCCGTCTTAGTGAGATTGGCTTTAGCCAACTGTCCATGGAAGAGCGGAGTCAAATCATGGTCGATGATTCCCTTATCGGCACGATTCACCGTAGCCTTGAGCACATCACAGGCTGAAGAGCCTACGCTGGCCTGCCCAAAAGTATAGGAGCCAGCATAACGCTCTTCGCCCTGTGCCCAAACGAGAAGATCATAGACACCAGGAGTCAGGTCGTCGATGTTCATACCCTCTTCGGCGATAATCTTCTCGGCAGCCTCGGTTTTGACATAAGCCAATTTTCCCTGCTGGTCGAAAGCATAAAGTGTGACGTTCTTCACCTCATGAGGGAAAGCGTCGGCAAACTTCATGTTCATATCGTAGATGAACTGCACCTTCAGATGAGTCTTCAGCAGTTCCTCACATCCCTCATAGCTATCGTGCCAATAATCACAGGATGCGAGCAGCAAGCCGAGTATGGTGCAGCAAGTGAGCATCATCAGCCTTCCCTTCTTTCTGATATCATTTATAATCTTCTTCATTTATACTGTTTATGAATTATTTACTTTGTCTGATCCAAATCTACATTAGATGATACCACGCGCCAAGAGAGAACCTTGACACTTGCTGCAAGATAAGTATTATCATCGCTTGGTATCATTGGGTCGATTTCCTTCTTAGGATCATAGACAGGAGTACCAAAACCCTGGATGTTCTGAATGGTTACCTGATAAGAATGGTTACGCACGATACCATACTCACCTAACTTACCAGCCTCACCGAGATGCTTGATAGGGGTATAATAATAGGTAGCACCATCCGTAGAACGAACCTGAGCCTCCTCCTTTGCAAGGGCATCATTGACAACGTCTTTCGATACAGGTTCATATGTTTCTCCGTTCTTTACATAAAGATCGCCTACGCCGCTAGCCAATGTTGCTACAACCTCATAATCCTTCACTTCAGAAGAACCCGGAACCGTCTTGAAAGCAATGTCAGAAGCCTCTATTGATTTATAGACATCGACACTTCCAGTAGTGGTCTTTTTGAAGTAACGTGCAAAACCACCAACAATCTGTTTTTTAACAGCTTCCTCACCGAGATAGGTCAAACCTCTATACTGACATACTTGCGCAGGTTTATATTTACCATCTTTATCCAGATAGACTAGTTTGGCTGCAACAATCAGTTTTGTCAAAGTATTCTCTTTTGTTTTTGGATCTGTAACCACCTCATCTGGTGTATTTGGCAATGTATAAACAGGTTCAGCAGAGAATTCGCCAGATAAAGACTGCGTAATATCCGTAAACTTAGGATTAACAGGATGATTAGCTCCTCCCTGAGCACCAAAATTAAAAGGCACAGACTTAGACCAGAAACAACGATGGTAATCAGAAGTTGTCCAAGGAGATATACCTAATTCTCTAGCATACCATGAAGTATTGATCTGCTTACAAACCTCTGCCTTACCATTAGCATCAGCCAACTGCCATCCCTGAACTACAGCATATACAGGATATTTTTTTGTTGTTGGCATTGCATTGGTATTACCAGTTTCATAAGTGGTAACCTCAATATTGCCAACCTCAATTTGATACTTACCCTCTGTATTTTTAGTCCATGCTTTCTCAGTCTCGTTAGTACGAACATAGTCAGCATCAATTTTCGCATTCACCTTGGCATTAACTCGCTCTACATAGATATCCACTGGTTTTTTCAAAGCCTCGTCAGATGTTGCAAAAACGTTGTTTGCTACAGGTGTAGAGCAAACGTCCTGTCCCGCACTTTCGTACACAGAATTAGACATGACAAAACCATTGGTCTCATCATAAAACTTCGAACCTGTTGCTGATGTTCGGAGTTCAGAAAGGGTCATAGTACCACTCTTCAGGGTGGTTGTATTATCCAACACCTTAGGATTGACCACTGCAATAACAGAGGCAGGAACAGCTTTAGTCTCACCCTCCAATACAAGCACTGCCTTGGTTTTTGTTTCGGCAGTATGGTCATGATCAGCGCCATCCGTCTTAACTTCTTTTTCCAAATAGTTAACACCATTATTAGCCAACAGATATGGAGTACCATCACCATTAAAAAAATAGAAACGCACATTGGTGATCTTACTCTCATCAGCAGTGCCATCCTCATAAGTACCACCACCCTGTGCATAACTACGAGATGCAGGAGCAGAACCCACGTTCTCGATATTCACGGCAAGGAAAGAAGTAGCCCCCTTATCGTTCTGTGAATCACCGCCGGCAACATCTTCGCTAGAGCAGGATGCAACCGTCAGCATCAGTGCTGAAGCCAGCACTGATGAAAACATCGTAAATTTCTTCATAATTCTATAGTTTTAATTTTACTTATAATTATCTTTATCTATTAAATCTATATTGATTTCTTAATCGTAATAATCGCTTATCTTTTACATCTATTTTTACTTATCACCACAGCTCCGTTCTATTGAATCTTCATCATTTCATACGCCTTTCTTGCGGCATCGGCTTCCTTTGAATCGCCGGCTCTATCCAAATATGGCTTGGCAGCATCGGCATCTCCGTTGTTCAGACGGATAATAGCAGCATTCAGGTTGGCGGTTTCATCCGTTGGATACATGCGGACAGCCAACTCCATTACCTTGTTGAACTCCTTGGAACCTACCTCGTAGGTCTGCGCCACCATGAACAACTCGTTGAGCGACAACTGCTGAGGCTTGGTCTTCATAATCTCCTTTGCCTCCTCCACATCGAATGGCTTGATCTTATAAGTAATGTGGTAGTCGCTATGGCGAAGAGCTGGATAGTAGAGGGTGAACAGGGTGCGATACTGTGTAGGATATAGCTGCTTCAGCTTCGCATCACGAGCATCTGGAGCCAGCTTTTCATCCTGGGCTATCGCAAGAAGCTGCTCCTTTTTCTCCAAGTTGCTTGATTTGATATATTCACACAGTCCATCCCAGTCTTCGGCTGTAGAGGATACCATGAAGATACTGTCAGGCAAATCCACCATCTTGCGAACATACTCTGTCAGGGTGATGGCACGATTCTTTGCCAGATACTCATTATGCTTATACGAACCTTCCGGCGAAGCAAAACCATGGATATTGATGCCCATCACCTGCAGGTTCTTATCTGCCTTCAAGGCATTGATGGTGGTGATGATGCTATCCAACTGTGCCGGATTGCGGCGATAATCAGCACGCAACTCTATCTTGTTCACTGGGAAATCGATATAAGGTAAGTATCCGCTCAACGCCGTATTGCATATCTCAAAATAATGTTGTACCTTTGCACGGCGGCATCATTTTTCTAATTTTGAGACAAGAATACGCAATTTAGCCCTCCATCAGCACAAGCTAATGGAGGTTATAACTTAATTTGACTAAATTTTAAATTCTTTTTTATTGTTCCACATCTTCCCAGAACTCTGGAAGAAGAGTATAATACTTATCCTCAGGCGTAGAATCTATGTGCTTCAACACATAACAAAGCCAACGCTCAGGATTTTTACTAAGCACCTTACATGCTCCAAACAAGGAGTACATCATTGCTGCACGCTTACAGGCATCCAAGTCACGGCAGAACAAATAAGCCTTCTTACCCATCACCATGTCACGGATCAGGCGTTCGGTATCATTATTGTCCAAAGGCATGTCTGGGATATCTATATAATTGGTCAGCTCTGTATAGTTGCGCAACATATAGTTCAATGCTTGGTATATATTGCTGTCTTTTGGCACATCCAAGATGGCACTTGCAGCCCATAGCTTGAAGTCCTCCCATAGCGGCTCGGCATGGTCCTTCCTGAACTGTGCCTTCTCCTCGCCCTCAAGTTTCTTCTCCTTTATCATTTCCTCAACCAGGTTAATGTTCTGGTAGAAGAGAATACCTATCTTTGCTAGATTAGGATTTTCCTTCAAGGCTCGTTCCATTGGTCTTCGAGCATGAACGACACAGCGACACAATATACGACCATTTATCTTCTTCAGCCAATCATAGCCAGAGTAACCATCACACATCAGCGCCACACCTTTCCAATCCTTGAGGTTGTCCATGATATCAGCAGTACCCCTACCATGCTTGTTTTTCGTATTAACCATGAAGATTGGGATGCCTGTCGCCACAGAACGATATTGAATCAAGTAATGATTTACCGTCTTATGCTTCTCGCAGTCCAATATCGGGAATGGAGAACCATCAGCACCAAGCAGCAAACTGGACATTACCCGATCCATCTGCAGATTGTAGAGAGGTTCTATCTTGTCACATACACCCTGATGCCAGTCATCCACTGTTGAAGGAGCGAGTGTCAAGCCATCCTGTTTCATCTTCTTTATCTGCCGGTTAAACGGCTGATGAAGAACATACTTATTACACTCCAACTGCGCCAACAACTCAGCAGAAGCATAACTCTTCCAAAATACGTCCTCATAGCAAGGAGACTGCAAGAGCTTCTGCATCGGATCATCCTTGCGACGAACAACAGGACGACGATATGGCTGAACAAAGTAGCGTACTTTGGCTGGCACGATAAACTCCTGCACCTTGCCTTGGTAAACTATTACATATTCATCCTCATGTCCTATATAGCCTTCAGGCCAAAGTACCTTTTCCTCCAAGCGAGGCATATCCTCTGGTATAGGATTTCGCCCATGCCCCTTCTGTTCTTTCTGGCTATTCAAAAGCTTCTTTATAGCCTTGCGCTTGCGATATTCCTCACAGAATTCACGGCACTCTTGGTAACGTTTCTTTTCCTCATCAGTGAACTCAACTGATGCCATTACCTTATCATAGATAGTATCACGTTCTTCCTTACTAAAGACTACCCGCTCACGCTTTTGAGTAAATATCATTCTGACAAGAGAGGCTATCTGCTCGGACTTCGACTTGTTTTTAGCTTCAACCTTGGCCAGTTTATCCTTGATCTCATCCGTCAAAGACTCATGCGCTTCCTTTGCCGCAAGCTGATACTTCAGCAACAGTTCCTGACCTTTGGAAGAATCCTTGTCACCAAGGGCGATGAACGCCTGCATGAACATGTCAAACATATCAGCCAAACGATTCAGCGCAGTTTTCTCGAAACGGGTTTTAGCAGCAGACATCTGCTGGCGAACCTGTTCACTTACATTTTGGGCGATTGTCTCCGCTTTCTTATCTACATCAGACTCACGCTTATCCAAAGCCTTATTACGTTCCTCCAATTCCTTGGTCTTATCTGCTAATTGAGCTTCCAACTCTTTTCTGATACGTTCTTCTGCTTCAGCAACACGGCGAGCCACCTCCTCGTCAATCAAGTCTTGACGAGTAATGCGCTCCACCTGCAAGTCATGCTCTGCATGCACTGCCCGATCATTGGCATCGGACAACTGGCCTACGGCATTGGCATATTTCTCTGCCAAAGACGTACTTTTCCCTGTATTTTGTTGCTGTTCAAACATATCGTTTACCTTATTGTTTACCATACAAAGGTACTAAAAATTATTGAGAAAAACGAATATTTTGATTGATATTTACGCCTAAATATCAGCTATTTACGTTAATAAAAACTAATAGAAAAACTAGCTCTCCGATGGTATTTCTTCATACCATTTTTCACCCAGAATCAAGAGGGTAAATTCATCTGGGGTTAATGTTGTTGTACGATTATCATCATTAAAATGAGGCATTTGAAAACGCCCCTCGCTCAACTTTCTTACATAAAGAGTCAGTCCATCGCTCTCACGATGCAAGACCTTAGCAGTCTTGCGAGTCTTACCTATAAAGATAAAGGCTTCATCTTGGGTGAGGTAACGGCCGAACTCCTCATTCACGATTCCTTGGAGTCCCTGGAACTGCTTGCGCATGTCGACTGGCTCCATGCACAAGTAGTACTTCAAGTCATCCGTCAACTGACAAACTCTAGCCATAAGCCTACACTGTTATACTAATGTAGGCTCGAAGCTGTTCGATACTGATGTCAGCAGGGAGAATTAGTGTCACACCATTGGGATAGCTTAATTTTAAATAAGGATTGCGACGGTTGCGAACTTTTGCAGACTCACGCATCTCCTTCGCTTCATTGTCGCCGATTACAACCTCGGCGAACTTTGGCTTGCTGTTTAATTGTTTCTTGCCTTGTACCATAATTTGAATAATTTAAAATCATGGTGCAAAGGTACGAAACTTTATCTAGGCGCACAATACGACTTTCACCGAATACTTACGATATAAGCCCGCTTATCTAAATGGCGAATCTTAGGTGCTTCTGCAATGACAGCCTGCAACTGCAGAACAGGTTTCAGAGCATTCTGTTTAGGCTGCTGAATAGTCTCGATAATCAGAGGCGCAGCGATTTCACGCTTTTCTTCTGTCTTGCCTGGAATCAGATAAATCAGGGAAAGAGCCATCTTGGTGGGTCCCACATAATTTTTATGGGCAGATTTGAGTCTTTCACCACAAGTACCACATTCGAATTTATCATATTTGGTATGGATATAGCCCAATCCGAGCGAAGCCTCCAGATTCCAGTGCTTAGAAAGATTCCATTGTTTTCCGGCAGTGATGCCGCCTCCAGCATACCAACCTTCATAGCGATGGTTGCGCAGTCCTTTCAATAACCCGAAAGGAAACTTCACGCCACCTACATTATACTGTCCTCCTAAAGCATGAGCACCGATGAACCAACCATCGAAGTTCTGATTGAACCAGTAGCGATACTCAGGCATCACCATCCAATGACGAAGACTAGACTGGTCGCCGCCACATTGCTTCCAAGGATTCAAGCCGAAGAAAACCTGAGCCGTATGCTTCTTGCCTACTTCCATTTCCATTCCCATATTAGGGGTGGTAGTAGCCCAATAAAGCGCATTAGTCTTGAAGCCTATCTGCTGTGCTTGCATTGATTGGATACAAAGGCACATCAAAATGGCTACAGCCATAAACTTACTTACTTTCATATTCAATTATACCTCCTGATATAAAATCATCTTTGTCTTTTACTTTTATTTATTATATTAATGTTATCTAACTGCAGAATCATTAAGCTATAGTACTGCTATATTATAATTCGGGTGCAAAAATAACAAAAAATCTACAAAAACACCCATAATATTGTTTAAAATAAGCAAAACATATATAAAAAGCAGAAGGTTCTCTCCTTCTGCCTGACTTATAGCAAATTACATAAGTATCTCTTTCAGCGGTTTCATCACGAAATCGCGCTCTTCCATCAAAGGATGAGGAATCTTGAAATCGGGCTCATCAATGACCAGATCATCTATCATCAGAATGTCGATGTCGATGATACGGTCGAAATACTCTCCATCCACCGACTTCATCGTACGCCCCATCTCTCGCTCTATCTTCTGAGTGGCTTCCAATACCTGGCGAGGAGCCATCTCCGTCAGCACCAACACACAGGCATTGATGTAATAATTTGGCGATGAATAGCCCCAAGGCTCTGTTTCGTAAAGAGCAGACTGGCGCTCTACCACGCCAATCTGCTCTCCTATTTCATCGATAGCCTCACGAATGTTGCGCTTTCTATTGCCCAAATTCGTGCCGAGACCTAAATATACTTTATACATACTTATTCACACTTTTGCAAAAACTGTGG
>ENA-ORMX01001321-ORMX01001321.1-human-gut-metagenome-genome-assembly--contig:-NODE-1321-length-16356-cov-5.312803_pt1 | contig 16356 bp, 11 predicted proteins | sample MGYA00242108_ERZ509007 | MGnify/ENA primary metagenome ERZ509007 (study PRJEB26280, sample SAMEA2338745) | human gut metagenome | biome: human gut; feature: human-associated habitat; material: faeces...
CTCAAGGACATGAAGTAAGCCCTGCCGCTCCGCCTTCGCGGAGCAGGGCCCGACAGGTTCTCCCTGGGCGGGAGGGACGGCGGTACGTCCGTCTCTCCCGTTTTTCGTCTTCGGATTTCGTCTCCCCGACACCCGACATTTTCACACCCGACAGGGTCCGAAAAGGGCAAGGGACTGTGCCGGAATCTTTTTCGGCCATCAACAAAAGGATTTTTTCATCATGATCAAATTCATGAAGGGGCTCGGGTCTGATCCCGTCCGCACGCTCGCCGACTGGCAGGACTCCCGCTGGCCCTGGGGCATCATCGCGTTTGCGATGGTCGCCATGGTTCTTCTCGCGCACTATGTCTTTCAGGACTGGATGCACATGTTGCCCTGCGAGCAGTGCGTCTACATCCGCTACGGCAACATCGTCATGGCGATCGGCGCCTTCCTCATCACGATCAATCCGAAGCAGGCTCTGCTGAAGATCGCCGGCATCGGCGTCTTCCTCTACGGCCTCATCTACACGATGATCTGCTCCTGGAAGCTCATGGGCATCCATGACGCCGTCCACTCCGACGACCCGATGGCCATGTTCGGCATGCAGGGCTGCTCGACGGAGCCGACTTATCACTTCGGCCTTCCGCTCGACAAGTGGGCTCCCGACTGGTTCAAGCAGACGGGCGACTGCGGCTACGACGCCCCCGTCGTGCCCGACGGCACCCAGCTCGGCGACTTCCAGCGCTGGCTCATCGAGGTCTATCAGGCGAGCGACGGCTGGTACCTCTTCCCGCAGTGGAAGTTCATGGACATGGCTGAATGCTGCATGCTCGCCTGCGTCTGCTACGCGGCGCTTCTCCTGGTTCTTCTCGCCGCCTGGGGCATGCGCGCCATGAAGAAGGCCTGATCCTCCACAGTGTCTTCACCCGGCCGCTCCGAGCAAAGCCGGGGGCGGTTCCGGTTCAACCGCCAACCGGCTGGCGCAGCGTCTCTGGTCCGACGCCACGCCTGCCATCCTCTCAAGCAATGGGCGCCCGACGGCATCAACCGTCAGGCGCCCATTGTCCATTTGGCGTCAGGTCAACCCTTCACGCAGAGGAACTGCTTGAAGACGGTCACGGGTCTCACGAGGTCGGCCTGCTGCGCCATCACCTCGTCGATGGACTTGTAGGCCGACGGAATCTCGTCGAGCACGCCGGGATCGTGCCTGCAGACGACGCCCGCCGTCTCGCGCTTCAGGTCGGCAACCGTGAAGACCTTTTTGGCCTGCGTGCGGCTCATCGTGCGGCCCGCGCCGTGCGCGGACGACATGAAGGACTCCTCGGAGCCGAGTCCCTCGACCAGATACGAGGCGGCGCCCATGCTCCCCGGGATGATGCCGAGCTCGCCCCTGCCCGCATGAACGGAGCCCTTGCGCGTCACCCATACGTCGCGCCCGTAATGCGTCTCGCGAGCCACGTAGTTGTGATGGCAGTCGACGACGGGCTCGTCGGAGGAGATCTCCGCCCCCGGCATCACCTCGCGCACCGCGGCCATGACGTCCTCCATCATGATCTCGCGGTTGATCTTCGCATAGGCCTGCGCCCAGTTGACCGCATCCATGTAGTCGTTGAAGTCATCGGTGCCCTCATCGAACCAAGCAAGCGCGGGATCGGGCAGCCGGACCTTCCCTCCAAGTGCCTTCTCGCGGGCGATGCCGATGAAACGCGAGGCCATGACGTTGCCCACGCCGCGCGAACCCGAATGGAGCATCACGCGCACGACGCCGTCTGCATCAGAGGTGAGTTCGATGAAGTGGTTGCCCGCTCCCAAGCTTCCGAGCTGGCTCTGCCAGGTCATGGACACCATGCGCTCGAGGAGTTCGGGATGACGGTCGAGAAGGCTCTTCATGCCTTCCTCGAAGGGCTCCGTGCGGTCGTGACGCACGGCGTCGGGCCTCCTCTCGGTCATGCCGACGGGCACGTGCCGCAGAATCGCCTCGTAGACAGCGCGGACCGCGCGGTCGTCAAGGTCGCCGCGCCTGAAGTTGAGTCGTGCAAGGCGCATGCCGCAGCCGATGTCGACGCCGACGGCGCTCGGGATGACGGCGCCTTCGGTCGCGATCACGCTGCCTATGGTGGCGCCCAGACCTGCATGAACGTCGGGCATCGCCGCGACGTGATGAAAGACGAACGGCAACGAGGCCGTGTTGAGAAGCTGCTCACGCGACTTGTCGTCGAGCGTCTTCGCCCAGACGTGAACAGGGACGCTTCCTTCGCGTCCGATGATGGAAAAGGCCGCCATGGCGGTACCTCCACATTAGTTCTTTTTAGTTTCAGTTGATATATTTCACCTTTTTCGCAACAAGGGTTCAATTATATGAAGAAGTGCTCGCCCGCACACGCGGGAAAACACCTGAAACGCAAAGGCCGCCGTCGTTCAGTCGAACGCGGCGGCCTTTTCTGAGGCTGTCGAATGTCAGCGGACGGTGCCGATGACGAGGTCGATGCCTTCGGTGCCCGTCTGGACGGGAGCGGAAGTCTCGCCCTCGAGGTCGCCCGCCTGCGGCATGAAGTTGCCGGTGCGGGAGATTCGGGCTCCGACGATCACGTCCTTGACGTCGGCGAGCGTCGTGGCGCCCATGGCCATCGTCATGTCGCTCGTGAGCTTGAACTCAAAGGGGAGCTCCTTGGCGGTGATGCGCATGAAGGCGACCGGCATTTTCGAGCCCGTGGTCGGGCGTGCGTAGATGAAGACAGTGTCCTCGGGCTTGACCTTGTCGGCGTGGGCCTTGTCGAGCGTCACGCGGCCGGAGACAAACGAGGGCTCGGCGGCCTGGACGGTCGGGACGCTCTCGCCCTTGAAGGCTTCGGCCTCAGCCTGACGGGCTGCGGGATCCATGCCGGCGAGGCGGCGGGCCTCGTCGATGTTGTTGCGGATCTGCTGGGCGTCGCCGAAGTCCTCGGGAAGCACGACGAGGAGCTTTTCCCAGTAGGCGGCGGCTTCGGCGTACTTCTCATGATCCCAGGCGTCGATGGCAAGGAGCGCGAGCGCCTTCCACTGGCCCGGATCGATCTTGAGGGCGCGTTGCAGAAGCGCACGGGCCTCGTCCGTGATCACCTTGTTGTTCGCGGCGGCCGTCATGTCGGCCATGTCGGCGATGATGTCGGCGTTGTTCGGCACCAGACGGTCGACCTCGCGGAAGGCGTCGAGCGCCTCGGCGAAGCGACCCACGTTGGAGAGCGTGCGCGCGAGCATGTACCAGGTCTGGGCGTCGTCGGGCGTCTCCTTCAGGCGGTTCTGAAGGCGCTCGATGGCGGCCATCATGTCGGACTGGCTGTGGCCCTGCGTCTGGCGCTGCTGGTTCTGGACGGCCTCGAGGAAGGCGGGGTCCATGGCGTTGTAGCGGCCGAGCGCAAGATAACCGAAGACGGCGGAGGCGGGAATCACGACGGCGAGCACGACGGCGATGATTCGGGCGACCTTGGACTGGTCCTTGACTTCGGCGTCGGTGTCGCGGGCGGTTTCCTCAAGCACGCGGCGCTCGAGTTCGAGGCGGGACTCCTCGTACTCGTCGAGGTCGATGCGGCCGGCCTCACGCTCCTTTTCAAGGTCCGCGGCCTGCTGACGCAGGATGCCGAGAATCGTTTCGTGGCGGTCTTCGGCGTCAGCGGCCTTGCGGCCGCCGAACCAGAGCGGCAGCGCCACGGCGGCCATCGCGATCAGGCAGAAGACGACGCAGATGATGATGAAGGTTGTCAGCATCGGTTACTCCTTGTCGCCCGAGAGCAGCTTGTCCGCGCGGGCCTTTTCCTCGGCGGTGAGCGGACGGACGGTCTTGGCGACGGCCGACTTGCGGCGGCGGAGGTTGAGGTAGAACGCGGCGAGGCCCACGAGGAAGAGCGCGACGGGGCCGAGCCAGAGGATGACCGTGTTGGCCTTGAAGGGCGGCTTGTAGAGCACGAAGTCGCCGTAGCGTTCGACCATGTAGTCCACGATCTCCTTGTTGGTCTTGCCGGCCTTGACCTGCTCGATCACCTGGTTGCGCAGGTCGACGGCGAGCTCGGCGTTGGAGTCGGCGATGGACTGGTTCTGGCAGACGAGGCAGCGGAGCTGCTCGGAAACCTCGACGACGCGCTGGTGGGCGATCGGGTCAAAGGCGGTCGGAGCGGCTTCGCGCGGAGCGGCGAAGGCCGTGCCGGCCATCAGTGCGCAGGCCGCGAGGGCGGCGCCCATAAGCTTGACGGACTTCATGTTATTCGGCCTCCAGCTGCTTGATGAGGGGCTTGAGCTGCTCGTTCCAGATCTGCGGATCGAGCGGGTAGCTCACCTTGGCGCGGATCACGCCCTTCTTGTCGATGACGAAGGTCTCGGGAACGCCCGTGACGCCGAGGTCAAGACCGACCCGGTTCTTCACCTCGAAGACGACCATGTCGTAAGGATTGCCCTGCTGGCGCAGCATGTTGAGGGCGGCGCCGGGATTGTCCTTGTAGACGAAGCCAACGATCGGGGTCTTGAGGCCGTCCTTCTTGAGCTTGACCATGTAGGGGTGCTCCTGCTTGCAGGGAATGCACCACGTGGCCCAGACGTTGAGCATCCAGACCTTGCCCTTCATCTCCTCGGTGGAGAGCGTCTTCGTGGTGTCGAAGAGCGTCGGGAGCGACCACTGCGGCATCGGCTTGTTGATGAGCACGCTGGGCAGCTGTCGCGGATCCATGTAGAGCCCCTTGAAGAGGAAGCCCGCGAGGACAATGAAGATTCCGAAGGGAATCAGATACTTGAGAGACTTGCTCATGACTTATTCTCCGTCAGCTTCGTTCTTCTGCTTGCGGCGGCGGTAGCGTCGGTCGGACGCGGCCCAAAGGCCAGCGGCGGCCATGATGATGCAGCCCCACCAGATCCAGGTGACGTAAGGCTTGTAGTAGGCGCGCACGACCCAGCCGCCGTCATTGGTCGGCGTGCCGAGGCTCACGTACACGTCGCCCGTGATCGAGTGGCGGATGGCGGACTCGGTCATCGGCATCGAGTTTGAGCTGTAGTACTTGCGCTTTTCAGGATAGAGGTGCTGGAGCTCCCTGCCGTTCACGGAGAGCGTGAAATCGCCGCGGTCGGCCGTGTAGTTCGGGCCGCGGACGGTTTCGACGCCGTTGAACGTGAAGGTGTAGCCGGCGACCGTCACGGTCTCGCCTTCGTACATGCGCACGTCGCGTTCGGACTGGTAGCCCTTGACGAGCGCCACGCCGATGATGAAGACGGCCACGCCGATGTGGGCGAACTGCATGCCCCAGAAGGCGCGCGGTTGGCGCATCAGGCGGGCGAAGACATTGCCCGGCTGGTTGCGGATCTGATGACGGAACGTCTGGATCACGGCAAAGAAGACGAACATCGCGGACGTGCAGCCGAGGAAGACCCAGTGGCCGAACTCGCCCATGAGGAGCGGGATGGCGGCGCCGGCCACGATGGCGGCGACGAGGCACCAGGCGAGCTCGCGGGCGAGCGCCTTCGGATCGGCGTCCTTCCAGCGGGCGAGCGGACCCACGCCCATCAGGAACACGCACGGCAGCATGAGCGGACCGAAGACGGCGTCAAAGTACGGGGGGCCGACCGAGATCTTGCCTGCGTTGAGCGCGTCGAGGAAGAGCGGATAGAGCGTGCCGAGAAGCACGGCACCCATGGCTACGACGAGCAGCACGTTGTTGACAAGGAGCATCGACTCGCGGGAGATGAGCGAGAAGTTGCCGCCCAGACCCACCGTCGGGGCGCGCCATGCAAAGAGCAGGAACGAGAGGCCGATGACGATGATGAGGAAGGCCAGAATGAAGAGACCGCGCTCGGGGTCGGTCGCGAAGGCGTGCACCGAGGTGAGCACGCCGGAGCGCACGAGGAAGGTGCCGAGGAGCGAGAGCGAGAACGTCAGGATCGCGAGGAGCACCGTCCAGATGCGGAAGCAACCGCGCTTTTCGGTGACGGCGAGCGAGTGGATGAGCGCGGTGCCCGTGAGCCACGGCATGAACGAGGAGTTCTCGACCGGGTCCCAGAACCACCAGCCGCCCCAGCCGAGCTCGTTGTAGGCCCACCAGGATCCGAGCATGTTGCCCGCCGTCAGGAAGCCCCAGGTGACGATCGAAAGACGCGTCGTGAAGTCGACGGCCGTCTTCGACCAGCGGCCCGAAAGCAGCAGCGCGCACATGGCCGCGAACATCAGCGCCAGGCCCGCATAGCCCATGAAGAGCACGGGCGGATGCAGGATCATGCCGATGTCCTGCAGGATGGGATTGAGGTCACGACCGTCGGGCGGCACCATCGGCAGGTTGCGCAGGAACGGATTCGACGTGAAGAGCAGGAACGCGCAGAAGCCCGCGAGCACCGCAAGCATCAGCCCCTGAAGCCGCGCCGTGAAGAGCCTGTCGGCGCACCGGACGAAGCCCGCCCCGGCCGTGCCGACCGCCATGAGCCAGATCCAGAGGAGCATCGAGCCTTCGTGCGAGCCCCAGAGGGCCGCGGCCTTGTAGGCGGGCGCGAGCTTGGTGTTCGAGTGATTTGCGACGTAGGCGACGGAGAAATCGTCGGTCAGGAAGGCCCAGACGAGCGCGGCCGTCGAAAGCGTGAGCATGAGCGCCGTCAGAAGAGACGCAGGGCGGCTGAAGCCCGCATAGAAGTCGTCGCCCCTTCGAATGCCGTAGAAGACCACGGCGGGTGCAAGGAGCGCCGTCATGGCGGCGATGATGAGCAGGAAGTGGCCGAGTTCGGGGATCACTTTGGATGTCCTGATGGTTGGTCTGGTCGGATGTATGCAGACTGGAATTTAACGCGCAAACCTGCACTGAGGCTTAAGACGGCTTCCGGTCCGAGGGCCTGCGAAACGCCCGTCGTGCCTGCCGTACAAACTGCAGCGGCACGACCGGCGATTCCTGTTCGTGACCCGGACGACCTTCTGCGGAGCTTATAGCCTGCGGACGGCGAGCGTCCTTGCGCAGATCGCGAAGAGCACCGCAATCCATGCGGCGAGAATGCCCGAGAGGACCGCAGCGGACGGCACCTCGAAGGAGAGGACACCGATCACGGACTGGTTGAGAAGCCTGAAGACGCTCGCGGGATTGGCGAGCATGAGGGCCGTCAATGTTCCGCGGCCGAGCACGTCCGCACCCGCAACCGTCACGACGAGAAGACCGAGGTCGTAGAGAAGCACGGCGACGAACCAGACGACGAGCAGAAGCGCGAGGGCCTGCGCCTTGTGACGAACCGAAAGGCTCACCCAGTAGGCGGCGAGCATGAAGAGGAGTCCGAGCGCCCACCCGCTCAGAACGAGCACGCAGAGAGACGAAAGCAACTCACCCATGCCGTAGGGCACCGGCAGGAAGGCCTGGATGAGCGGCAGGACCGCAAAGCCCAGCACGAGAACGAGAAGGAGCGCCGCACCCTGCCCGAGCGCCTTGCCTGCGAGCCACTGAAGGCGCGAGAGCGGATAGGTGAGCATCAGAAGAAGCGTGCCCGACTCCGCCTCGCCCACGAAGGCGTCGTAGGAGAGGAGCAGCGCGAGAAGCGGCAGCAGGAAGACCGTGAGGCTCAGGAGCGAGTTCATCACGGAAGGCAGCGGCTGGTACTGAAGCGTGCCGCCGATGGCGGCCGTGCACGGCTGTCGCTTCCACTGTGACCCGCACAGCAGCCAGCTGTGCGATGACTGTACTGCCAAGCTGCAGGCAGAGGGCACCTTGCCGGAGGAAACCATCAACATGCGCGTAGTTGAACTGCCTGTCAGCGCAACCGAGGATCGCGTTGTTGGCACATTGGATATTGAGCATGCGATTAAGCATGGCGAGAAAAAGTTTGAACCAGGTATTTTGGCGCAGGCCAACCGTAACATTTTATATGTAGACGAAATCAACCTGTTGGATGACCATGTTGTAGACGTGCTGCTGGATGCCGCTGCTATGGGCGTAAACACCGTTGAGCGCGAGGGCGTTTCCTATTCCCACCCCGCACGCTTTGTGCTGGTAGGCACTATGAACCCTGAAGAGGGTGACATCCGCCCGCAGCTTTTGGACCGCTTTGGTCTGAGCGTTGTTGTTACCGGCGAGCATGACCCGCTGCAGCGCGTAGAGGTAATCAAGCGCCGTCTGGCGTATGAAAACGATGCTGAAAGCTTCATTGCAGGCTATAAGGAAGCACAGGAGGAGCTGGCGGAAAAAATTATTGCTGCCGGCAAGCTGTTGCCGGAGGTAACTATTGATGACAAGTTGCTGGAAACTGTGGCCAAGCTTTCTGTTGAGCTGGGCGTAGACGGTCACCGTGCGGATATTACTGTGATCAAGACAGCGCTGACCTTGGCTGCCTTCAACGGCCGCAAGCAGGCTAACCTTGATGACCTGAAGGAAGCAGCTAAGCTGGTGCTGCCGCACCGTATGCGCCGCCGTCCGTTTGAAGAGGGCGAGCTGGATTGGAATAAGGTAGAAAGCTTTTTGGCTGCCGAAGCCTAAGGAGCGTTGACTATGCTTAAAGATAATCTCTATCCCTTTACTGCGGTCGTGGGGCAGGAGGAGGCTAAAAAGGCCTTGCTCATTGCTCTTGTCAACCGCAGAGCAGGCGGCCTGCTCATAGGCGGTGCTAAGGGTACGGCAAAATCCGTGCTGGCCCGCAGTGTGCAGAGTTTGATTGGTGCGCAAAGGATGTTGACGTTGCCGCTGAACGTAACAGAGGATATGCTTTTTGGCAGCATTGACCTGGAGGCTGCCGTAAGCCTGGGCGAAAAACGCTTTTCACCGGGCATTCTGGCACGTGCTACGGATAACATTCTTTATATTGATGAAGCCAATCTGCTGCGTCAGGAGCTGCTGACAGCGGCATTGGATGCTAACAGCGCAGGTATTAACAATGTAGAGCGTGACGGTATCAGCTGCAGCCATGAGGTGCGTACGACCGTTATTGCTACGATGAATCCTGAGGAGGGCACTCTGCCCGGACATATTCTGGACCGTTTCGGTATGTACGCAGATATGCAGGCACTGCAGGATATCAGTCAGCGCGTGGAGGTTATCCAACGTGCCTTAGCATATAGTAACAATACCCTTGCGTTTTGTGAGCAGTATGCGGAAGAAACCGCTGCCTTGGCAGCGAAGGTGCAGGCAGCGCGTGAGCTGCTGCCGCAGGTAGAGGTGAGCGATGCGATGCTGATGCTTGCCGCTCAGCTGTGCTCACAGGGCTTCTGTGCAGGTCATCGTGCGGAAATTTATCTGCTGGAGGCTGCGCGCGCTATCGCTGCGTTGGCTGATCGCACCTATGTGCTGCCGAAGGATGTGGAGGAGGCAGCGCAGTTCGTGCTGCCGCACCGTATGCGCAAGCCGCCCGAGCAACAGCCCGAGGAGCAGGAGCAACAGGACGATAACCAAAACGAAGATGAAAACGAGCAGGATAACGAAGATAATCCTGACGATGAAAATAACGACGAGGACAACGAAGATAACCAGCTGCCGCCGCCACCGCCATTGGATAACGGCGAGGATGACGAAGATGACGATGCTTCCGACGATGATGACGAGGACGACGAAAGCGACGAGGACGAGCAGCAGCAGGAGCACAATAACAGTAATCTGGCGCCGGAGGAACAGCTTGCCGATATCGACAAGAGCTTCCGCCTGCCGAAGATGCTGCTGGATTTGGGCAAGGACCGCAATGTGCGCCGTGGCAGCGGCAAGCGCAGCGTGACCAAGACTGACCTGAAGCAGGGACGTTATGTTCGTGCCGAACAGCCCAAGAGCAAGGTTACGGACCTGGCATTTGACGCAACTATCCGTGCTGCAGCGCCGTTTCAGCGTTTGCGTGAGGATAACGGCTGTGCGCTGAACATCAAGGAGGAGGATTTACGCCAGAAGGTGCGCGAAAAACGCATCGGCAACACCTTCCTGTTTGCGGTGGATGCCAGCGGCTCCATGGGTGCACGTGAGCGTATGCGCGCCGTTAAGGGTGCCATTTTCTACATGCTGCAGGAGGCGTACCAAAAGCGTGACCGCGTAGGCATGATTGCTTTCCGTCGTGATAAGGCGGATATGCTGCTGCCGATTACCCGCAGCGTGGACCTGGCGCAGAAGCGTCTGGCAGAAATGCCGACCGGTGGTAAAACGCCGCTGGCAGATGGCTTGGCGCTGTCGCTGCAGACGCTGGCCATGCTGAACAAGCGTGACAGCGAGCTGGAGCCGATTCTGATTGTTGTTACCGACGGACGTGCGAATGCCGTGCATGAGGGTGAAAAGGATCCTGTAGCTGCAGCGATAAGTATTGCCGAAAAAATCGCTAAGGCTAAAATTACCTCTGTAGTGATTGATACGGAAAGCGATTTTATCAAGCTGGGCCTGGCAAAGAAGGTTGCCGCCGCTATGCAGGCCAATTATTATACGCTGCAGAAGCTGTCTAAAGAAAATATAATTCGTATTGTAAGAAATTTGAATTAAAGATAAGAGTATAGTATACTAATAGATATATTAGAATACAAAGGAGTGGAGTTTTCATGAAAAAACTGCTTATTTTATTAGTAACCTTATTTTGCTGCGCAACCGCCTTTGCTGCTGATGCAGACAAAAAGCCTGCAACCCAAGAGGGTATGAACTGGGAAATCAGCATGATGCCTAAACCGAGTGAGGAAGAACAGGAGCAGGCTCGCTGGTCTATCGTTGTAGAAAACAACGTAGGCATTTATGCTTATGATATGGATTCTCTGACCTTCAGCAAGGTTACTAACGGCCTGCCCGATAAAAATATTATTTCTGTGCTGACAAAAACAGTTTTCACCGATAAGGATATGCTGAAAAAGCTCAATGAAAAATACAAGGCTTCTCTGACTAAAAAAGAGAAGGTACAGTACTGTGAAATCGTCATGACCTTTAATTTGCAGGATAAAACCTACGGAGTAGAGAGCATGGATGTGTATGGCAGCAAGAAAACTCTGCTTAGCCATCAGGCCAAGGAACTGAAATTTGTCCCGGTTCCCGCAGGCAGTTTTGCCGAGGCTATGCTGGAAATCTGCCAGCAGGCGGTAGCTGCTGATGCCCAAGCAGCAACGAAATAATGCTGCGCCCCGATTTTACTCAGGCAAAAAATTATATATTACAACACAAACTCCTTAGTCTGCTTACTATCTGTGTGATAGGCATTACATTGACACTGGGCCTTAGGCATCTCTCCAACCAGTCTCCGTCAAAAAAAGCAGTAATGAAACCTATTGTGCACACGCAGGCAGTAAGCAGGCGACCATTGTATAAAAGCATTAATCTTTTTGGACAGCTCAAGGCCAAGGCACAGATTGATATCGTCAATAAGTATGCCGGCATTGTCGATGAGATTAATGTGGATTTGGGCAGCAAGGTGCAGGCAGGAGATATTCTGCTGGTGCAGCATCTTGATGATGCCCGCGCCGAAATGCTCAAGGCCCAGGCACGCTATGCCGAGGCCGGAGCCAATGCGGCAACAACGGACGTGAGCTACAGCACCAGCCTTACTCGCTATGAGGCAGATTATAAGCTGGCGCAGGTCAACGCGGAGCGTTACCGCAAGCTGTATGCGCAGGGCGCTGTTTCCAAGTCCGAGCTGGACAGCATGGAGCAGACGCTGGCTAATAAAAAAGCGCAGTACGATGCTTTGGCGCAGCAGGAAAGCTATGATGGCACACCGTCGCAGGTTTACCGTCAGGAGCAGATTGCTGCCAGACGCGAGCAGGAGTACATTATTGCGCAAAACAAGTATCACGATCTGATTTTTAAGGCACCACGCGCAGGTATTATTACCTACCGCGATGCAGAAGTGGGTGGCTATGCGCCTGCAGGGAGCAGCCTGCTTACCCTTTTAGATGACAGTGGTTTTACAGTGGACTGCGATATTACAGAGGCCGAGGCTGCTTCTGTGACCGTTGGCACGCAGGTCGAGCTGAAGCTGGAGGCGATTGGCGAAATATGCCGGGGTACTGTTGTTTATGTGAGCCCTGTAAGAAGCAGGGAAACAAACAAATTTACCCTCCGCATCAGGCTGGATGAGCCTGGCTCCAACGTAAAGGCAGGCTTGTTTGTCAAGGGTGAATTGCGTTTTCTGCAAAAGCCATCCACTATATATTTACCTAAAAATGCCGTTCTCGAACGGGATGGCAAATATTTTGTCTATGTGCTGGGCAAGGGTAATAAAGCTCTGAAAAAGCCTGTTACTACCGGTGCAAGTAATAATGAAAGTATTGAAATAGTGCAGGGTGTGAAGATAGGCGAAACGGTTATCCTTGATAATCTTGCGCGTCTGCGTGACGGCATGGTGGTTGAGGTGGCCAAGGAGGAGGCGAAGTAATGAATATTACACGCTTTTCTATTAAACGGCCTATCGGTATCTGCATGATTTACATATTAGTCTGCGTCCTCGGTCTTATCAGCTTCTTTCGCATTGGCGTGGAGCTGTTGCCGGACGTAGACTCTAAATTTATCAGCGTCATTGTCAACTATCCGGGTGCCAGTACGGAATCCGTAGAACAGCAGGTGACGAAGCCGATTGAGGACGAACTGTCCTCAATTTCGCACTTTAAGCAGGTGCGTTCCGCTACACGTCCCGGACGTGCGGAGATTTTTGTCGAGCTGGACAGTCAGGCCGATGCTGATATGGTGGCTATCGAGGCAACGAAAAAAGTCAGCCGTATCCGTAAGAATCTGCCGGAGGATATTGATGAGCCTGCAGTGCTCAAGCGTTCCTCCGAAGAATATCCGATTATCCAGATTGCAGTAACGTCTAAGGATAACCTGGACGATATTTTTGCCTTGGCAGACAGCAGCTTTAAGGAGCGCTTGCAGCAGGCAGCTGGCGTAGCCGATGTTGACGTTACCGGCGGACGTGCCAAGGAAATCGCAATCGAGGTTGACAAGGATAAGCTCAATTATTACGGTTTGACTCTGCAGGATATTATTACAGCGGTGCGCAAGGAAAACGTTATTGTTTCTTCTGGCTCTGTCTATACTGATGCTTTGGAAAAAACCGTGCGTCTGCAGGCGCAGTATAAGGCTCCGGAGGAGATTCAGCATCTACAGCTTAAGGGTACAGGCGGCAGATATATCGAGCTGGGGCAGGTGGCTAACGTGCAGGCCAAGGATAAGCGTGCCGTGGCCTATAGCCGTGTTGACGGCAATGAGGCGGTATCGCTGGAGGTTTATAAGGCCAGCGGTGCCAATATCGTCGACACAGCAGACGGCGTGCTGCAGCAACTGGAAACTCTGCGCAAGGATTATCCGGACTACGTTTTTACTGTTGTCTATGACCAGTCGCATTTCGTGCGCGATTCCCTAAGCAACACGCTAAAAACGCTGCTCGAAGGACTTGTTACTACAGGACTTGTTTTGTATCTGTTCCTACGTGGCTGGAAGTCCTCTATGGCAGTTATGATTGCCATTCCTACCTCGCTGATTGCAACCTTCTTCCTGATGTATCTGGCAGGCTTTACCTTCAATATGATGTCACTTATGGGTATGGCGCTGTGTATCGGTATTCTTGTGGATGACTCCATTGTTGTTTTGGAGAATATCCATCGTTTCCTGGCGATGGGCAAAAGCGCTGACGTGGCGGCTGAGGAAGGACGCAATGAGATCGGTATGGCGGCAATCGCTATGACGCTTTGCGATGTGGTGGTATTTTTGCCGATTGCCTTTATGCAGAGCGCGACAGGCCAGTTCTTCAAGCAGTTTGGCATGACGATTGTTTTTGCTACGCTGATGTCGCTTGTCGTTTCCTTTACGCTGACGCCGATGCTGGCTTCGCGCTTTTATAAAAACGGCGTGGAGGAGCCTAAGGGCAAGCTGTGGAGCAGGCTGGATGCCTTTGAGGCGCAGACAATCGCAAAATATGATATTCTGCTGCGCAAATGCATCGAAAAGCCGAAGAAGTTGGTGCTGGGAGTGCTGGCAGCCTTCGCGGTGGCGGTGGCGCTGGTGCCGCTCGGTATAGTTGGTTCGGAGTACATGCCGCGTACCGACGAAAGCGCGATTCAGGTGAATATTGAGCTGCCTACAGGCTTTAACGCCGACCAAACCAACGAGGCCTTGCTGCTGTTTGAGGATTATTTGGCCAAGGTGCCGGAAATCGAGCATTATATGACTAATGTAACGACAACGCAGAGCATGGGCAAGCTGGTTATCGCGCTCAAAAGCAGCGATGAGCGCAGCAGGGACGTGTGGCAGGTAGCACAGGGCATCCGCAGCTTTGCCAAGCAGAATCTTGGCGAAATCAAGGTGCGCGTCAATGAGATTCAGTCATCCGTTACCGGTGTTTCGGGCGGTCGCAACCTTGTGCGCTCGCCGGTACAGGTGGAGCTTAAGGGCAGCGATATGGACCAGCTTGTGACTGATTCCGCTAAGGTGGAGCAGATTTTTGCTTCGACTGCAGGCCTGAAGGATATCAAAAATTCCTATGTTAAAGGCATGCCGGAGCTGAAGGTGACGGTAGACCGCGACAAGCTGAAATATTATCACGCGACAGTCAATGATGTGGCGCAGTCCTTTAACGCTGCTATCGGCGGACGCAGTGCCGGCGTACTGGCGAACGATGTGCAAAACCATGGCAATGACACTGATATTGCAGTACGCTTTGCCGGTGGCAGTGGCTATGATATTGAAGACGTGCGCGCTATTCCCGTGCAGACAGGCAGAGGAAGCGCCTTTCTTGGCGACCTTGCCGACGTAGAAGAGGGCGTAGGCCCGATTACGATTCGTCGCGTGAACAAGGAGCGCATTATCAACATCCAGTGTAATCTGACGGACAGACCGCTGAATGAGGTAGTTAAGGAGCTGACGCAGAAGCTCAATGCCGCAGGTCTTAAGAGTAGCTATGCTTTTTCCGGTCAGGCGACCACGATGAACGATTCCTTTGCCGAAATGGCTATGGCATTGTCGCTGTCACTTCTGTTGATTTATCTGCTGCTGGCAGTGCTCTATGAATCGGTATTTACTCCGTTCATCCGTATGTTTTCACTGCCGCTTGGCATTATCGGTGCCATCTTCTGTTTGCTGCTGACGCATAATACAATCAATCTGTATTCACTTATCGGTATTCTGGTTATGGATGGTTTGGTAGCGAAAAACGGCACGTTGCTTTTGGACTATACGCTCACGCTGATGCATGAAGGCATGACGGCGAAGGCAGCGGTAATCGAAGCAGGCAAAACGCGTCTGAAGCCTATCTTTATGACAGCACTGACGATGGTGGTGGGCATGTTGCCGACGGCGCTGTCGCTGAGCGCAGGCTCGGAGACGCGCGTGAGCATGGCGTGGGTAATCATCGGTGGTATGATAACGTCGACGGTATTTACGCTTTTGGTATTGCCGATACTGTTTTTGTGGTTGAAAGAAAAATTTCCTAATCGAATTTAATAATAAATAGTAATATGTATTGCGTCGAAACAATTTATATAGTATACTATTTGTAAGTAAGAAAAAGTTCTAAACAACAATAATTTTACTAGAGCTTTTCCTGTATACTATCAGAAGAGCAACTTGCGCCTTTGCTGATTATAAAAGCAAGGGCGCATTTTTTATAGCTATATTGCCGTATAGCTTACAATTTTGCTTGATGCGCTTAGTAGCCTGTGACCATGCAAGACTGGGCGGGGGAAGGGTGGTCAAAATAAATATTTTTAAGGAGTATGAGTAAACATGAAGTCAAATTTTTCCAAGGGCATGCTGATGACAGCCCTCATTACTGGTACTGTTTTATGCAGTAGTGCAGCTGCTTTTGCCGAAGAGCTGCAGGAGTATACGCTGGATCCGATGGTTATTACTGCACAGAGAATGGAGAAGAAGGATTTAGATACGCCAGCAGCAGTAGATGTTATTCCTCGTGAGCAGATTGAAAAAACTGGTGGTGCTAGTGCTTTTGAAGTATTACGTCAATCCATTGGTTTGAGTGTAACAAGTCAAGGACCTAATGGTGTATCTTATGGTTCAATGACAAGTGATGCAACTATTAGAGGTGTTGATCGTGGTACTTTAGTACTGTTGGATGGTATGCCTTTAAATCAAGATGGTAAATATAATTTAGAAGATATTCCTACAGATATTATTGAAAAAGTTGAAATAGTACGTAGTGGTGGTTCTGTAATGTATGGCAGCGAAGCCAGCGGTGGTGTTATTAATATTATTACCCGTAAAAATATCGGTAATAAAATAAAAGTCTCTGCTGGCGATATGGGCAGACAGAGCTATTCCTTAACTGTTGGTGAAGAAGGTTTTAGTGCTGTTGCTTATTTAGATAAACGTGGTAAAATTAATAGAACTTCTACAACTGCTAGTTCTGGTATGGAAACTATGAAGGTTCTTAAATATTATCGTTATGATGATGGTGAACGTAAAGGTATTCGCTGGAATTATAAGATAAATGATAATTTAACAT
>ENA-ORMX01001326-ORMX01001326.1-human-gut-metagenome-genome-assembly--contig:-NODE-1326-length-16314-cov-56.223199_pt1 | contig 16314 bp, 12 predicted proteins | sample MGYA00242108_ERZ509007 | MGnify/ENA primary metagenome ERZ509007 (study PRJEB26280, sample SAMEA2338745) | human gut metagenome | biome: human gut; feature: human-associated habitat; material: faeces...
CAGGGCGTTGCCCTGGGCTAAGAGCTTCTGCCCTTTCAGGGCGTGCTGCTTATAGAAAGCTTTACCTTCGGCCGATGACCATTGGTTCAGGGCGTGCTGCTTCTGTGAACTTCTTACCTATACCTTCGGTCAGTGACCGTTGATTCTGGGCGTGTGGGGCAAATATGCGAAATTTCAATAACCAAAAAGTCCTGCTTCACAATGATGAAGCAGGACTTTTTGGTTATAACATCTTTATAGCAACACACCCGAACGGATGCGGGACAATGTCTCGGGAGTCATTTGCAGATAGCTGGCAATGTAAGTCAATGGAGCACGCAACACCACCTGAGGACTCAGTTCGCACAGACGCTTGTATTTGTTGGGCGCAGTCTCGAAACGCATCAGGTCGGCATGAACCTGCGACTGGATGAGACTCTCCTCCAGAATCTTACGATACAACATCTGAATGTTGACATTGCGGATGGCGGCAGCCTCCAGTTTCGACTTAGGCAAGATATAAACCAGGGTAGCCTCAAGAGCCTCCACCTGAAGACGAGTAGGCTCCTCCTTGAAAAGACTCTCGATACACATAAAGATGGTATGGTCGACGCCCAGATGCTCGGTCACCTCCTTGCCATTCTTATTATAGAACTGGCGCACAAGACCCTTCTCGATATAAGAGATACCACGACACACCTCACCTTCCGCAAGGATCATCTCGCCCTTGCCGTATTTCACTGGCTCCAAGATGCCCTCCAGGATGTCGAGCTCGTCGTGAGTCATCGTACTGTACTTACGCGCCAACTCCCTGGCAATATCCCGCTTGGGAGTAATCGTCCTTAAATCATTCATTATTCTGCCTCCTTGATTTATGTTGCTTGATAGCTTTTATCTTACTTGAAATGATTAGTCGAGTTTCAAAACAGCAAGGAATGCCTTCTGTGGCACCTCCACATTACCGATCTGCTTCATACGCTTCTTACCCTTCTTCTGCTTCTCCAACAGCTTGCGCTTACGGCTTACGTCACCACCATAACACTTGGCTGTAACGTCCTTACGCACCTGCTTGATGGTTTCGCGTGCCACAATCTTGGCACCGATGGCAGCCTGGATAGCGATGTCAAACTGCTGACGGGGTATCAGGTCTTTCAACTTCTCACACATTCTGCGACCAAAGGCAACTGCATTCTCACGGTGGGTAAGGGTACTCAGGGCATCCACAGGCTCACCGTTGAGCAGAATGTCGAGCTTCACAAGGTCGGAAGGACGGAAGCTGTCTATGTGATAATCGAAGGAAGCATATCCCTTGGAGATGCTCTTCAGCTTATCATAGAAGTCGATAACGATTTCGCCAAGAGGCAGCATGAAGTGCAGCTCCACACGGTTGCCGCCCACATACTCCTGTTTGATGAGCTCGCCTCGCTTGTCGAGACAAAGTTTCATGATAGGACCAATATAGTCGCACGATGTGATGATGGTGGCGCGGATATAGGGTTCCTCGATATGGTCGATCATCGTTGGGTCGGGCAGTCCCGAAGGATTGTGCACCTCTTTCTCGCCGCCCTGCTTGTCGTATACCATATAGGATACGTTGGGCACGGTAGTGATGACGTCCATGTTGAACTCGCGGTCGAGTCGTTCCTGTATGATCTCCATGTGAAGCAGACCCAAGAAGCCACAACGGAAACCGAAGCCTAAAGCCACAGAGCTCTCCGGCATAAAGGTGAGACTGGCATCATTGAGCTGCAGCTTCTCCAACGAGGCACGCAGGTTCTCGTAGTCGCTGGGGTCTATGGGATAGACACCGGCAAAGACCATAGGCTTCACCTCCTGGAAACCGGCAATGGCTTTCTCGCAGGGACGTGCAACATGGGTAATGGTATCACCCACCTTTACCTCAGTGGCGTTCTTGATACCCGAGATGATATATCCCACCTCGCCTGTTCCCAGCTCGTTACGGGCTATCATGTCCATCTTCAGCACGCCGATCTCGTCGGCATCATATTCCATTCCGGTGTTGAAGAACTTCACCTTGTCACCCTTGCGGATGGTTCCGTTCTCTATCTTGAAGTAGGCGATGATGCCACGGAAGGAGTTGAACACAGAGTCGAAGATCAGTGCCTGCAAAGGTGCCTTGTTGTCACCCTCGGGATGAGGCACACGGTTCACCACTGCCTCGAGCACATCCTCTACGCCCTCACCTGTCTTTCCTGAGGCACGCAGAATCTCCTCGCGCTTGCATCCGATGAGATCTACAATCTCGTCCTCCACCTCCTCGGGCATGGCCGAAGGCATGTCTATCTTGTTGATGACAGGAATGATTTCCAAGTCGTGCTCTATGGCCATATAAAGGTTGGAGATGGTCTGCGCCTGCACACCCTGTGTGGCGTCAACTACCAGGAGTGCTCCCTCGCAGGCAGCGATGGAACGTGAAACCTCGTAAGAGAAATCCACGTGTCCCGGAGTATCAATGAGGTTGAGGATATAGGTTTGTCCGTCATTTGCCTTGTACTCCATCTGGATGGCATGACTCTTGATGGTGATACCTCTCTCTCGCTCCAAATCCATGTCGTCGAGCATCTGACCCTCAGTGATCTTGATGGTCTGTGTCTTCTCCAACAATCGGTCTGCCAGGGTACTTTTACCATGGTCTATATGTGCAATAATACAGAAATTTCGTATTTTGTTGATATTCTCCATAAAATATTTATTCTTTAGGATGCAAAATTACCTTATTTTTAGGAGAAAACCAATTTTTTCGCGCTTTTTTTTCGTATTTACTCAACTTTAGCAAGTTCAGAAGTTAGAGAAGTTAGAGCTTCTGACAGAAAAATCAGGGTCAAATGTTGCAGGATTACGAATTTTGCAGTAACTTTGTGACAAAATTCAAAAACGAAGAAAAAAAGATGAAAAAGATTTTATTCGGTATCATGACTCTTGCCCTCATGGCATCATGCACTGAGAGCATGGAAGACAGGGCTGTACGCGAAGCCCGCGAATACACAGAGAAGGTATGTCCCACCCCTTACATCAACGACAGCCGTACCGACAGCGCTGTGTTTGACAAAGACTCACGCACTTATATTTATTATCTCAGCTTGCGCAACAAGGCTGACAATGCCGAGGCGATAGCCCTGAACCGTAACAAACTGCACAATCTGCAGAAACAGGCACTCGACAACAACCCGGCGCTCAAGAGCTATAAGGAAGCCCACTTCTCCTTCCGTTTCATCTACCGTTCGGCTTCCAATCCCCAGAAAATTTTGTTGGACGATACGTTCAAGTACTAAAGCTTGAACATATCGCCAAGCTAAATTAATATCCCATTTGCTGAAGGGCAGTAGCCAACTGGTCAGGACAACTGGTTGGCTTGTTGCCGCAGGTGATGCCTTTCAGTCGGGCTATCACGTCCTTGGCCTTCATGTTTCTTATCAGAGCGCATACTCCCTTGGTGTTGCCGTCACAACCGCCGATAAACTCAGCATCCCTTACTGTTCCGTCCTCATCCACACTGATGCAGATGTACTTTGAACAGGTGCCGTGTGTCTGATAGGTCACCTTCTGCAACTTATCCTGATTTTCGTTGTTAGAATTAATCATAATGTTTTCTCCTTATTTTAAAGCTTTTGCCCTTACAGGGCGCATAGTGAAATAAACACAAAACCCAGGGCGATGCCCTGGGCTATGAGCTTCTGCCCTTTCAGGGCGTGCCGATAAAAGCAGCGCCTATCAGGGCGTAATATTATTCTGCCTCCTCAGAAGCCTCTGGCTTCATGTTGGTATAGACGGTCTGAACATCGTCAAACTCCTCCAGCTTCTCCACCATCTTGTCGATAGTCTCACGCTCCTCAGGAGTAACGTCCTTCAGGTCGTTAGGGATATAGGTGAACTCAGCACCGGTCACCTCGAAGCCCTCAGCCTCCAAGTGCTTCTGGATATCGCCGAAACTTGTAGGAGCACCGTAGATAGTGACCTCGTTGTTCTCCTCATCCTCGTCGAACTCATCCTCTACACCATAGTCGATCAGGTCGAGAATCATCTCGTCCATATCCATGCCTTCCTTCTTCTTGAAGGTGAACACAGCCTTGTGGTCGAAGAGGAAAGAAAGTGAACCAGTGGTACCCATGTTGCCATTGAACTTATTGAACACTGAGCGCACGTCACCTACGGTACGTGTGGTGTTGTCTGTCAATGTGTCAACGAAGATGGCAACACCGTGAGGACCATATCCCTCGTAAGTCACCTCCTTGTAATCGCTTGTATCCTTGCCACAAGCGTTCTTGATGGCACGTTCGATGTTATCCTTAGGCATGTTCTCACGCTTACAGTTGGCGATGATAGCACGCAAGGTAGGGTTGTTCTCTGGCTCTGGACCGCCAGCCTTTACTGCAATTGCAATCTGCTTACCTAACTTAGTAAATGTCTTGGCCATGTGGCCCCATCTTTTCAGCTTTGTAGCCTTACGATATTCAAATGCTCTTCCCATTGGAATAAAATTTAATATGTTTTGTTGTTATACTTATTATATGATGTGAAGGAGTTAACTCCAAAATTATCTCAATTCAGCATTCAACTTGCCTGTGAGGTTGGCAATGAGTTTCTTCATGATGGCATCGATCTGCTTGTCGTTGAGAGTCTTCTCCTCGTCCTGCAGGATGAAGTTCACTGCGTAGCTCTTCTTTCCCTCTGGCAGGTTCTTGCCCTCATACACGTCGAAGAGAACCACACTCTTGAGGAGCTTCTTCTCTGTCTGACGGGCAATCATCTCTATCTGCTCAAACTCCACACTCTTGTCGACCAGGAGTGCCAGGTCGCGGCTTACAGAAGGATACTTGCTGATATCGGTATAGGTGAGGTTCACCTTCTTGATGGCCTTCATCAGGTTGTCCCAGTGCACATCGGCATAGAACACGTCCAGCTCGATATCGAAAGCCTTCTTCAGCTTCAGGCTCAGGATACCCATCTCTACCAATACCTTTCCGGCACGGGTCTCATACTGCACACCCTTTGAGAAGATATTGTTGTCGCTGTGCTTCAGCACCACATTGTTCTGTGGCATACCCACACGGCGCAGGATGTTCTCCACCACAGCCTTCAGTTCGTAGATGCTGCTCTGCTCGTCGGCATGAGCCCAGTTGCCTTCTACGCGCTTACCAGTGATGAAGAGCGAGATATGACCTTCCTGGCTGTAGCCCTTGATAGGATTCTCGGCATCCCATTTCTCCTTATTATATAAATAGGTGTTGCCCACCTCGAAGAACTTCAGGTTTTGGCTCTTGTGGTTGATGTTGCGCGACACACTCTCCAGTCCACCGAAGAGCATGGTCTGGCGCATCACTCCCAGGTCGGCACTCAGAGGGTTCATCACCTTCACGGTGTGCTCGTCAGGATATGCGTTGAGCTCAAAGTCGGTATAATAGCTTGCCTTGGTGAGCGAGTTGTTCAGTATCTCCATGAAGCCCTCGCCTACCAGCTGCTCTGCCACGATGTTCTGGGTGTGGTAGTGCTTGTCTTCCTCGCCCTGTACGGTAAGCGAGCTCTTCAGCTGGGTAGGAATCTCCACGTTGTTGTATCCGTAGATACGCAGGATGTCCTCCACCACGTCGCAAGGACGCTGCACGTCAACACGGAAGGCTGGGACGAGGAGGTCGAGGCCCTCGGCGTCTTCCTTCACAATCTTCATCTCCAATGAGGTGGCGATATTCTTGATGGTCTCTGCACCGATCTCCTTACCGATGAGACGGTGTGCATACTCATAGTTCAGGCGCACAGGGAAATCCTGGATAGGTTCTGGATATACGTCCTTGATCTGCATGCTGATCTTTCCGCCTGCCAACTGCTTGCAGAGGATGGCAGCCTGCTTGAGGGCATAAATCTGTCCGTTGGGGTCTACACCGCGCTCAAAACGATAGCTGGCGTCGGTGCTCAGTCCGTGACGGCGGGCACTCTTGCGAATCCATGTTGGATGGAAGTAGGCACTCTCCAACACCACACTCTTGGTGGTGTCGTAAGTTCCCGAACCCTTACCGCCAAAGATACCTGCGATACACATAGGCTCCTCGGCGTTGCAGATGCTCAGGTCGTGCTCGCCCAGGGTATGCTCCTCACCGTCGAGGGTCACAAACTTGGTTCCCTCTGGCTGGGTGCGTACCACGATCTTATGTCCTGTCACCATGTCGGCATCAAAGCAGTGCAGTGGCTGTCCGTAAGCCATCATGATATAGTTGGTGATGTCCACGATGTTGTTGATAGGACGCAAGCCGATGATGTTCAGCTTGTCCTGCAGCCACTTAGGACTCTCCTTCACCTCGCAGTCGGTGATGCTCACACAGGCATAGCGCTTGCAGGCTTCGGTGTTCTGAATCTCCACCTCGATAGGCAGGTCCTCGTTGTCGACAACGAACTCATCGCACGAAGGACGATGCATACTGGTCTGATATCCGTTCTGCTTCAGCCACGCATAGAGGTCGCGTGCCACTCCCCAGTGACCCAGGGCATCAGCTCGGTTGGCTGTGATGTCTATCTCGATGAGCCAGTCGCTCTCCAAGTGATAATACTCTGCTGCAGGCTGACCTACGGGAGCATCCTCTGGCAGCACGATGATGCCGTCGTGAGAGGTTCCTACTCCTATCTCGTCCTCGGCACAGATCATGCCGAGACTCTCCACGCCGCGAAGCTTGCTGCGCTTGATGGTGAAACTCTTGTCGCCGTCGTAGAGCACGCAGCCCAGGTCGGCTACGATGACTTTCTGTCCTGCTGCCACGTTGGGGGCACCGCATACAATCTGCTGGGGCTCGCCCTTGCCCAAATCTACAGTAGTGACATGGAGGTGATCGCTATTGGGATGCATCTCGCATGTCAACACTTTACCTACGTAAAGACCCTTCAGTCCACCCTTGATGGACTGTACTTCTTCCAAAGCATCGACTTCGAGACCGCAAGAAGTCAGCGCGTCCGCTGTCTCCTGGGGAGTAAGGTCGAAATCGACGTATTCTTTAAGCCATTTGTATGAAACGTTCATTATAATGATTTTTATTGTATTCTATAAAACTTTGCAAAATTACAAAAAAAACTACATTTAGACGAAAAAAAATTCCTATATTTGCAGAAATTAAAGATTAAATGAAGATTTCTGGCGCAAAGACAGTCCTCAGAAGGCGAAAGTTCTTCAATTCGTGCCCCACTCAGGCTCTCTGCTTGATGCTTGTGTCGGGCATTGTCATTGCGCACTTCCACGTCGTCACCCTTCCTCCCTCCTACTGGCTGCTCATCATGCTCGCCGCCTCAGCCTTCGCCATCTTGGTGAAGAACGAGCTGCACAAGTCGCTCCTCATCCTCGCCGCCTTCCTGATAGCTGGCGCCCTGCTCACCTCTCTGCAGGAAGAGCAGAACCGGCAACCCGCAGCGACGCGTTCCTACAGCCATCTGTCGGCGCTCGACCGCACCCGCCTGAAGGCTCTCTGTCTGCGAAGCGAACTCACAGAACGCATTGGCAGCCAGCATCTTGCATCGCAGCAGCAAGCCATCATCACCGCCATGACACTGGGCGAGAAAGGCAGCCTCAGCAAGGACACCCGACAAACCTTCAAGGCCTCGGGTGCCAGCCATATCCTGGCCATCAGCGGACTGCATATCGGCATCATCTTTCAGCTCTTCATCCTCCTGGCAGGAAGCAGAAAACGATGGCGGCTCATCGCCGTACCCATCAGCGTGACTGCCATCTGGGCATACGTGTTCCTCATCGCCCTGCCTGCCAGTGCCGTCAGGGCTGCCTCAATGATCAGCATCTACTGTTTCGCCCTGCTCACCAGACGCAACTCGACGGCTGTGAGCAACCTGACTCTCGCTGCCATCGTGATGCTCATCATCCAGCCTCTCCACCTCTTCGACATCAGCTTTCAGCTGTCCTTTGCCGCCGTGCTGTCCATCCTGTTGCTCTACAAGCCCATCTACAGCCTTCTGCCTGCCTCAGTCACCCGCCACAAGCCCTTGGGCTGGGCATGGGCAATGGTGGCGGTATCGATGGCTGCCCAGGTGGGAACCACACCGCTGGTGTGCTATTATTTCGGCAACATCGCCTGCTATTCTGTACTCAGCTCGTTTGTCGCCATTCCCGCTGCCACGGTCATCATCTATGTCAGCCTGTCGCTGCTGCTCTCGTTCTTCCTCCTGCCGGGATTCTCCCTGCTGCAAAGCGGACTGGCATACCTGCTGAGCCTCACCACCTCTGCCACCCAGCATGCCCTGCAGCTGATAGTCATGCTGCCGGGAGCCTGCATAGAGGGGATAAAAATAAGCATCCTGCAATTAGGCCTCATCTATATTGCCATCATTGCAGGATGCTTGCTTATTCAAAAACTTCATCGATGCCTTCTTCACCGAATTCATCTTCCGTCTGACTCGCACAGGGATTATAGTCAGCAGGAATATCAAACTTCTCCATCGGACTGAAGCCCAGCGTTGGGTCGGCATAAACCTTCTTCATGAAGATGGCCCAGATGGGGAGCGCCATCGTGGCTCCCTGTCCCATACTCATGGAGTCGAAGTGGATGTCGCGGTCCTCGCCTCCCACCCAGCAGCCTGTCACCAACTGCGGTGTGAAGCCAATGAACCATCCGTCACTGTTGTTGTTGGTGGTTCCCGTCTTCGCTCCTATCTGTCCCTCCATGTTGTAGCGGTATCTCAGTCGTCCCGCCGTACCCTGGTCTACCACGCCCATCAGCATGGTAAGCATCTTCATGGCGTTGTCGGCGCTGATCACCTCGCTCATCCGGGGCTGGAAGGTGGCTATCGTGTTGCCTTCGTTGTCCTCGATGCGGCTCACAAAGAGCGGCGAGGTCCTGATGCCGTGGTTGGCAAAGGCGGTATAGGCGCTCACCATCTCCGACACACTCACCTCGCAAGGACCCAGACAGAGACTCATCGAGGCATGGATGTCGGGATTGTTGATGCCGTAATCGCGCAGCAGCTGCACAAACTGCTGTGGGTTCAGCTTGCTCATAAGATAAGCGCTGATCCAGTTGTTACTCTGTGCCAGACCCCACTTCAGCGGAACCATCTGTCCATAGCGCGAATGGTTGGCGTTGCGGGGTGTCCAGCGTCTGCCTGCCACGATATAGGTCTGCTGACGGTTGGGCGCCATGTCGCAGGGGGTGAATCCGTTCTCCATCGCCAGACTGTAGAGGAAGGGCTTGATGGTGGAACCCACCTGTCGGCGTCCCAGGCTCACCATGTCGTACATGAAGTGTGTATAGTCGAGACCGCCCACATAGGCTTTCACGGCTCCCGTCTTGGGATCCATGCTCATGAAGCCCGAACGCAGGAAACCCTTGTAGTAGCGTATGGAGTCGAGCGGACTCATCAGGGTGTCGATGTCGCCATGATAGGTAAAGACGGTCATCTCCACCTTCTTTCTGAAGGCGTCGTGTATCTCCTCGGGCGAATAGCCTGCCGCCTTCATGGTGCGGTAGCGCTCGCTCTGGGTGATGGATCGGTTCAGGATGGAGCGTATCTGATTGGGCGTCAGCTTGTCGGAGAAGGGAGCACTGGGCTTGGGCTTGTTCTCACGGTCGAAGGCGGGCTGCAGATAGCCTGCCACATGCTTGTAGACTGCCTCCTCGGCATATTTCTGCATACGGCTGTCTATCGTGGTGAACACTCTCAGACCGTCGGCATAGACGTTATAGGGGGTGCCGTCCTTCTTGAAGTTCTTGTTGCACCAGCCATAGAGGGGATCTGTGTCCCAGGCTATCGAGTCGATGACAAACTGCACTCTGTTCCACGAAGGATAGTCGGAGCGCACGGGGCGCTTAGCGGTCATATACTGGCGGAGGAACTCGCGCAGATAGGTGGCTGTGCCGTCCTTATGGTCGGTACGGTGGAAGTCGAGGGTAAGGGGTTCGGCAGAATACTTGGCGTACTCCGAGCGGTCCATATAGCCTGCCTTCACCATCTGCTGCAACACCACGTTTCTTCGTTCCCGACAGCGGTCGGGATAGCGCACGGGGTTGAAGAGCGAGGGGTTCTTGCAGAGTCCGATGAGGGTGGCTGCCTCGCACACCGTCAGGTCTTTGGGCTCTTTGTTGAAGTAAGTGTTGGCAGCGGTCTTGATGCCCACCGCATTGTGCAGGAAGTCGAAGTAGTTGAGATAGAGGGCGATGATCTCCTGCTTGGTGTAATAACGCTCCAGCTTGACGGCTATCACCCACTCTATGGGTTTCTGGAAGAAGCGCTGCACGGTGCTGCTGGCTGTCTCGCTATACAACTGCTTCGCCAACTGCTGGGTGATGGTGGAGCCTCCTCCGGCATTGGCTTGTCCCATGATTCCTCGCTTCACGATGGCTCGACCCAGGGCACGGAAGTCGATGCCTGAGTGCTCATAGAAGCGCTCGTCCTCTGTGGCAACGAGTGCCTCTACGAGGTGGGGCGACATCTTGTCGTAAGGGATCACGATTCTGTTCTCCTTGTTCAGGTTCCAGGTTCCCAACACCTTGCCGTCCGATGAATACACCTGTGTGGCAAAGCGGTTGATGGGGTTCTGCAAGTCCTCTATCTCGGGCATATAGCCTATCAAACCATTCCAAACGGCTACAAAGCCCAGGATACAGAACAGGATGCCTGCACCCAACAAAGCCCATAATATGTGGATGAATCGTTTTCTCATTTATTTCTTTATCAGTTTATCTTGCAAAGATACACAAAAAATATCGTAACACAAAAGAAATTAAGAGAAATCCGCATTTTCAAGAAAGTTTTTTTGCCCTCTGCCGATACTGCCGTTATGCCGGGCAAAAAACAAAATTGGGGATTAGAAGCACTTTTTCTAATCCATTTTTCTCGCATCCCCCTTATTATTAATACTTTATACCATTTTCTCGCGTTGTTTATATATAAATGTTGAAAAGAATCGGCACGGCAGCAGTTTTGGTAGTAATAACTGTTCAAAAAGGGTAGTATTTTTTGTTTTCATCCACTTTTTGTGTTGTGGATTTGGTCGGGTTTAGCGAAGTGCATCCACAGGGGATGCGCCTTTTTTGGGAGTACCCAAATCCCCTGTTTTTAGCCCCGCATCCCCTGTTTTGGGGCAGCAAATCCCCTCATTTCTCCACTTTTTTCGCTTTCTTTTACATCGCTTTCATGTTTTTCTTCATGTTTATTCATGAATTATGCGCATTTTCCCGATTTTTTGTCAAATTTTCTTTTCGCACCAAACACATATTGGCAGTTTTTCAGGGTGTGTGGCGCTTATTTGCAACTGTTGAGTTCAGCATAATAGTTACCATTTCCCGGTAAGTCACTGAGACGGCCCAATGACTTACCGGGAAATCTCTGTTAGTCATTGGCTGGTCTGAATAACCTATCGGGCGAGACCACTGAGTGACACCGTGAACGTCTATAATAATATATATATATTCTTTTATATGTTTTTATGGCATTACCCATACTGCTGTTTTCTTTCTTTATTTATTTTCTTTCGCGCATGCGTATAAAGCAAGAAACGAGGGTTCACCCTTCACATCAGCGCCGGAAGCCCGATAAACAGAGGGGATTCAGGGCGTGAACCCTCCCTTCACAGGTATTCACCAAAACGTCACAAATGACGTAAAACGGTGAACCCTTTGTGACAGAAAAGCCCAAAATGTGAACGCTTTTTCTTTGCAAAAGACGCAAGCAGCACGCCCTGAAAGGGCAGAAGCTCTTAGCCCAGGGCAACACCCTGGGTATAAAGCAATTAACAGGACAAAAGACGCAAGCAGCACGCCCTGAAGGGGCAGAAGCTCACAGCCCATGGCAACACCCTGGGTATAAGGCAATTAGCAACGCGCCCTGTAAGGGCAAAAGCTTTGAAACTCCAGGCAATTTTTTAAAGCTTCTGCCCCTACAGGTAGGGTGTGTGGGACAAACATTCGAAAGAGGAATATGACAACAGAATCATGGGAGCGAATGCGACAAACGCGGGACCGAATGCGACAAACGTGGAAGCGAATGCGACAATCATGGGACCGAATGTGACAAACATGGGAGCGAATGCGACAAACGTGGGAGCGAAAAAAGAGAAAAAAACAGCAGAAAAAGGACAGATTCTCAGAAAAAATGATTATCTTTGCAAAATGAAAGAAAAAGCCTTGACAGAGCTTTCTGCACTGCTTGAAGCAGAAGTAACGGACCTTTCTCAAGGAAGACAATATAGACTGATAAAATGGCAACAGACAATAAAGACAACAAGCTCTCAATAGGAGGTGACGATTATGCAGAAATACTGCGACACGCTGTCGCAGTAATTGAACATGCACGGACAGAAATAGCCCGACACGTCAATGGCTATGTATCTACCGCCTATTGGGAGATTGGCCAAATGCTTCATGAGCGCAAGATTGAAAGTGGGTATGGTGACAGTGTTGTAAGACGGTTATCAGCAGACCTGAAAGAACGATATCCGAAGATGGGTGTTTCGCCTCGAAATCTGTGGTACATGAAGAAATTCTATGAGCGTTACGAAGGACATAATGAGAAAGTGCAACGCAGCGTTGCACTTTTGCCGTGGTCACACAATATGTTGCTTCTGAGCAAAGGATTAGATGATGACGCAACTCTCTATTATGCCACAAAGACGGTGGAAAAAGGTTGGAATCGCGACTTGTTGCTCAATGCCATCAAACTCAATATGTATGAGACACAGGCATTAGCAAAGGTGGACAACAATTTCGACCGCACTCTTCCTGCCGAACAGGCGCAGTATGCCAACGAAGTGTTCAGCAGCAGCTACAATCTCGGTTTCTTAGGTGTCACAAGTCCCATTTTGGAGCTTGAACTTGAAGACCGCTTGGTAAAAGCCATCACTCGTTTCCTTATGGAACTCGGCAGTGGCTTTACATTCATCGGAAACCAGCATGTGTTGGAGTATAACGGAAAGGAGAGTAAGGTTGATATGCTTTTCTTCCATCGTGGACTGCGTTGCCTTGTAGCTGTTGACTTGAAGATAGGAGCTTTCAAACCAGAGTATGCAGGTAAGATGAACTATTATCTGTCTCTGCTTGACCGCCTTGAACGTGGTGCAGACGAGAACCGTTCCATAGGTATCATACTTTGTGCAGAGAAAGACCGTGTAGAGGTGGAACTCGCACTTGAAGATATGGGAAAACCTATCGGAGTGGCGGATTATCAGTTGATAGTACCGAAAGAAAAATTACAGAAAGTCCTTGCTGATGAGATAAAGGCATTTAGTGAGGAGAAAGAAAACAACAAAGAATAACAACAATGAATATATTTTCATTCTTTGCCGGAGCTGGATTTCTTGATTTGGGATTTGAGTTGCAAGGACATTACAATATTGTCTTTGTAAATGAATTCCATGAGGCATTTAATCATATATATCGCTATGCACGCCAATATATGGGTATAGCTGCACCTCGATATGGTCATCATGTTGAAGATATAACTGAATATATTGATGGACAACATAGTGACAAATTGCAAAGACTTTTAGAATGGGTAGAAGAATCTAAAGCTGAAGATCTTACAGGATTTATTGGCGGACCTCCATGTCCGGATTTCTCGGTTGCAGGTAAAAATAGAGGGCGTGATGGAGAAAATGGCAAACTGTCTGGTACATACGCCCAACTGATATGTACAGCTTTGCCTGATTTCTTCTTATTTGAGAACGTAAAAGGACTGTATAGAACGGCAAGACATCGAGCTTTTTTTGAAGAGCTAAAGCTGAAATTCCGTAAAAGTGGCTATTCTTTAACAGAACAATTGGTTAATTCTTTGGAATTTGGTGCGCCACAAGACAGAGATCGAATTATACTAATAGGATTCAGACAAGATATAGCAGAACGCTTAAACATCAATACGGAAAACGGTTCTCTTATTGGCTTTCCTTGGGATAAATATAAAATCTACAAGCTGGATGAAATAAAAGGAATTAAATGGCCAGATAAATCTCCATATAACGAAGGTGTAGAAACAGATATACCCAAAGGTATAGTTGAAGACTTGACAGTTGAACATTGGTGGAGGATAAATGATGTGGCACATCACCCTAATGAGGATATGTTCTTTAAACCTCGTGCTGGGATAGTCCGATTCAAAACTAAAGATGAAGGGGATGTTGAGAAAAAGTGTTACAAGCGTCTACACCGTTGGCGTTATTCTCCAACAGCAGCTTATGGCAACAATGAGGTACACATACATCCATATCTTCCTCGTCGCATATCTGTCGCAGAAGCGTTGGCCATACAATCATTACCAGCAAACTTTGTCCTTCCTCATGATGTGACATTGACCGATGCTTTCAAGACTGTTGGTAATGGCGTTCCTTTTGTTCTAGCAAAAGGTGTTGCCAATGAAATATTTGATTATATAAATCATAATATTAGAAAATGAAGTTACAACATCTATTGGAACTCATAAATGAGTTAAGTCCAAATACATATTTTAAGTATATTCGCAGTGATGAACAGTGTGAATATATAAAAATAGATATGTCTGAGCCGAGAGTCTATTCCAAAACACCTGATGGGAAAGATCATAGTATCGCAGATACATATCTTCAAGTTCTAGCAGAAAGAATCGAGGAAAATGTTCCTTTCAACATTAGTCAACTCATGAATAATAGTGGGTCTAACCGACCTATTATTGAAACGATTATTGCACATACAAAGGAATTCTATTGGTATCAAAATGGACGAGCAAAATATGTAGTGTGGATTCCTACAAAACCGCACATACCCGGGGAATTAAAAGAATGGACTGACAGCAGTATCATCCAAACCATATCTATAAAGCCTATTGTTAAAACTATTGATGAGCTTATAGTAAACGATTTATCAAGTCATTTATTCTCTGAACAAGAATTAGGCGATACCCTTAGAAACATGTATAAAGCTGGTAATAACAATCATTCCCAAGTTGCCAGTATCCATTTATTCGGACTTAAATATGGTCAAAATATTCGTGCCAATAAGCTATCTGTAAAAAATATTGTTAGTAGAGCAGGACTCTCTGACAATTATATAGTTGAAATAAACAAGGGAGTTAAGTTGTCGGAGCTTATTTCGCAAAATTCTTTTGGAATGGCATTTTGGAATGGAGAGACAAAGGTTAAGAAGAAATCTGAATTCTCGAACTTAATTATAAATTCTGCCCAAGGCTATTCTTTACAATATCTCACCGCCCTCCGTACCAAACCCTTCATGCTTCTTGCAGGCATCAGCGGTACCGGCAAGAGCCGCATTGTGCGCAAGTTGGCACAAGCAATAGTGACAGAAGAATTGCAGAAAGCCGAAGGATATGAGGGAACGGATTTTGCCAATGACCGTTGGAAACTCCATTCGCCAGCCAACTTTGAACTGATACAAGTGAAACCGAACTGGCACAACTCGATGGATGTAATCGGTTATTTATCGAATATTCCAAGTCCGCACTATGTATTCACACCATTCATAGAGTTTATTGTCAAGGCATGGCAGTATCCCGAAGTGCCGTTCTTCTTGTGCCTTGACGAAATGAACCTTGCTCCAGTGGAGGAATATTTTGCAGAATTTTTGAGTGCCATTGAGAGCCGTAGCTTTGAGGGTGGAGAATACATGACTGACCCCATCATCAAGCCATTTAACTCCTTTGGAGATGATGTTGCAAAAATGATGGTAAACACGTTGTTCCCGAATTTTACAGCTGGTGATACGGAATCAACAACCACAAAGATTATCAAGCATTTCCGCATAAAAGGTTTGACCCTGCCCAAGAACCTCATTGTCATAGGTACGGTGAATATGGACGAGACAACTTTCTCATTCTCACGCAAAGTGCTTGACAGGGCCATGTCGGTAGAGATGAATGAAGTGAACTATGATAGTTTCTTGAACGACACGACAGACGATGACCTTAAAGCAATTGTACTGGCATTTGAGGAAAACGATGATGCCGACTTGAATGCTCTGCTTGTTGACCGTCACATTGAAGCACGGGAAATCATAGATGAGTTGGGCGATGATGCAAAGTTTGCTATTGACTACCTAAAACGCATCAATGCGCTGCTTGAAGGCACTCCTTTCAAGCTGGGCTATCGTGCCGCTAACGAAGCGTTGATATATCTGCAAGCATCGTATGAGTTCGGTCATACCGACCGCATAGCTGCGCTTGACAACTTTACGCTGATGAAAATTCTCTCACGCGTAGAAGGCGATGAAATGAAACTGAAAATCACTGATTCGGATGCTGACAAAGAACGCATAGCCAATGCAGAGGTGAATGTGGATGAAGCCAAGCAATATGGCGACTTGAACATACTCACAGCATTGCGGAATATCATCACACAAATGTTGGGCGAAT
>ENA-ORMX01001328-ORMX01001328.1-human-gut-metagenome-genome-assembly--contig:-NODE-1328-length-16308-cov-4.271088_pt1 | contig 16308 bp, 20 predicted proteins | sample MGYA00242108_ERZ509007 | MGnify/ENA primary metagenome ERZ509007 (study PRJEB26280, sample SAMEA2338745) | human gut metagenome | biome: human gut; feature: human-associated habitat; material: faeces...
TTATGTGTATTTGGAATTTCTCATTTTGGCTTGTACTATTTATATTCTAGCACCAAATAATTGACTATTTTAAGAAGAACTCTATTGAATATAGGTTTCTGTATGAAGAAAGCAAACCTATAATGCTAGATTCATCGGATACAATGTATTTGTGTACATGTATACCAGAGGTTATAGGAGGACATATAGAGACTAGTATTCGTTTTAGAGATGACCACTTGTACTGTCAGTCCTATTATTGTCAGCAGGTTGTACATAATGAGGAGGAGGCAATTAGAGCGGCAAGAATTGTAAATTATTTGAATATGCATTTGACATATGATTGTAATTCGCTCTATGAACATTCATTTGTGTTAGACGAAGATGAAAGAAATATTTTTAATGGATGTCTTATCCGATACGAACTTTTGGAAGAGTTTTTTTTCGAATCAATGAATCATATACTGAATTTTTCTGCTCAGCAAATTGCAGATGTATGTAAAGCTGTAATTTTGTATATTCATGGAGACCTAAACTACTAAACTACTATGTTGCGACAAAAGTGGCAATAGATCATGAACTTATGGGAAAACCAATATTAGGGATAGAAGATTAGGGAGTTTTACAAGTGGCGATTTACTGAATGAGGAGTGAAAAAACAATGTGGAAATCGGGAACTTTTGATTTAGAGGATATAAATGAAACATTGATAGATGAAATTGTGTTTTTTGACATTTCTTATCCTGGAATGGGAGAGCCGGGATGTGTGATATTTATTACCAAGAGTGGCGATGAGTACATAATTAGCCAACAAGGAACAGACTGGCATATTGTTGACATAGTAAAATTTTTTCCAAATATGTATGAAGTATATAGAAATAAGGAAAATGGAGTGAAGGATGAATGTGGGTTTACAGCTATTAATGACTGGAAGATAATACCTGCCTTTGCAGGGGTGTTTCTTGTAAGAATGGACTATTTTGAGAAATTTTACTCTAAGTATCAAGCAGAAAGTGAATCAGAGAAAGAATTTCCTTGTAGTATAGCCAGATTACTCTTTGGAAGAGGGTGTTATGCACCGGATGAAAGAATGGTATATGTAAAGACACAAGAATGCTGGAATCAGGATTTACAGGAAGAAATCGCAAGAAAACGAGAAATAGAAATGAATCGTTTATCAGATACAGATGTGCCATGGATGAAGTATTACAACACCATATGGGAGGGATATATTAAATTTTGGATTCGTAAAAATAATGATGGAACTCTCACTGGGTTTCGATGGCTCATTCAGGCACAGAAAGAGGAATACCAGGAAGGCAGTTATAAGTTAGATGCATCGATTGAGTGTTACAATTTGTTTTTACAAAAATATGAAAATATGGATGAAAAGCTATTTAACGACCTTGAAAATATTTATTTTACTTATGTGAAATGCCATGAAGCAGGAAAATTTGTACGTTCATATAAAGATTTAGAAAAAGCAAAGGGAGCTGTTAGCATAAGAAATGAATGGATAGGATGGGGGAACGTAAACAAGAAAAATGTATATATGCTTGATTATGAGTACCTCAAAAAGCAAATTGAAGGCGATTCACAGATTTATATATTCTAAAATAGCAATGAATCTGGTATTAAGCCTTCAAATATGCCACACCCATCATAATTCCGGAGCCACCGGAAATTGGGTGCATAATCGGAAGAACGATGTAGCTGTAATGATGGGAGCTATTTCAAGAAGAGAACCTATATGAGCAGTTCTGTATGGCGACATGCAGACACGGTTAGTTGACTGTGAATGTCTATTGTATCCGGTTATGGCGCGTTATACATATCGTTACAGACTGAAAATCATTTTAACGAATGGTTGAATATGGAAACATGTTTATGATAGGTTTCCCAATGGTTCGATAGGCGGCCTCAACGCGGAGGAGGAACAGTTTATGCCATATCCGAAAGGTATAGAAACAGAGCTGAAACCGATAGCCCATTGGAAAACATCGCAATGATGCTAGGTCATATGGAGTGCAGGAAGAAACGTTGTATCTTGAAGGGATTGAAGAAATGCAGGAGTATTGGGAACATGGTGTAAAAGGTTATGTTTCTTTGGTTGGACATCATGATTCTAGTTATCAGCACAGCAATCCCAAAGGGAGATATCTTGATGAAGAGTCAAGTTCGATTTGGTTAAATGAGCAAGAGAATGTGTACATGATGGATTGTGGATGTGGTCTTCCAAATGGGAGGCTCGCAAGTATCTGTCTAGAAACTGGAAATAGAGATATGCTGAAGGAGGATCTCATATGGCAACGCAACATGACAAACAATTTAAACTTGATGCAATCCAGTATTATCAAGATCATAAAGATCTCGGTGTACGTGGATGTGCTGAAAATCTTGGCATCGGATACAGCACACTAACAAAGTGGCTGAAAGACTTCCGGGAATCAGGTGATATTCTTACTCGGGGTTCTGGTAATTACGCATCCGATGAGCAGAAGGAAATCGCTCGTCTCAGACGTGAATTACGTGATGCCCAAGATGCTCTTGATGTATTAAAAAAAGCAATCAACATTCTGGGAAAATGACGGAAGTCATTTATCTCAAAGTATCTGAAAAGACGGAAGCTGCCAAAAAGGCTGGACGCCGGGTTTCCGTCTCCGGAATGTTGAAATTTTTAGGTGTCTCACGTTCAGGATGTGTAAGCGATGCTTCTTTTCCAACGAACAGTAACCCAGCAAGGAGCATAAGCGGTTCCTTTATACTACAATGCTGATTAAGGGTATACTAAACTCCTATCTTGCAGATATTGACAGACAGGCAACAGAAATGATGTTTAGATTGGTCGAGCAGATGGCTGATAAGGAGGGCTTGACTGAACAATTCAAAGCAGAAAACCCGATGTTGTGGGTTGGAAAAATGAACGAGATACAAGCAAGGACAAGAGAAATTCTTAACACAGAAATTATTTATACATAAACCAAAACTGCAGGGAAAACTCTCTGCCGCTTGTTCTTTTAAAGTTATAAATATTTCACTTTTCTATTGACATCCATAAGATAAAGTGATATATTTATAACATCGTAAGTGCGAAATATATAACACGGGAGAACAACAATATGAATAAGAAAGTATCCTTAAAAGAAATTGTCGGAACTAAAATTGTCTATGCTATCATCCTCACATCCTATTATTGGATGTGGGCAAGAACCGATTGGAAAGACTGGTATGAAATGATGCAATATGTACTTGGTGTCTTTCTCTTCTCTTTCTTTAGTGTACAAATGATCCGAATTTCAAAGTATAAAAAAGAAGGCATCGACGAGATGGCAGAACAAAACTTGAAACGATGCGATTCAATTTGCTTAAAACTTTTTGTTGGTGTAATGGTTGTAGTTGCTTTTGGTGCTGCCATTTTGGGTCATACGAATGTCGTCAGTACTGGATTTATTGGATGGACGATTGTGTTGTCGATTTTGGTTTTATCTATTATTCGTACAGTGATGTTTGTAGTTATGGATAGTAAGGGGGTATAATATGGCTCTCATTACCAAAATCAAAGAATATCGAGAGCGGGCAGGATATAGGCAAAGTGAACTCGCTGAGATGGTAGGCGCAAGGCGAGAAACCATTGTTCACCTTGAAAATGGCAGATATAATCCTTCCTTAAAGTTAGCTATGGATATAGCGAAAATATTCAATGTAACTGTCGAAGAATTGTTTGAATTTGTAGATAACGAAAAGTAAAGAAGTTTTTCGCAAAATAGTAGCGAGTCCCTCTTAGTTACCTGCTATATCATTCTGCTTAGTAATTTCTAAGAAAAATAAGAAGTAAGTTTAGATATTTATAGCTACACCCTGCAAGGCGCAAAAATCTTGCAGGGTGTTTTCTTATGCTCATATATATGTAAGACCGCAAGGCAGGTCGCCCTGCGGTGTTGATTTCCTATGTCATTATTATCTGTCCCTGTCTTGGGATTTCTTTCTCTGCTTCGGCTGAGAGTTCTGTTTGCCCTCTTCCTGAAGCTGTCTGAGCCTGTTACGCACACTTTGTCTTTCGGGCGGCCTGTGCTGTTTCTCGGCAGGTTTCTGTCCGTTCTTAACTGCCTGTTCCCATTCTGCAAGGTCTTGGTTATACTGTGTCACAATAGCCTCTGCTTTGCGGTAAGTTTTCATAAACGCCTGTACATCAGGATAACCGTCATCTTTTAGAATATCGGGGATTTTATCCAGTTTTTCAGCAAGTTCGACTTCGGTCTGCTGTATCTGTTTTTCCAGAGCCTTACGCTCCTTGCCTTTGAAGATACCCGTTGTTTCTGCAAGCTGCTGTTGCAGATTCGGGAGTGTGACTTCCTGTATCTTCTTGATTACTTTTGCCTGTTTCTGTCCCTCTGTTGGTATCGTTTTAGGAGCAAATCGTTGCAAACAAATTTCTGGAACAACCTTTGATATGAATATTTGGATATAATTATCTCGAATTTACCATGAAATTAATTGTAACATCTTGAATTATCATACATAACATGATAATATCTAATTAAACAGAAAGCACCCACTCCAAAGGTGGATGCTCCGAGTTTAGGTTAATGAATGTCCTTAAGGACACCGCCTATCCTGTGGATCAGACAGGATAGGCATTTTTATTTTCGCTTGTTTCTCTTATCGAGAAAGGCAAGCAACGCTACAATCAAGCTACCAAAGGACATCAACAATGCTGATATCCCAATGAAAATCGAAATGATCTCATAAGCCGTCATCGGCGCCACCTCCCTTCCTATGTATTCCGTTAAACCGGTATCATAAACTCGGGAGGCTACCACCCTGTCATGGGTACTTTCCTTAGACGATATTGTACCATAAAAAATAAAATATCTGCAATATACAATCCCACAAAATCACCCTTCAAATGACTGATAAATATTAATCACTTAAAAAGCTTTTAATCTCCTCACTTATTCTTCCATACTCATAATCATGCACATAATGTGGGTAATCCAATTCTATGTACTTCCCAGACTCCACTTCTGAGATGTATTTTTCCTGTATCCTTCTCCATGTTTCTTTATCAAAACCAGTTCCACCAGTACCATCAGAAATAAAAAGCAGCATAGGAACCTGTGGTACTCCATTTTGAGCTACAATTCTTGCATTATCCTTAACACTCTTCGCTTCATTTATCATTGTTACAGTTGCCGTTCTGTTATAAAAAATTGCTCTATACCTATTCTTTTCGTCATTAGTCAACGTTCCATGCTTTATAGCATCACTTTCCGCAAGTGTAGGAATTAGTCTGGTAATTCCTAAATCCGCTGCATATTGTCCAAGTTTCATTAGTGGAAGATTTATTTTCATATTCTCGTAATATTCTGGCACAGCCATATCCAAACCTATGATTGATTCAATTTCATCCGGATATTCTTGTGCCCAATAAAGGGCTTCAATTCCAGACATAGAATGCGGACATAAAACATATGTACCATCAATCCCTGCTTTATTCAAAGCTAATCTCGTTTCAGATAATATAGTCTGTATATTTCTGTCTTCATCAACAATATCACTATACCCATATCCAAATTTTTCAACGACAACAATTCTATAATCATCACGCAACAACGAATATAAGGATTTAAAATCCAGAATAGGGGAACAGGTTCCACTCCCTGATAAAAATACCAGCGTTCTAGAACCACTCCCTTCCACATATATGCTCATATTATTTCCATTTATATCAACAAGCTGTCCTAATGGCTCTCGTAATTTTTTCTCTGCATTAAGTCTATATCTATGATAAACAAAGCAAATCAAAATTAAAATAACAATAACTGCTACTATCCATAATAATACCCGCAACATTGTTTTAGCTCCTTTTTTCATTATCTTTACATATCCCTCCTGAAATAAAAACGGCAATACAAATAATAATCACCTTACACACCAGTGAAACAAAGAGATTTCCACCAACAGAAATCTGCGATAATGTATTAATCAATGCATGTGTCATTGCACATATCCACAAGCTCCTTGTTTTATTGTATAATGCAGATAAAATAAAACAGTTTGTCAAAAGTCCAAGTAAAAAGCTACCTACATGAATTGATTGCATTGAACCTTCAATAAAAAAATAAAGGAAATACCATATTCCCCAACAGACAAATGTCACACATGTCGAAAACACATACTCATGTTGTTCCTCAATAATTGGTTGAAACGTATATCTCCAACCTATTTCTTCAATCCCACCGAACAAAATTGCTTTTACAAATAATATAACCGGAATATACCAATTCTTTACTTGTAACATTCCACCCATTAATAGATAACAAAACTCTATACCCAAAAACATAAAAACAAGCAAGTAGCCGAATACAGGTTGCTTTATGTTCACAAACTCAATTACAATCCTCTTAAAATTTATTTTTCGATATCGAACTGTGACAATACTCCCCCACATTGCAGAAGATATTCCACCAATTCCAATTGCTATTATCCCTATCACCGTTGTATAATCCACAACAATTCCCATCCTACGCAATAGGTAGACAATAACTGCTATTACCGTTATTTGACCTATGGTTCCAGTTAAATATAATCTAATTGCATTTTTCTATCCACAGAATTATCCATGTCATCTTCCTTCTTTAGTCAAAATCTATAAAAACTCTTTCCCATTACTCTCCCCACAAATAGAGCCAAACTAGAGCCATTTGATAAAACAAATGCCGGAAACCCGCATAAATACAGGCTTTCGGCATTTTAGTCCGTTATTCAAACTCAATCGTTCCCGGTGGTTTACTCGTCAAATCATACATTACCCTGTTGACGCCCTTCACCTCATTAATAATTCGGCTCATAACTCTCTGGAGCACCTCAAACGGAATCTCCGCTGATTCGGCAGTCATGAAATCAACTGTATTGACGGCACGCAGTGCCACAGCATAGTCGTAGGTACGCTCATCACCCATAACACCGACGGAACGCATGTTAGTGAGTGCCGCAAAGTATTGGTTCGGCATCCAGGATGGCGCCTTGCCATTTGCTTTAGTGTACTCTTCTACTGCTTTGTCCACTTCCTCCCGGTAGATGGCATCAGCATCCTGCACGATCTTGACTTTTTCGGCATTAACCTCACCGATGATACGGATGCCAAGTCCTGGTCCAGGGAATGGCTGACGGAAAACAAGTTTTTCCGGGATACCAAGCTCAAGTCCGGCTTTTCTTACTTCGTCCTTGAAAAGATTTCGGAGTGGCTCAATGATTTCTTTGAAATCAACGAAATCAGGAAGACCACCTACGTTGTGGTGGGATTTGATCACGGCTGACTCTCCGCCAAGTCCACTCTCAACAACATCCGGGTAAATCGTTCCCTGTGCGAGAAAATCGACAGCTCCGATCTTCTTTGCCTCTTCTTCGAATACACGGATGAATTCCTCACCGATGATCTTACGTTTCCGCTCCGGCTCTGTGACACCAGATAGCTTGCTATAATAGCGCTCCTGTGCATTGACACGGATAAAATTCAGGTCAAACTGTCCGTTTGGTCCGAATACTGCTTCAACCTCGTCGCCCTCATTTTTACGAAGAAGACCATGGTCTACAAATACACAGGTAAGCTGTTTTCCAATTGCACGGGACAACAGACCTGCTGCAACAGAAGAATCCACTCCACCAGATAAGGCAAGTAATACTTTTCCGTCACCGACTTTTTCACGGATCTCTTTAATCGTATGCTCCACAAAAGAGTCCATTCTCCAGGTTCCCTCACAGCCACAGATGCTACGTACAAAATTGTGAAGCATCTTCGTACCTTCCTGTGTATGAAGCACTTCCGGATGAAACTGGATTGCAAATAATCCTTTTTCCTGATTCTCTGCAGCAGCAACCGGACAATCTGCCGTATGCGCAACAATATTAAATCCCGGTGCAACCTTTGAAATATAATCAAAATGACTCATCCAGCAGATCGTATTTTCTGATACGCCTGTAAATAACGGCGATGAAGTATCGACCGTAACCTCGGTTTTTCCGTACTCACGGACAGGTGCCTTTTCCACTTTTCCTCCAAGTACGTGCATCATCAACTGCGCACCATAGCAGAGTCCTAAAACCGGCACGCCAAGTTCAAATAATTCTTTCGAACAGGTCGGTGAATCAGCCTCATAGCAACTGTTCGGACCGCCGGTAAGAATGATTCCCTTTGGATTCATTGCCTTGATCTGCGCGATATCCGTCTTGTAGGAATATATCTCACAGTAAACATTGCATTCTCTGACACGTCTCGCAACCAGCTGGTTGTACTGACCGCCAAAATCAATGACAATTACTTTCTCATGATCCATTGATCTTCTTCCTCCTGATGTTTTCGTTGCCTGCCATCCGTTTGTGACGATGCCTTTTTTAAAGCATGTCCTTCCCTGATACAGACTTTAATGATATTTATTATAAGATACGTTTTGAGAGTTTACAAGGCGTTTTTCCCTCTATTACAGTATTTTGTCATTTTTATCAAAAAAATAAATATTTTGGATTCAAATATCACTTAATTTTAAAAACATGTACCTGAAAAATTTGGTCTAAAAATCTGTCTGATGCATTTTAAAATCTGTGAATTATTAAACAAAAATACATATCCCTTTTCTTCTGCGGTCATAATATCCATATGAAAAAACATTCCAATCTTCCGGATTTTTCAAAACTCTGCGCACCGGAGCAGAATCCCATACAGGATAAGATTTCCCTGCTGATCCACTTCTTCTTTCTGGGAAGTTTTTCAGGATTTCTCTGGGAAACCCTTATTTTTCTTGTAAAAGATAATACTTTTCGCAACCGTGGCTTCTTTTATGGTCCATGGCTGCCTGTTTATGGGATTGGCGCGGTGGTCTTTTACTGTTTTTTTCATCATTCCAGCAAAAAAATATCCGGAGCCACTCATCTATCAGGCAGAACATTCCGCTCTAAAATAAAATACCACCCAATCACTATATTCACCAAAACTGCTCTTCTTGGAACAGCCTTAGAACTTGTGATCGGATGGCTTCTCAATACATTTTTCCATTTACGGTACTGGGATTACAGCAGTTATCCGTACAATTTTCATGGATATATCTGCCTTTTTTCAGCAATCGGATTTGGTATCGCAGGTATGCTCTGGATCTGTGTATTTTCTAATATATTCCGAAAATACTGGTTCTCCCTGCCACCCGGTTTCAGACGCTGCTTCAACAGTATGCTGGTACTTTTATTCCTCACAGACTGCGCGGCCGCACTGATTTTCCCAAATGCCGGGCATGGAATCACATTTTAATCTGCAGGCTTGCGCCTTCATCTGCCTCTTTAATTTCTGGCACTTCCACCTTCTAAATATTCGCTTTCCTCTTCCATAACCTGATTTTCTTTTTCTTTAAAAATCATTCCGAAAATAGCACGTACAAGCGGGCCTGCAAAAAAGATCTGCCAGAAAAATGCCATTGGGAAATTCAGTGCTGTCGTCTCAATCCACACAGCGATCACTTCTTTTCCGGCATGTTTAAATAAAAGTGTTGCTGCAAGGCTCATTGTCGGACACATCAGGCAGACTGTGATTGATGAAATAGCAAGAATCAGCATGATCGGCTTGTCCACACCCGGTGTCACAATACGGAATGCAAGTTTTTTTGACAATGATCCGTAAAGGAAAAAGTCAAGAATAAATGCGATCGGTCCCATGATCACCAGTTCATGAAATGCATTTAAAAATACAATATTGCTCATTCCTCCCATGTTCAGTGAAATATTGTAGCAGATCATTGCGTACACCATCACGAACACCATTAAAATAGTAAATACAACTTCCTGTAACTTTGTCTTTGGCATATTTTTCTCCTCATTGTTCTGATAAAATATTTATTTTTCCCGACAAAAAAGCAGAGAAAGCAATCTTTGCGATCGCTTTCTCTGCTGCACGTCGTGTGATTATTATAACGTATTATATGCACTTTTATAATAGTTTTAATTTCACAAATTTTTTATACAATTCATGAAATTCATTGTGCAATTTCTTCAATGCTGTCCTATAATTTCGTAGGAAGCACTTTCCTTTTTTATATGTTTTTTGTTTCATGAAGCATGCCTTTCATTTTTGAAACATTTCTTTCGTTTCATGAAGCATGCCTTTCATTTTTTGAAACATGTCTTTCGTTTCATGCATGCTGATGCAGATATTTCTCCCTTGTTGCGAGTCCGCCACGGATATGACGTTCGGATTTATTGACATCTAATACTTTTCGTGCTTCTGCCGCAAGCGACGGATTTACCTGGGCAAGACGTTCCGTGACATCTTTATGTACCGTACTCTTGCTGATTCCAAAATGTTTCGCTGCCTGACGCACCGTCGTATTATTATCAATAATATATCTGGCTATTTCCATAGCTCTTTCCTCAATATAGGTTTTCACAAAAAATCCCCTGCAATACTTGTTTTTACATTGTATGCAGGGAATTTTTGTTCATGACAATAGAATGTTTACAGAACATGCATCCTATTGTTTCTTACCTTTCTGTTCCATTTTCAGCATATTTCCATGTAACCTGATATTCCACACCGGTAGCTTCCCCCAACTGTGTGATATAATTTTCTATCAATGTTTTCGCACGCTCCTGCGCGCCTGCCAATAACGTTTTATTCTTTTCCACTGCTGCCACCATTTCATCCTGTGCCTCATTTACTGCCTGTGTCTGCTCCTCAGCTGTGATCTGATTCTTGTTAAACCATGAATCTGACGTTGCAATATAATCATCCACATCTATTGTTTTTACTTCCGGCTGAAAAATTTTTGCTCTGGGAATCGTAATTTGTACACTGGTACCATTTACATCCATTTTCACATCTGACATTTCAATCCCAATCTTGACAACTCCTGTATACTCAATCCAGAATTTTCTCTCCTTTTCTCCCAGATGTGCCAATCCAGATCCTTTTTCTTTTGTGGACTTAGCCACATTATGATAATAACATTCCAGCGTTGCAAGATCACAGATGGATCTGATCTGTGCCAGATCCGGTTCTAAGACAGCCGCAGTTTCCATTTCTTGTGTTTCTTCCATTTTCACTTTTGTCTTATCGTTTTTATTTGTACATGCAACTAAAAACAATGACATGACACATAGTATCATTATTATCCTATATTTTCTCATTGCATTCCCCCCTATTTAATATTAACTTTATATTCCCCGTCTATCTGTTGTACCCATGGATCAACCAGCGCTTCTACCGCAGTAACCGCATTTTCCTTCGCCAATGTCATCAGATCATTTTCTTTTGCCGCCCGCCTGGCAAGATCTGTTTTACATAATTCATATGCCTCCTGTGATACAGTTTCCGTTTCATATTTTTTATTTTCAAAAATATAATCCATTGACCCAAAATCCACCGTTGTATTCTGTATTTCGCTCTCCGGCAAGGTAATGGTGATTATTTTTGTATCCTCATCAATATCGATCACAATCTTACTGAAATCAATTCCTGCAGTAACGGTTCCTTCATATGCCACATAATATTTCGGAGTAGCACCATCCTCCTCATACGCACGGGCAACTGCATTATAGGAATAATCTACCGTGGAAAGTTCACTGATTTCAAAAACTTTTTCCAATGACGCTTTTGAAATCGTTGTTACCGTTCCTTCTTCCCCGATGATTGCATCTTTTGTATTTTTTAAGAAAACAGATGAAGGATCTGCATTCAGAATTTTCAGAATGACACACACTATCACAATTGCTAAAATAACCCCTCCTGTGATACGAATCTTTATCACCCGTGTTCTCTTCTCTTTATTTTTGCTCTTTTTTTCGCCTGTGTTCTGCTGCATCGCTTTTTCCTCCGCAAATGTTCAATTACACATTCCATTCTACAATAAGGTTTCTTTTCTCACAAGCACCATATTTTCTGTAATAAAAGAAAGAAGAAGCCTGGTTACAGTTCAAAAAAGGATCTGAATCTTTTCAGATTCAGACCCCATTTTACAATAAAATATATCTGCGCCTTACATTTTTTTAACCTTGATATTTTTACCGGCACCTTTTGCCTTAAACAATGTCAGAAGCTCCTGTAATTCTTCTTCCTCCGGCACCCTGAAATTATCATCTGTAAATCCCCATGCTTTCATCACAGGGTATATTGCAATATCAAATGCACCATTTGTTGACTGGTACAGGTCTAAAGACCGTTCCACAAGATAAGCGGTATCCTCCGAAAGGATTCCTCCTCCATTCTGGTTGATCTGATAAATCTCACTATTTTGATCTCCGGTAGATAAAAGACTATCGAGACGTTCTATTTCCTCCTCTGCCCGTCGGACAGCTTCATTTGCACCAACACCATAAGCTGTTACATTCATATAGGTATCCATTGCAAATATATCCCTGCTTGCCTGTGTACTTTCGTTTTCCTGCTGACTCTGCGCATCTGCCATTTTCTGTGTGCTGCTTTCCTCATTTTATATAACAGGAAACTTCAACGCTTTTTTTATAAGCAGAAAGATCCCAGTGTTATCCTTAATGGTAACACCGGGATCTTTCTACATATCGTCATATGTTTTATTTAATTGTATTTTAATGCCTTTTTCAAAGCTGCTGAAATTGCCGTTCCTACGATAAAACATACGATTGCTTCAATCAGTCCGTTCACACCGACAAATGCTAAAATAAACAGCAATGCATTTTTTGCACCCAGAGCCGATACGAATGACTGGATGTATTCTGTATTGTAAAATCCGAGCACTAACATTCCCATAAAAAATGTAGTGTTAAGTAATGGACAGCAAAGGTTGCTGATCGTAACAGATGCACCGGATGGCAGCTTTGTTTTGCGAAGTCCTTTATAGATCAGACCTGTCAGCCATCCCATCAAAATACGGGTAGGTACGCATACCAGAAATGTCAAAAAGCCGTTAATTCCAAGCAGTGCTGCACCAAACGGACTCATGCCAAAGCACTGGATAAAACTTGTAATGCCAAACACACCGCCTAAGATCGCACCTGCTGCCGGTCCTAATGTAACAGCTCCTACCGCTACCGGAACGACGATCAGCGTGATCTCAAGACCTGCTGTTCTGATATATCCGATCGGGGTAAAAGCCATGATAAGAATAATAGCAACTAAAAGTGCCATCTCCACAAGATACTTTGTGGAAAACTTTTTCTGAGTCATAGTCTCTTCCTCTTTTCTTAATAATATGTAATTCATATGCAACGTTATTAAGTATAGCACTTGGACACCTTTTCCGCAATGCTGCATTAACGTTTTTAACATATTCTGTTAATTGTATTTCAGTGCCTTTTTCAAAGCTGCAGAAATTGCCGTTCCTACAACAAAACATACAACCGCTTCAACAAGTCCGTTGATTCCCACAAATGCAAGCACAAACCAGAACGGATTGCTGACACCCAGTGTCTGAACAAATGACTGGATATACTCCGTCTGATAAAAACCAATCACCAGCATACCCATAAACAATGTCGTATTCAAAAGCGGACAGCATAAATTTGCGACCGTGATTGATGCAGTATATGGGATTTTCGTCTTTCTGAGTCCCTGATAGATCAATCCGGTCAGCCATCCTACCAGAATACGTGTCGGCACATATACCAGAAATGCCAGAAACGGATTAATTCCAAGCAGCGTCGCACCAAAGGCGTTTAGTCCGAAACACCGTAAAAAACTGGCAAATCCAAATACACCACCTAAGATTGCACCTGCCGTTGGTCCTAGTGTAACAGCTCCTACCGCCACCGGAACAACGATCAGGGTAATTTCTATACCTACTGTCTTAATGTATCCGAGCGGGGTAAAAGCCATGATAAGAATGATGGCAACTAAAAGTGCCATTTCCACAAGAAATTTTGTGGAAAACTTTTTCTGAGTCATAGTCCCTTCCTCTTCTCTCGTTTTTATTTTTCTATGAAATTTTTGAAATACAGGACAAAATCCACTCTGTTTTGTCTGACCATTTTTTATCAGTACAAATTCCGATTATCCTGTATCTATGCAACGCTATTAAGTATAACATCTGGAAGTATTTTCCGCAATCACAAGATTGAGTTAATGTTTTCTTAATTATTTATAAACGTCATTGAATTTCTGCTTCTTACATGCAAAGCTAACCGTATATTTTAAGAAAAGAGTTTTTACTATGCTACAGAAAAAAAAGTTATTTAAAACTATCCCTGTTATTTTTCTCGGTGTCCTGCTTTTTTGCTCAGCTTACAGACAACACCTCATTTTATCCATGTGAGAGCCTGACAAATTATTTTTCCCGCGCTTCCTATGGGGCACGGCATATGACCGGAAATGTATTTCATTACACTGCCAAAGGCACAATTGCATCCTACGAAACAACAGACGACGGCTATGAGACGATGAACAGTCCTACGCTGATACCATGGATTATTATCTTGGAACACTCGCCCACGAATACGGACACTGCATGGGACTCCCGGATTATTATAAATATGGATTAAGGGAAAATTTTAAGGCTACAATGGGTGACGCCGGTCTTGAACGTATGGATGAATCAGAAGGTGATTTTTGTCCGTTATCAAAACTGCTGCTCGGATGGTATACTCCTGCATCTGTACAGATTTATCAACCCAGCGATAAAAAATCCGACAGACTTTTTTCATCACTCTCTTCTTCAGACCGCAATACATCTGCTCAGACTTTTACCCTGACAGATGATACACAGGAGGGAAGCTGTCTGATCATACCGCGTACGGATCATTCCGGTTATTTTTCCGAATATATGATCATTGACTATATTACCCCGAACGGTAATTATGACACGCTGTTTTCTTCTGGCGGACTTCGCATTTATCATGTCGACACCACTCTTGCAAGTGATGAATATGGATCTTTCTATCTGGCATCTGATAACTACAGTCCAGTCTATGATTCCACCAATAATGGCAAACGTGTCTTACGGCTGGTCAATGATGGAAACGGTTTTTTCTGTGACAAAGATGTGATTGATGACACTATTACAGGTTTTGGCTGGTACGATGAAAACGGACAGGTGACGGTTAATACCGGATATATGATCACTATTGACTCTGTATCTGCAGATCAGAAGAACTGCACGGTGACTATTTTACCGGATAAATAATACAAAATCCCATTCTATCACAATCTGATTTTCCAGCTAAACATACACAAAAAGCCCGTCCCTCATGCCGGATTCCTCATGGAACCCCTGCACAAAGGACGGGCTTTCTCATATCTTACAGGCTAATCTTCCTGTATTATTTATTTGCCTAACTCAGCTTTTAATGCTGTTGTTAAAGCAGGAACGATCTTATTCAGATCACCAACCAGACCGTAATCAGCTACGTCGAAGATTGGAGCATCTTCATCTTTGTTGATTGCTACAATGTATCCAGAATTCATGATTCCTGATACGTGCTGTGTAGCTCCAGAGATTCCGCATGCAATATATAATTTTGGTGCAACAATCTTTCCAGACTGTCCAACCTGATGAATCTTTGATACCCATCCGTCTTCAATGGCTGGTCTTGTTGCTCCTACAACTCCTCCTAAGAGTTTTGCAAGATCGTCAACTAATGCGAAGTTTTCTTTGCTTCCCATTCCACGTCCACCAGATACGATAACTTCTGCTTCTTCCAGGTTGATCGTTTCTGCGATTTCTTTTACACTTTCTGTGACCTTTGCTTTGATCACATCATCAGCTACTTTTACTTCTTTGGCTACAACTTCACCCTCAGTTGGGTCTTCCACTTTCTGGAATGCTCCGGAACGTAATGTTGCTATCTGTGGTGTTGTCTTGATCTTTACATCTTCCAATACAGTTCCACCATAAAGTGGGCATGTATAGATAACTTCTCCATCTTCTGCTTTGATATCTAATACATCGGATGCACATCCTGTGTTACATTTTGCTGCAACAACTGGTGCGATATCTTTTCCATCCTGTGTTCCACCTACAAATACAGCTTCTGGATTTTCTTCTTTTACTAATTCTTCCATTTCTTCTAGTCTTTTATTGTGTCTCATCTTTTTTCTGATATTTTCAAATTTATTTTTTAGCCATTTAGATATACTAAAATGTCTTCTTTCTTTAGGTTGCTCTTCAAGTTCTATATATTCTACATTTTCATTTTGAGATTCCTTATAAAGTTTATCCAAATTTATTTTTTCTTCTTTTCTTTTTTCTTCTTTCTCTATTTTTATGGGTAATTTAAATTTTCCTTCATACCTCTCTATTGCTAAATCAATCTCATTCCAATCTTTTCCATATTCTAAATTTGAAATAACTATATTGCACTTACTAATTTTAGAACTGA
>ENA-ORMX01001330-ORMX01001330.1-human-gut-metagenome-genome-assembly--contig:-NODE-1330-length-16287-cov-2.874815_pt1 | contig 16287 bp, 15 predicted proteins | sample MGYA00242108_ERZ509007 | MGnify/ENA primary metagenome ERZ509007 (study PRJEB26280, sample SAMEA2338745) | human gut metagenome | biome: human gut; feature: human-associated habitat; material: faeces...
TATAAAGATAAATCCCTGATTGTTGAGTTGCCTTGTAAAATTGGAGATACAGTATATATTCATTATGTATTGCCAAACGAAATAAAACAAATGAAAATTGTAAATACTAATTTTATATATTTTATTGTTAAATAATGTGTTATAATCTTATTAAAGGTAAGGTGTAAATGTGAATAAAACTTATAAAATTATTAAACCTATTATGTTAGTTATAATTGTATTACTTGCAATTATTGGAGCACTTTCTCTATATAATGCAGCATATAAACAATTAATGAGTACTGAATATGCTTTCTTATTTGATTATTCTACTCATGAAGTAATTGAAGAAAATATGTCTCCTGACTTTGATAGAGGTGATCTTGCGATAATCAAACGTGATTATATTTATAATGAGGGCGATACGATTATATATAATTATAAGGGTAGTTATAGAATGGGTACTATTACTGAACATACTGCTGGTAAATATGTTGTTAGTGATAAGTTAAATACAACTGACCCAGAATATGAAATAACTGATGCATTAGTTATAGGTAAAACAGTCTCAAAAATTAAAAACTTTGCTGGTGTATACAATGTTATAACTAGTACATATATGATGATAGGAATTATCATTTTCATAGGTGCATATTTCTTCTTAACAATGAATGAAAAGCCTAAAACATATATTTAGTATGTAAAAGAAAAGAAATTCAAAAACGAATTTCTTTTTTATTTGTCATTTATTCAACAGACTTCAATGATTCAACCATCTTTATCTTCTTTAATGCAAAGTATGTAGCAATATTAACAAGCATTGTAAATCCAAGTGTTATAAGTAATGAATAAATATAACTATATATAGATATTTTAGGACTAAACATTGTTATATCAAATTCACATGTTTTAATTAAATACATTGTAAGAACATATCCAATTAAACATCCAAAAGTCATCCCTATTACTGTAAGAATTGTATTTTCTCTTGATACATATTTATATACTTCACTATCATAAAAACCTAGTACTTTTATAGATGCAAGTTCTCTTTTTCTTTCACTAATATTTATATTTGATAAATTATATAATACTACGAATGCTAAAAGTCCTGCTGAAACTATTAATATTATAGTTATACTTCCAAGATTCTTCATCGCATCATCAAATATACTTCTACTAAGTGAATTATATGTTAATTTAGAAACTGAATCATATTCTTTTAACTTCTTTGATAATGCATTTCTACTTTCTTCAGTTAAATTATTTATTTTAACAAACATTGTATTAAATGAATCACTATTATATTCTTTTTTACTCATATATATATAATGCATAATATAGTTTTCAGTACTTCCACCTACTTTAGTCTTATATGTATTATCATTAAGTTTAATATCAAGTTCATCATCATTCTTAAGTTTTAATAATTTATATAATTTTTCACTAACAATAACTTTATCATTCAAGTCATAATATTCATTTGTTCTTCTATTTTTTATTTGAATAAAATCTTTATAATCTTCAAAAGGTATTATTATTTGAATAGTTTGATTAGTATCTATATTAGTAAGTTCTATTGAATCTTTATCTGCTTTTAATGTTTTACTAAATTCTTTAAATTTAGATATTTCTTCATAATCTTTATTTATATTTTTATTATCTTTATCAAATGTTATTTCTAAGTCATAACTAAATATTTTTTCATATTGATTAGGTACCATATCAATAATACAATCTTGAAGCCCAAATCCAGCAATTATAAGTCCTGTACATCCACTTATACCTAGTATTGTCATTAAGAATCTTTTCTTATATCTAAATACATTTCTTACTGTTACTTTTCTTGAAAATGATAGACGATTCCATATAAATGGTATTCTTTCAAGTAATACTCTTTTACCTGCTTTAGGACTTTTTGGTCTTAATAGTTCTGCTGGTACTTCTTTAAGTGACTTTTTAACTGCTAAGTATGTTGATAACATAATACATCCTATCGCAATGAATGTTCCAATTAGGTAACTTACTAAATCAACTTTACTAACAAATTCACCAAGCGTGTACATTAAACAATACATGCCATATATAATTTTAGGTATTGTTTTAGTACCAATTATTACTCCAAGTATTGAACCTATTACACTAGCAAGTAATGCATATAACATATATTTAAATAATATTTGATTATCTTCATATCCTAGTGACTTTAATGTACCAAGTTCACTTCTTTCTTCTTCTACCATTCTTGTCATAGTAGTAAGACTAACAAGTATTGCTACTAAATAGAATAGTACTGGAAACACTTTAGCTATTTTAGCAATTCTTTCTGAATCTTGTGAAAATTGATAATATCCAAGATTAGAATCTAAATCAAGGACATACCATTCTGGTTTTTCAAGTTCATCTATTTCTTTTCTAGCATCTTCAATTTTCTTATATGCATCTTCAAATTCAGTATCTGCTTTTTTTCTGTTATCAGCCAGTTCAACTTTAGAACTTTCTAATTTCTTTTTAGCATTTTCAATTTTTGCTTTGCCTGATTTAATCTCATTATAAGTTTTAGTTTCTCGTTTTAATAAAGTATTATAACCATTATTTATAGTAGTAAGTGTTTTTTCAAGATTACTTAATTGTACTTTTAATTCTGTAGTATCCATCCCAACACTTTCCATATATGATATATTCTTTTTAAGTTCTCTAATACCATTTTCTACTTCTTTTTTATTATTATTTAATTCTTTCTTTTTATTCGCAAATTCAGTCTTAGCTTTCTTTTCATTATTATTAAGTTTAGTTAAGTTACTTTTAAGTTCTTTTTCAGTCTTATTAATCTTATCTAAAGCATCATCTAATTTTTTATAAGTGTCTTTTTTCTCTTTATTATATTTTTCAATATTATCATTTAATTCTTTTAAAGCATCATTCTTTTCATCATTAAATCTTTTATCTCTATATTCGTCACTAATATTTTCTAATTTCTTTACTTCACTATCTCTTAAAGAAGTATATTTATCACTAAAAGTACTATCTTCTGTATTTAAATCTATATATGCTTCAGTAAATACATCACTATCAAAATTAGTTATTAATGAATACATATAAAAATTAACTTTACCATTTAATAATTTAGTACTTCCTCTTTCAAGTGATACATATAATGGACTTTTAACAAATCCTACTATTGTTAACTCTTTTTCTTTAAGAATATCATCATCAATAGTAATTTTATCTCCAAGTTTATAGTGTCCTACGTCTTTATTTTTTTCTATAACACATTCATTATTACTATGAGGTAATCTTCCTTCAGTAACAACTAATTTATTCATAGTAGCATTTTTATCATATGAATGCACTTTTGCTACATAATCATCATCTATATGTATAAGTGTATCAAAACTATAAGATCCTTCAACATTATATCCTTTATTTTTTAAGTCATTTATTTCATCATCAGTTATTCCCCAGGTACTCATAAGAGATATATCATAAACATTTTCTTTCTTGAAATATGCATCTAAACTATCTTTCATATTAGGTGACGTTTCTCTTATACCTGTAAAGAATCCTACTCCTAAAAGTACTATTACTAATATGGATATAAATCTATTGAATGTTTGTTTGATACTTACAAAACTTTGTTTAATAAGCGTTTTCACTACCATTCAATCCTTTCTATATCTACTGGTTTTTTATTTATTTTTATTTCTTCTACTTTACCACTCTTAAATTTAATTACTTTATCAGCCATTGGAGCAATTGCACTATTATGAGTTATTATTATTACTGTCATTTTGCTTTTCCTACATGTATCTTGAAGTAACTTTAATATTTGTTTTCCTGTAACATAATCAAGTGCTCCTGTTGGCTCATCACATAATAAAACATTAGGATTTTTAGCAAGGGCTCTTGCAATAGATACTCTTTGTTGTTCTCCACCTGATAATTGTGCTGGAAAATTATTAAGTCTATCTTTTAATCCAACATTTATTAATGTTTCTCTTGGTGATAATGAATTTTTACATATTTCAGTTGCTAGTTCTACATTTTCAAGTGCTGTTAAATTTTGAATTAGATTATAAAATTGAAATACAAATCCTATATTAGTTCTTCTATATTTAATTAGTTGTTTTTTATTATATTTAGTTATATCTTTTTTAGCAACAATTATTTCTCCACTAGTAGCTTTATCCATACCACCAAGTATATTTAATGCTGTTGTTTTACCCGCACCACTATGTCCTAAAATACAAACAAGTTCTCCCTGCTCTATCTCAAAATTAACATTATCAAGTGCCTTTACTTCTACTTCACCTGAATTATATATTTTGTTAACATTCTTAAATTGTATATATGCCATATAAGTCACCTCATTTATAAGTATATTCTATCATATTTATATATTTTTTTCATTTAAAAAGTCATATTTTCATATGACTATTTAATATCAGTTATTTCTGGTGTAATAATTTTTACTTCTTTAGGCTTTTCTTCTATAACTATTTCATCTTCTTTTGTATTCTGCGATGTAATAAACACAGGCGCTTTTTCTGGCTCTTTTTCTTTTACTACATTTGGTATTTCATGTGGTAATGTATATTCATAAGAACGTTTATTAATTTCTTCAGTTGAAATATTAGTATTAGTTGCTGTACTATTAACAGTATTAGTTACCATATCAACATCAGGTATTGGTACTTCACTACCTCTATCAATAAATCCACCCATCGCATCTATTTCAGATGCAATACTAGGATCATAATCAGTATGTATTGGCTTGTCAGTTTCAATATTTTCTATCTTTTCTTTTTTCTTTTTATTTAACATTATTATTAATAAAATAATTATAATAGCTAATACTAGTGACCCACCACCCACTAAGTAAATATTAGTCATATTTAATATTTCGAAACTACAATTAACTGAAGCAGATTCTTCTTTTACAAATGTCCATGTTAGCTTTTTACCATCATTACTCTTTACTGTTTCATTTGATTCTATTGCTTTAGTTGGTAAAGTTATTGTTAAATTATACTCTACTTCTTTTGATAGTTTTTCAACTTTTGCTTTCATTTCTTTCTGGTAAGCTTCATACCCTTCTACATATGTTTGGCAATTAAGTAACTCTTCATTGGTAACTTTACTATTAGTTTTAGTATTTACTTTAGTTTTTGTTTTAGTATTCTTATTTGCTTCATTAGTCTTATTTTCTTCAATCATACTTAAACAATTAGTATACTTAGCACCCTCAAGAAGTACATTACCTTTATTATCTTTATCATAAGGATTACTAATAGCAAAAATTAATTCAAAAGCTTTTACTTTATCTCTATTATAAGTAAAATCAATTGTATATTTATTTTTAAAAAATCCTTTTTCAACCTTTATAAGATTTTTATCATCAAAATCACTATTTAGAAATTTATCTATTTCTATTTTATTAACATTATCACTAGAAATGTTATCTAATTTATATTCTTTTTTACCATCAAGGCCTGAATATCCATTTTCTTTTTTTACTTCGACTTTTAATCCATCTCTTTTAACTTTTTCAACATCAGTAAACTGACTAATAGTATCTTCACCAAATTCATCAGTCATTAAAACTGTTTTTTCTATACTAACATTTTTATTTTTATCTATATTTATTATTGTATCTGTTTTAACAAACCCACATGAAAATGTAAAAATTGTTAAAATAGAACATATACTTAATATTTTTTTCATTAACATCTATCCTTTTTACACTTTATATACTTAAAGTATAACACATAATAAAGTTTTTAACATATAAAAATAAACATTTATGTGTAAAATTACATAAATGTTTTAAGATTTTCTATTTCTTTTTGTTGAAATTTCAATAATTCTTTAGCAAGTTTCAAAGTATTTTTATCTACTTCTTCCCTGTAATTCTTTATTTTAGTCTCCATTTTAACTATTCCCATGGTAAATCCTTCAGCAAGCATACTAGCAATAGCGGAATCACTATTATCTTTCATAGTCTCCATCATTATTCCCATAGAACTCATCATTTTTGACATTATATTTTGAGCTGGTAGTTCTAATTTAGCCTTCTTAATTAATTTTTCACTCTTTTTCTTATATAAATCATATATTTGTAATTCATCTTCAAGTAATTTCTTGATTTTATTATCCTTGTTCTTAAGCGTTGTTAATAATTTATTAGTACTGTAACTTCCCATATATGATACATCATAAATATGCATTAATAACTCATTTTTCTCTTTCATTTCATTCACCATTAATATTATTAACTATTATATTTATTTTATACTTATTTTTTGTTAAAATATTTCAAAGAGGTATATTATGATAAAAGAAAATAATCAAGGTATTTTAGTAGTAGTATCAGGTCCATCAGGTTGTGGAAAAAGTACACTAAATGACTTACTTTTAAGATCGAGAAAAAATATAACAATGTCAATATCAGACACAACTAGAAATCCCAGAGGTGAAGAAAAAGATGGTGTTGAATATAATTTTTTAACAAAAGAACAGTTTGAAAAAAACATCGAGAATGATAAGTATTTAGAATACGCAACTGTACATTCTCATTATTATGGAACGCCTAAACATAATATTAATAAATTACTTAAAAGTGGTATTGATGTTATATTAGAAATAGATATTGAAGGTGCTAGAAAAGTAAAAGAAAAATGTCCTAATGCCGTATTTATATTTATAATGCCACCATCTATGGAAATATTAAAAAATAGACTTATGGGAAGAAAAACAGAAACAAAAGAACAACTTGTTGAAAGATTCAAAACAGCATATAAAGAGATTAACGAAGTCACTAAATATAATTATGTTATAGTAAATGATGATTTAAATGAATCACTTCTTAAAATGAATAGTATTCTTGAATGTGAAAGATGTAGAGTAGATAGAATTGAAGATGTATATCTTGGTAATCAAGAAGAAATGATACACGAATTACTTGTAGATTTTGATAAGAAAAACTAGCTCAATATGAACTAGTTTTATAATGTTTTATTATTTTCTAAATCATCAAATAATGAATTACTTTTACTTTTCCATCCACTATTTAACATAGATTTTATATTTTCTTTTGATGAATTAAATAATCCTAAATTAGGAGTATATAAATACCATGAATCTGTATCTACAAATTTAAATACTGTCGCAAGTTCTTCATTTTTTTCTCTTTGTAATGTCAAATGATATTCTTTAAATCTTGACTTCAATACTTCTATAAATAATTTATTTAGATACATCTTTCCTTCATGAGCTCCTCTAAACTTAGGAGTAATTGTATTTAACATCATTATTTTATAATTTAATATTTCTTCCTCTGTCATATTACTATAATCAGTATTATTTAGTTTACTTTTTAAATCATTAATTCTTTTATCAGTATATTCTCCAAATTTAATAAGTCCATATTTTTTATCAATACTTTCACATTCAACTAAAGGCATAATATCATATTCACCATTAGGACACGTATAACCAAAATGTTTTGTTTGACAACCACTTTGTATTAAATATAAATCTAAAGTAAGATCAAGTAAATACTTTTCACCATTACTAAACTCTACTGCATTAGCTCTATGTTTAGGACCAACAATACCCCTTACATTATCACTTGTTTCAACTATCTTGCCTTTACATTCTGGACCTAAACTATTTATAACAATATTCATAATCTCCGCTATTTGTATACATGTTTGAAATCCACCAATATAATCTTCTTCAAAATTAAGTTCTTTTGTTACAATATCAGGATGATTAGCAACCCTATAATCATAACTAAATAAATCACCAAGTTTAATGTAAACCCACCTTATTTGTTCAATATAACTAGCATTTTTAGGCATATTAAATAATATCAAATTAATATCTGCTATAATATTATTGTCATTAATATCTTTTTTATTTATCTTTTCCATACATTTATTATATAATAAATATATGAAAAAGAAAATGTTAATAATTTGTTTATTATTTATGATATGTGGTTGTAAAAAAGAAGAAAAAGAAACTATTGTTGATAAAATAACTCAAAAAGACAATCTTGTTTTTGAATATGCTGATAAAATTAAATTATATGATTTAATTAATACAGAAGAAAAATTAACAAGCGATAATAATTATATAGATACATATAAACTTGGTAATAATGAAGTAAATATTAACTATTTAAACAGTAAAAATAAGAAAAAGAAATACAAAGTTACATACGAAATAGTTGATACTACAAAGCCTATCATATTACTTTCTTCATCAATAACAGCATATAAAGGTAATAATGTTAACCTTGTTAATAAAGCAATATGTGCTGATAACTACGATAAAAAACCTAATTGCTATATTGAAGGAGATTACGATATTAATAAAGTTGGTAAATATAATTTAAAATATATCGCAATAGATTCGAATAATAATAAAAATGAAAAAAAATTTGTATTAAATGTAAAAGAAAAAAAGAAAAGTAATAATAATACAAGTACAAGTAGAAATAAATATTTAATTAAAGACTTAATCAAAGAACATAAAAATGATAAGACAATGATTGGTATAGATGTTTCTTCATGGCAAGGTGACGTCGACTTTAAAAAGGTTAAAGATACTGGTGTTGAATTTGTTATCATTAGAATTGGATTTGGTCATAAGAATGGTGAAATTGTTTATGATAATAGATTTAATGAATATTTAAAAAATGCCAAAGCAAATGGTCTTAAAGTTGGATTATACTTCTATTCTTATGCTAAAAACATAAAAGAATCTAATGAACAAGCAAAATGGATTATAAAAGAATTAAATGGTGAAACACTTGATTTACCTATCGCATTTGATTGGGAAATATTTAATGGATTTAATAATTACAATTTAAGTTTAACTGATCTAAATTTAATTGGTGAATCATTCATAAAAGAAATAAATAATGCAGGTTATGAAGGAATGCTTTATAGTAGTAAATATTATTTAGAAAATATGTGGAACTTAAATGAATATAAAACATGGCTTGCTCATTATATAGATAAAACTAATTATAAAGGTGAATACTACATATGGCAACTTTCTAATACAGGTAAAGTTGATGGAATAAACGGAGATGTTGATTTAGACATTTTATATTTGAAATAGAGGTAAATTATGATAGAAATTAAACCAATAAAGACTTTAGAATCCAAAAGACTTATTTTAAGAGGATTTGAAAATAGTGATGCAGAAAGTTTATATAATACATATGGAACTGATAAAGAAATAACTAAATATATGTTATGGAAAAATTATGAAACTATTGAGGATGCAATAAAAGCAATAGAATTTTATAAAAAGACTTACAATGAAAATTCAAATTATAGACAATATGCAATTATATTAAAAAGTACTAATGAATTAATAGGTCAAATAAGTTTTACAATTAATACAAAACATGAAAGTTCAGAATTAGGATATTTAATAGCAAGAAAGTTTCAAAATAATGGATATATGAGTGAAGCAATTAATAGATTAATAGACTATTTAACAAATGAACTTAAATGTACTAGAATTTCTGCTGAAGTTATGACAGACAACAAAGCATGTATAAAACTATTAGAAAAATATGGATTCAAAAAGGAAGGAACATTCTTTAAAAAGTACAAAAAAGATAACAAATATTTTGTAGATGTTATAGAATATGCCATTATAAAAGCAGAGAGAATATAAAAGCAATTAGATATAAGCAAAATTCTAATTGTTTTAATTTGTTCAAAAAAAGCAAGTTATCGACCACTTTTAGACATATAAGTATGTAAATTGGTCGATAACTCACTAATTTTATCATTTTTTCTATTATTCTTTCTCTATTGTATCCATTATATATGGAGCTATTTGCATCTTTCTTGATAATATATTTTTAAGAGCAACACCCTCATATACTTCTTTTAAATCAAAACTATTTTTTATTATTTCTTTAGCAGAAGTATTATAAATACAATAAGATTGATTCTCAAATATATCAGTAATAAACAATGCTACTACTCTCATATTTTCAGTTACTGATACCTCATCTAAATATTTAACAATACTATTCATTTTCTTATTAATTAAATCTAAATCAGCAGTCAACAACTGACCTATTCCAATTACTGAATCTTTTATTTTATAAGTCTTAAAGTCTTTATGAAGCATAGCATAATTAGTAAGACCTTTTATACTCATACCTTGCTTTAATAATTCAGTACCATATTTTTTATATTTAATTTTAGCAATCTTAGAAAGTTCAGTTAAAGCATCTACATCTCTAATAGTAGTCGTAGGTGAAGTAAGTAATAATGTATCTGATATAATTGCTGAAGCCATAAGACCAGCAATATCTTTTGGAACCTTAATATTATTTTCTTTATATAAATCATAAATAATAGTATTAACACTGCCAACTCCAGCATTTCTAAAATTAATTGGCCTTTTAGTATTAATATCTCCTATATTATGATGATCAATCACTTCTAATATTTCAGCTTCTTCAAGACCATCAACACTTTGACTATAATTATTATGATCTACAAGAATAACTTGTTTCTTATCTACATCATTAGTATCAGTTAGAGTAAGTAATCCTTTACATTCATTCCTATTATTAAGAATTGGATAGTTAGTATGTTTTAACTTTTTAGTTGCTTCAATAAAATCACTCAAATAATCAAGTTCATTAAAAGTAACAGATTCTTCTTTTCTCAATATCTCTTTTATATAATTAGAAAAAGATATAGTTTTAGCAACTTCATAAGAAGAAAAAGGTGTTCTTATAATATTAACTTTATTCTTCTTTGCTTTCTTTAATAAATCATCAGATATATTAACTGATTGAATTAGTATTATAAGTTTGACCTTACTATTAATCGCGTAATCTAATATAGTTTTTCTATCTCCAACTACAACAATATATGTATTATCAAGTTCTACTTTCTCTAAAAATGTTTCTTTAGCATAAGCCGCTACCAAAACATTACCAGTTATTTCTTTATCAAATTTAAATATTTTTTCACCATTTAATGTACTAATTAAATTACCATATGATGTATTTATTTTATGAAAATCACCTGTTATTATTTCTTTAGCAACTTCTTTAAGTGATACATATCCATAATATTTATTTTTATTTTCTACAACTGGTATACCAGTAAGAGAATATTTATTCATATAGTCAAAAGCATCTTTTATAGGTACATTTTTATCAATAAAGCAATTTTTATGATAAGCTACATCTTTAATTTGAAGTTTTACATCATTAAGATGAAATGGTTCTTTAGCTTTAAAATAATCAAGAGCATATTTAGTTTCACTATTTAAGTTACCAAGTGCTGATGGTATTGTATTCATACCTAATTTGTTTTTTAAGTATGATAGTGATATTGCTCCGCATATAGAATCAGTATCTGGATTCTTATGACCAAATATATATGTTAATTTTCCATTCATATTAAAACTCCTAATCTATTTTTACAAGTTCGTATTTTCTTGTTCCTACTCTTATATTTTCAGCATACTCTATTGTATGTATACCATTTCTTGATTCTATTCTTTCAATTAAATGATCTTTGCCTGGATCATTACTATTGTAAACTAAATCAATACACGCCTGATCAATTGCAACTGGGTCTGTTGATGCAAGTATTCCTATATCTTTCATACATGGATCTTCAGCTTTAGCACAGCAATCACAATCAACTGACATATTAGCCATTACATTAATAAATACCATGTTACCTTTTTCATAATCAATTATTGTTTTAGCAGCTTCAGCCATACTTTCTAAAAACGAATTATGATCTGCAGTCCGCATTTCATCAGGTTTACCTGCCCCATGAATATTTGCTTTACCATGTGATGATGCTAATCCAATTGATATATTTTTAAGTGCACCACCATATCCTCCCATCGGATGGCCTTTAAAATGTGATAAAACTAACATAGAATCATAATTTTCTATATTTTTACCAACGTAATTTTCTTTTATATATTTAGGATTTTTTACTTCCAATGCCACCTCATCAGTTTCATCTAACAAATCAACATTATAGTATTTAGTCCATTCATGTTTATCTAATAATTTTAAATGTTTTTCACTAGTATTTCTTTCACCATTATATGCTGTATTACATTCAACAACAGTTCCATTAACATAATCAATTAAATCTTTATAAAATAGTGGCTTCAAGTAATTTTGATTACCTTCTTCTCCACTATGAACTTTAACAGCCACTTTTCCTTTTAATTCAATGCCTAATTTCTTATAAATATTTAATAAACTTTCACTTGTTATTTTGTCTGTAAAATATACTTTCATATTGCCACCCTTTCTTACTAATTCTATCTTTATTATAACAATTTTCTACTAAATAATTGCTTCTTCAAGAAAAAGTTTACACTATTTTTCAATTTAATAATAAAAATATATATATGTTTGTTATAATTATTTTGTGAAATGTTTATGAAGTATGATAAAGAATTTTTAAATTATATAGATGAAATATTAAACAATAAAGAATTTTTAAAGAGAAAAAACTATAATCATCATGTTAATGAATCAGTATATAATCATTCTTTAAAGGTTGCTTATTGTTCTTATTTATTTGCTAAAAAGCATAATCTTAATAAGAGAGATATTTCTATTGGAGCTATTCTTCATGATTTTTATTATAAACCATGGCAAGACTCTAAAGAGAAAAGAAGTTTCTTTAAGCAACACGGATTTGTTCATGCAAAAGAGGCTCTTGAAAACTCTAGAAAGCACTTCCCACGTCTTATTAATGATAGAGTTGAAAATATTATATTAAGACACATGTTCCCTCTTAATATAACTCCACCTAAATATAAAGAAACATGGGTAGTAACTCTTATGGATAAAAAATGCTCATTAAATGTATTTAAGCATCCTAAAGAATGGCCTAAATATATTGGTATTAAAAGAAAGGTTAAAAAATGAGAGATTTTAAAATATATTTTCTATTATTTATAACATATTCCTTTATTGGATGGATAATTGAAATAATAGATAGATTTAAAGTAAACAAAAAGATAGTTAATAGAGGATTCTTAATAGGTCCATACATTCCTATATATGGATGTTGCGCAATAGTTATGGTACTTTTACTTCATTCAGTAAAGAATCCTATTACATTGTTCACGTCCTCAATATTAATCGCAAGTATTGGTGAATACCTAACAAGTTATATAATGGAAAAAGCATTTCATGCTAGATGGTGGGATTATAGTGACTATAAATATAATTTAAATGGAAGAATTTGTTTAATTAATTGTTTAGGATTTGGTATACTTGGATTTATACTTATAAAATACTTAAATAATTTCTTATACAATATTTATTCCAATTTAAATGAAACAACCCTTAATATAATATTTTATACACTGATAACAATATTTATTATAGACTTAATTGTATCATTTAAAGTAATATTTAAAGTTAAAAATATGTCACTTAAATTCAAAAATCCAGATAACACTAATGAAATAACTAAAAAAGTACGTGAAGTAATAAAAAGTAATCCTCTTGTTAAAAGATTATTTATGGCATTTCCTAATGTTAAACCAATCATTAAAAAGAGCGCTATTACAATAAAAAATACTACAAAAAGACTAATTACAGGTAATAAATAATTAGTTTTTATTTGTAAAGTATATGTTAAATTAGAAAAATAAATTATTTTTAGTAGTATAATTAATATGGAGGCATGTAATATGTTTGAAAATAAAAAAATATTTATATTAGGTATGGCAAGAAGTGGTTATCATGCTGCTAAAATACTTGCTAAAAGAAATAATACAATTGTTCTTAACGATATGAATGCAAATCAAGATGAAAATCATATTAAAGAACTTGAAGACTTAGGTGTTAAAGTTATACTTGGTAGTCATCCTGATGATATTCTTGATGGATCATTTGATTATATAATTAAGAATCCAGGAATAAAATTTGATCATAAGTATTTAAAATATGCAAGTGAGCATAATATTAAAGTTATTAATGAAATAGAAATGGCTTATCACTTATTACCAAAAGGAGTTAAATTAATTGCTATTACTGGTACTAATGGTAAAACTACTACTACATCTCTTACTTATGAAATAGTAAGTCATGCATTTCCTGGTAGAACACACCTTGCTGGTAATATTGGATTCCCTTTATGTGAAGTGTTACCAAATATTAAAGAAAATGATTATTTAGTTATGGAAATTGGAGTTCCTCAATTACATGATTTTTATGATTTCAATCCAGATATAGCAGTACTTACTAATATTTATGAAGCACACCTTGATATGTTTGGCACTCGTGAATATTATAATGAAAATAAACTTCGTATATTCCAAAATCATACAAGTAAGAATATTGCTATTATTAATAAAGGGAACGAAGATGCGTATAGAATTACTAAAAATATAAAAAGTACTAAAAAGTATTTTACAAGTAAAGAAGTAATTGATGGTGCTTATCTAAAAGATAATAAAATTTATTATTATGATGAAGAAATAATTGATACAAGAGATATCAAATTACAAGGTAATCATAATTATGAAAATATTATGTGTGCTATTATGATAGCTAAAGAACTTGGTATTTCTAATGATGTGATGGTACCTGTTATTAAAGAATTTAGTGGTGTTGCTCACAGAATAGAATATGTAAGAACATTTAATGGAAAAGATTTCTATAACGATTCAAAAGCAACTAACATAACATCTACTCAAATCGCACTTAATGCATTTAAAAAGCCAACAGTATTAATATTAGGTGGTCTTGAAAGACATCAAAGTTTCTATGAGCTTAAAGATTATTTAAAAAATACTAAATTAGTTATATGCTATGGTGAAAATAAAAATAGAATCAAAGAAGAAATGGATGAAATGAATGTAAAATGTTTCGTTGTTAATAATTTAAAGGAAGCAACATTACTTGCTAATGAAAATAGTGTTTCTGGTGATGTAATATTACTTAGTCCAGCATCTGCTTCTTGGGATCAATATGCTAAGTTTGAAGATCGTGGAGATGAATTTAAAGAAATAGTTAGAGGGTTAGAATAACCCTTTTTTCATACAGAAAATTATTAAAAAAAATAGATATTTCTATCTATTTCAATGTAAAACTATCATTTATTAAAAGTGTACTATATAAAAATAATATATCTTTATTATTAAAATCAATATAATTAGAAAGCATACTTGGACTAATATATCTTGTATCGACAACAGTTATACTTTTATAACCATTCATCATAAGTGGAATTAAACTACTTCCATATGAATCTCTAAATACTATTAAATCTTTAGTTGAATCTGTATTCATTGATTCTATCTTTAATAAAGACACAGAACCGCTCAAATACACATTATATTTATCAAGAGAATTTAACTTTATTAAATCATATATTTTCTCATAACCATTAGTTTCATAATTATAAACATTTATATCATTAACATTATCTAGTATATATATTTCATCTTTTATATCTTTTCTAACTATTCTACTAGAATATGTTCCATTAAAATCACTTATTCTTTTGAAACTATAATTATTAGTAATATTGAAATTCATTTCTTTAGACAATTTATTTCTCATACTACGAAGTTCAGATGCTCTTGTGATAGCAGCTCTATACTGTTTGTCTAACTCTAATGCTTCATCAACTAAAGGAAGCTTATGATCTTGAAACTTCTTTTTAATATTCTCCCTAACAGCTTCAGGATCTTCTCTTAATCTTGCGATATCAATCATATACAATCTCCTTGTTCATAGATTATTGTCATTATATACCATTATTCATAAATTATAAAGTTATCATGAAAGAAATAAGTGGCAATGTGACTAAAGAAAATGCAGTAGATACAAAAATAAGCTTAGAAGCGAATTCTGGGTTCTTATCATACTTATTTGCCAGCATTGCACATGTACTTGGTGCAGGCATCGCAGCCAATACAACAGAGACACCAATACCAATATGATCAAGTGATGTCCATCTTAAACATAGATAAGTAATCACTGGAATCATAATCAAACGAATAAAAGAATAATAAATACATTCCTTATCCAATATCTCTCTAGGTTCTACATCACTTAATATACTTCCTATCACAATCATACTTAATGCGGTATTACATCCTCCTATAGAACTCATAGTAGTCGTCACAAAAGAAGGTAATGTATACCCTAATGAATACATGATCATAAATACTATACCAAAATAAATCCCAATAAGACATGGATGTAAAGCAACTTTCTTCACCATTGTCTTAAAATCAGCTTTTGTATAATGGGAT
>ENA-ORMX01001335-ORMX01001335.1-human-gut-metagenome-genome-assembly--contig:-NODE-1335-length-16263-cov-4.467238_pt1 | contig 16263 bp, 19 predicted proteins | sample MGYA00242108_ERZ509007 | MGnify/ENA primary metagenome ERZ509007 (study PRJEB26280, sample SAMEA2338745) | human gut metagenome | biome: human gut; feature: human-associated habitat; material: faeces...
TAGGGACAATTCCGTTTCTCTCCTTGCTTCCATTTACATAGAAGACTGTCTTGAATGTACTTCTCATAATTCCTTGCTTTTTGTTTGGTGCAAAATTAAATCATGAGAGTTGCATGGCAAATTCTAAACCTGTGCAGAATGGAGAAGTAAGAACTGAAACCGTTAAATATGCTTATTGGGGCGTTTCTTTGAGGTAATGACTTGAAAGCGTTTCCATTTCTCAAATCCGCCATTTTCGCATTTCCTCACGAATGCCACTAAAAGCCAACGACTGCCACAACCACTTGAAACTCAAAATAAAAGCTCAAATCTGCTATTTTTTGCTTTTTTTACCAGTCTTTTTAGCTAAACGGATGCGCCCCCAAAGTAGGACGGTGGTCTCCGCGCCCCGTCCTCCAGCGCCCAACACATGTACAATGTTAAAACACAACAATATTATCTGGACCGTTATATCACCTAAAAAGGGCGTGTGTTCTATATCACTTTCATAGAAAACACGCCCTCTTTTTATTTTATTCTTCCCAACCATCTCTCCAAATGGTTAGGCCCCAAACAAATACTCTTTTTAGCCAAAACAATAAGCGCCACAAATGATTTTACTCATCATCCTTTTAATAAATAATATTCCTCTTACTCAGTTTCTTTATTCGCTTTGTCTGCTGTGTTATCTAACGTCCTCGGTATCTGAACAAAGAAATAGCGGAAAGTGTTTTTCATTAAATACACACCTACGAAGGACATTATGCCCCAATAAATTAAATGAGTATCTTCACTTAACATTATATATATATCATCATGAAAATAATCATAACAATCGTTTTTTATTGAATTATATAATAATAAAACAATGCCAATTATAGAAGGTAAATTCATAAAAAGTCCGAGAACAAACTCAATTCTTTTTTCTATAATCAATCCTTTATCAACCTTTTCCATCGTCTTATTTTTTCATTATACAAAAATATTAGTAGCACTTACCACATTCTGTTCGTCCCATTGCTTTAGCTTGCTCTAAAGAAACTTTTTCCACATCGCAACTACACCTACTTAGTCCTGAGCACGAACTGGTTTTGTGGTAGCGATGCGACTGCGGACCTGTACAGATGTATACGCTTTTAGATGATTGACCACACGAAACGAAAACGAGTGAAAGGGCTACAGTCCATCTACATATTCTTTTCATAATCTTGATAGTAATACTATATGGTTATAAGGTGGTGCCACACTTTTATGGAAACACCTTTAAATACTTATTATAAGTGTTCCTATTCTAATAGGTCACTATAGAAACTAAACTCCTTATTTATTCGTTTTGAGAGTATTCTGCTATTGAGTGATACAATTTAATTGTTTCCTCTCGTGTAAGAGCCCATGGATTGTGCTTATGAGTCTTTTCGTCCAGAAAATCCATAATAAAAGCTTTATTGTCACGTACGGCGTGATAGATACTCATTCTATCTGGGTTTTCTACATTCCAAAGACTTCTTATAAATAATTCTCTCGCATTTGCTATATTCTCTGTTTTACCCGACTTGAAGGTAATTGGAAAAACAAGTGTATCTTTAGAAAGATACATGCAATTCATTTCTACTACATCTCCTTGATAGTCATTAAAGATTGCAGGGTAGGGCAAATTGTTAATTTCTATATATGCTACTAATATATCATGACTTGTTATACCATCATTGAATATCTTAGAAAAATCTACAGATGATACTTCATAATGCTTATTGTCACCTGTATCTCCTATTTTTATATCAAACGTTATGTTGCATTGTTCCTCCATAATGTCCTTTGCTATAGAGTTTAAATTTGATGATGGACCAAACAAGAATATTATAAGGTTTTTACCTATATTTTGGGATTTTTCTAAATTCCCCAAAAATACTTTCTCGTTTACATCATCTCGATAATAAACAAATTTAAGCGTATCTTTTTCTAACTTAACAGAAGTCAGATTTCCCAAAGGTCCATATTCGAGCGGTAGATTTTGTTTTATTTCAAAAACAAAATTACTTAATGGTTTCCTTTCATCAAGAAAAGACATATCGTTCAATGATATATTACATACCTTTGATTTATCTTTAGGATTTAAGTGAATTTTCACAAAGACACGCATAGCATCAGCTACATAATAATCATCAGCTCCAGAATCTTCGATTTGTTTGATTAACTCACCATCTGTAACAACATCGGACAAATCCATATCTTTATTGAATTCAAAATATATGTAGTCGACATATTTAACACCTTCACCATTATGAGGAACATAACAATTGATAGCACCATTGTCAAAACGGTACTCATAAATGTCATAATTTTCAATGGTTGTTGATTCGTATGCATCAAAGATAGAATCTGGCTTGCCATGATATTTTATCAAATCATCCACTGTCTGACGGTCCATGAACCCATGGAAATAATCCATTTTGACATGCTTATAAACATTATCTACCATACAGTTTCCTATATGAATATATATCTTCTCACGAGAGTTATCCTTGATAGAGCAAGACTGTAGCATAAATATTGCTATTAATGCTAAAAAAAACACATATTTTTTCATATACATATTGCTTTTTGTTAATAGTTTCCTAAATAATTCATCATAGCTTGATTTCTTTTGACAATATTATCAATGTCATCCTCTGTATAGCCCATCTCGCTAAAAACATTCATAAACATATTTCCTGCAAATGTTTGGGCATTGTAACCATTTAAAGTTCCATTAGCCAGTGATACAAGCCCACAACAAGCTATAAGTATATTATCTTTAATTGCTTCATCATCTATCATTTTAAGGTCACTTATCATACGTTCAATGCCTGTCCGCTGATAATATTGATAAGCAACAATTGTATTGATTTTTAATGACAGTTTGGTCAACTTCTGTATTTTCTTCGCCTCACGTAATTTGGTGTAATCGCCTTTTGCACATTCAACGAAAATGGATATAAGATTATATATAGAATATTTCTGTTCTTTAGACAACCCAGCATACAAATCTTGCATCATTTTCAATGCATCGTTAGAGATAGAACATTTTGGGGAGATAAATGCCTTAGATAAGACAACTAACACAATAACAACTATAATGAGAAATAAAATCATATCCAATTTAATTTAAGATTAAAAAATTGAAGTTACTATACATTATTACAATTAATCTTCATTAGTCCAACTTATACTTATTGTAAACCATATATAAGCAAGAACTATTAATACAATTATAATTGTTAAACAATAAAACCAAAAGCCCTTGTCTACAATGGACGGATTACAATAAAATGAAGAATATAGATTTAAAATTGTAGACAATAGTGGTAACGAAGATATTATGGTTAGAAATTTCGAGCCTTTTATAATTCTTACCAACCAACTTGTTACATACACGAGCAAAGCAAAAGCAATTATTACCCCAAATACATTTATCAATACAGCAAGACGCACAGGGAAACTATTACTGCAAATTGCAGCTGCCCAACGAGGACTGAGTCCTGTAATATGTGAAAAGATAAAAACATCAGGTATATCTCTCATACTAAAATCAAATAGCGATTTAATAAATAAAGGCACAAGTGTCATCGATGAGACAAAAACCCATATCGCTAATTTATACAATCCCCAACCGACTGCACAACTTATTATTACAACACCAACAAAACGTAGAATATATTTTAGTGTATCCATTGTATGTATAATTTAATTGTTTCTTATTATCTGTAGCATTTTTGATACAAATAATCATTAGTGTCCCATTAAAATGTGACATTTATAATATAACTTTATTATAATAGTATTTTTTTTAGATTATTCCGTTGCTTTTTCCATCATACTGATAATCTTTTCTTTGGTATGTGGCACATATTCAATTTTTCTTAAATACACATTTTCATCACCAGTACAAGCCTTAAAAGGGCATTTTTTCATTAGATAACGTCCTATAGAAGGATTGAATGATTTCAAATAGTTATAATACCACACAGTAGCTGTTGCTGCTAAATAAGTAATACCATACAAATCTGCATCTTCTCCACAAATGTTCGTGCGTAATAACGTTGCCTTATCTTTGCAACGTATATATTTGCATAACACATAAAAATATCCCAAAATAGTACATACAATATAATACCATGGGACCTTCACAAAAAGACCTATTATAATTAATAATAGTAATACATATCTAAAAAAGCCATAAATTTTATACATACCTAACAATTTGTATTCAGCCATAGCAGAAGATATTTGTATCTCCACACCAGCAATTCTACATGAATCGTTGCACGTAGATAACCCAGAAATTGGGCATCGACCATTATTCAATAAGCCGTTGTTTACAAGGAAAGAGATAGCCTTGTCATCTTTTATAGACAAAACGAAGTTGTCAGGGTTCGTGGGAAATTTATAATTGTCCGTTTCCTCTCGGCCCATAACCTTAAAACCATTTTCGTTTAACTCTATGACCATCAAATTCACATAATCATAAAAAGGAATAGAACAGATTTGTTTAGATGTATACGCCATAATTGTACAAAATTTTAAACTTGTTTTCTGATAAATCTATTATCAATAGAGGTAGATATTTTTCTCTTTTTCAGGAAACCCATATCATATATAACGCCACCAATTGTCCATAATGTCATTATTGGTGTGTTCACGATAACTGTTATCCACCACCATGTATTATATGCTGATGTGAAATGACACGCTTTATACACATTGTCAGAGAACAAACCACATATTAAATGCTGGACGAAGAAAAGACCATGCCATATCCCCGCATACCAAGTATACGTTTTTTCAGTATCAATATCACAAACTGCCCAACAAAAGCCTATGGATAGAATAAATAATGTAAATATATATTTAGTACATCCCCAAGCATCTCTTGGGGGCCTTTGGGGGCTTTGTCGTTCAATTATTCTGATTGCTTCACTGACATTATCTGTAGCGATTTTTGATACGAATGAACGGTATTCTACATAATCAAGCCCACATTCATCCATAAGTTTTTTGTCTCTCAAAACATTTTCATACGCTTCATCCATTTTTACATTAAAATATTTATCCTCATCTTCTCCTTCATAGCGAGAGGCATCAATAATCACTGATTGGAAAATCTCTGTGATTTTCTTCTTTACTTGCTCTCGTGGATTACCTGATATATTGGTCATGTCGGTATGGTGTTATTATTCAACTGGCCCCAAAGAAGAATATTATTGTCAAAACGTTGTTTAGATACCCACAAAACAAAAAGAGGCGTGGAGCCTTGCTGTTACTCGTTCTTTGCTATAAAGGCTCTCGCATTGCATGTTTGATAAGAACGAGTAACACGAGAGTCCCCACGCCAATGTATGTATATAGCGGCTCGTTTCGATTACTTTCGACATGCACCATCAGAAGCCGAAACGGACTTTATATTACACCACATAGGACGTCTCTGCTACTCAGTTTTGCCCGACTATTCTGAATTTGCGAGATTCTTATAGTGCAAAACAAAAGCGTACAGTTACGCCAGTTTCATTATGTGTGCCCCTGTTGTGCCGTTGTTGGTATACATATTATCATTGGGCACTTACGAGGAGCTGCACAAATATAGTACATTCTTTTGAGAAACGTTGTTTCTTTTCAAAATATTTGTGGCACAAATTAATAGTTGTGCCTTATGCTACTATTGTGTGCGTTTCCAAGGGGCATTGGCGTGGGGCGAGCGTTGTTTTCTTAGCTATTGCTCGTTCTTTTTAATCGTCAAGTGGGCACAAAAGCTCGTTTTCTCTTTTTTCTCGTTCAGCCTTTAAGCGGTCGAGGTAAGCTTGCAGTTCAGCCTCCTCTTCTTGCTCTTTCAGACTTTGGTTTAGGAGGAAGTCGTTGGCGGCTTCGTCAGCGGGGTCCTCAGTGGGTTCGCCACTCACATAGTGCTCTTTTACAAACTCTTCAAACGGGTTTTTCTCGTTTACATTCTTTTCCATAATATTTGTTTTTAATCTTTATCATATACCTTTAGCGCCACTGCTTCCAGACGATTGTTGTTTAACAATATCGTGGCGTGTACGCGTCTTTTACTGAACGCGAATATAAAATACTGTTCAAACACGATGTCTATACGACATCGGTTTTCATCAATCATGACAGCATTGCCGTATGGCAAGTATTCGTCAGGTCGATACAGGTCGATCGTACAACTGCTTTTGCACATTTCCATTATCTCCTTCTCTGTTTTCACATAGGGGCAGAAGTGATACACATTTTTTAGCACCTCATGTACCGTTACATGAAAGAAGCACGCAAGGAACAGCAAGAGGCACCATCCTCCTACCTCACTATTGCTTATGCGTAGATGTTTAAAGAAGTCGTTATCTTTTCTTCCTGCTCCATCAAGCGCATACAATTTCAGTATCCCTTTATTTCTAAAATAGTAGGTATCTCCCTCTTGCTCCATTTGATTTGGGTTTATTGCCAAATGCCATCCTTCTTCTACACCAAGCGCAGGCAATTCACTCAGCAAACAATTTTCAACGCATTGAATATCACCATAGACGCAGTAAGTAGGATCGCAATCATGTTCATCCATGTAAATGAGGTTCCAACTTATTTCGTTCAACACGTTTGAATTGTTGATGTACGATCGAAAGTCGTAGAGTTGTTTATACACATTTCGTTTTTCCCAATCGTCAACTAACAATTCATTTTTTCGTTTATATATTTTCCGAAGCAAGTTTTTTGTCAATGCTACGTCTTTCTTAAACGGATTATCTATCATTGCATTTCCGTAAAACGAGAGCACAGCCATATTCCAGAGGCAAGTAATCGAAGGGTTCTCAGTGTTACATTCGTCCACCATTTTTTTAGCGTTTTTCGCCCGTTCTTCTTCAGATTGATAGATTATAAAATGTTTCGAGAAGTCATCTTCAACCAGATAAAACATTAACGGATAGTAATATATGTCGGCACAGAAATACCAACTCTTGTTATTTTCTGACCTTTTGAAGATACGATCTACGGCAAATCCATTCATAGCGTTTATTTTTTACTGATACAAAAGTACGAAAAGGGCAAACACGAAACAAGTTCATAATGGTTCATAACGTGAAATAGCTTTTTCCACAAGCACGAAAGAAGACTATCTGCTGACAAGCACGAGACGAACTTTCTTATAACGATGCCCCACCCCATTTTACCCCAAGGCCCCTATCTCTTCGCAGCGCTGGTCGAAGGCCGCGTTTGTGCGTTGCATCCAGTCGGGCAGCGATTTTAAGGCCTGATACACCAGCGGGTCGGGCATTTCCTTATAGTAGGCATAGGCCATAGGTCCTGCGATGGCGGCCAACGTGTCAGAGTCGCCCCCCAGCGAGATGGCCAGTCGAAGGCAGTCGACATAATCGGTTGATTCGATGAAGCTTAGGATGGCGGGCCCCACCGTAGCCGGACTATTTGAAAAGAACGAGTAATCGTCATGAATATCGTCGTAACACATACCGCTCCAGCAGGTGCAATATTTGTCCAGCACGTTTGTGCGCACAAAGTCTTTATCCATTCCGTTTTTCAAGTAGAAGATGGTGAGCGCCGTAGCCACCGCCCCTTTAATGCCTTCGGGGTGGTTATGTGTGGGCGCCGCCGTTTGCGTGGCCAGGTCAATACATTCGTCCTCGTTACGAGCCAGCCATCCCGCTGCGCTGCATCGCATGGCCGCCCCATTTCCCATGCTGCCATAAGGTTCATGGTCGTGGTCGGTTATCCACTGTTTAAACCTGTGTCCATAGCCAGCGTGTCGGTGCTGATTGGCACACATCCACAGGTTGTCGGCCATATCTTTACCCTTCAAAAAGGCCTCGGCACAGGCAAAGGTTAGCACGGTATCGTCAGTAAAATGTGCTCTTGACGAAAACATTTTCACGGCGTTATAATCTTTCGTGCGGTGTGCACGTCCTTCGTATGCGCTGCCGGCAATGTCGCCCACGGCAGCGGCCATCAATAAGTTTTTCATTCTAAGTAAGTGTTATTATTTTTTATTGAGTCCACTTTAAAAAGTGACATATTTATGTAGTTTAAAACTCCAGTCTGAAACCCTTTTGTTTCAATTCTTCATAGCTTTCTTTATTAAAGCGGTATAGGTTAGCCTCGCGTTTAGGCGTGGGCCATACCGTTTCGTCAAGTTTTGTCAGCAGGTCGAAATGCAGCATCTTTTTTGAAAAGTTGGCGCGATCAAACCTTATGCCGAGTATGGCCTCATACAGCAGTTGCAGCTCTTTCATCGTAAATTTCTCGGGCAGCAAATCGAAGCCGATGGGTCGGAAGTGTAGCCGTTCGCGCAGCACCGACAGAGCATGACGCAGTATGCGGTCGTGATCGAAAGCCAGTTGCGGAATCTCGTCAAGCCCAAACCACTTAGCCTTTGCCGCATCGTCGGCGCCCTTTACCTCCTGAATTTTACACAAGGCATAATAGGCAATGGTGATAACGCGCTCGCGAGGATCACGATTAGGGTCAGAAAAGGCATGAAACTGCTCCATATATTCGGCCACCATGCCCGTTTCCTCCATCAGTTCGCGTCGAGCCCCTTGCTCAGCGCTCTCGTCCATTTTCAAGAAGCCGCCCGGAAAGGCCCATCGTCCTTTATAGGGTTCAAGTCCTCTTTCTATCAGCAGCACTTGCAGCTTGCTGCCATCGAAACCAAATATCACGCAATCGGTTGTTACAGCGGGGTGCGGATACTTGTATTGATACATTTTCTCTTCCATATTTTTATCTTGTGTAATTATTACACCGTAAAGATATGTATTATTATTTATACCTCCAAATATTCTTGAGTATTTTTTACAACAGATATATATTATTAATTCGTGCATGATACACAACATATTTAGGGTAAAACAGTAACCCTATTTTAACAAAAATACAACAGATGATACAAACGTTTGCACACAGGTTTCGTATATTTTCATATAGATATATATCAAGCATAAAATGAAAACTACTAATTTTGCAGCAGATAAAAATAACTAATAAACCACAACCAATAAAACGGTAACGCCTTAGCTATCAGATAAAAGCTGAGAAACGTCAGACTACATACAATAGTAAAAACCAAATGGCCACGGCCATACCCTATATAAACGACAAACCAAATATATAATAAATAGAACCAATATGAAAAGATTCTTAACTTTCTTAATGACCGTCATGGCCCTGTTCGCCTTCTCGACGAATGTCATGGCACAACAAAACGTTTTTCTTGAAACAGAACAAACGATAAACGGCATTAACAATGGCTGGAATAATAACGGCCCACAGTTTACACACTACGAAGGCACTACATGGATGCTTAAAGTGACAAGCATGCCCGATGATGGATTTTATTTCAGAGTGCGCGTAGAGGGCTGGGACAAACCCATGCAACCTTGCGAGGAAGATGGTAAAAACGTGCTGCAGCTTAATGGCCCGTTGTATGCTTTATATCCCTCTGGCAGCGGTAAGACAGAGGCCGATTTCTACGGAGCAGAACGTGCTTGGTGGGTAAAAGGCTACAAAGGCGTTTACGATTATCTTGAGATATACGTAAACCTTACCGACACCAAGCAATACAGAGGCGTTTCGGTGGTGGGAAAGAAAAATACGGTAACACCACCCACACCCCCTACACCCCCTACAAGAAGCACTATCACGCCCCCAGCAGGCTATTATCTTGTGGGCAACTTCTTCTCACCTTGTAATAAGGCTGAAGTAACCCCTGGCCCCGACGGCGACCACATTAATTATAACCGTCATTATTTTAAGTTTGCTCAGAACAAAGAAGGCGCTTACACCATCGACATTCCCGCTTGCCTTACCGCCAAGATGCAGATTTTGGCTGCCGACGATGCTGGCGATATGAAGGTGTACGGCCCCAAGGAAGACGCTATATATGGTATACATGGCACATGGCCCGCTACAAACGAAAGCAAATCGGGCGTCTTGACAGCCTCGACCGACCTTTCTGAGAACACCCCTACTGGAACCTCACCACCCGTAACGACAACACCACCGACGACGATGGTATGTACACCGTAAGCTTTACAATGGATGCCAACGGCAACCCCACCGCATGGACCATTCAACACGATGCCCTCACACGCGTAGCCTATCTGCTAAACACCAGCTACGGCGCCACCGCACAACCCGTTTATGACAAGCGTGACAAAAACGAAGGCGCCTTCACCGACAACGCCAAGGCTTTCCTACACTTTAATGGAAAGAAGACTGGCTACTACGTTATAGACTATATAGTGAGCGACGTAAACTTGTCGGAAGAGGCAAAGCAAGCCACACCTGGCATACACGCTACAAAGAGTATAAACAACAGCTCGGGCACACACGACAAGTTGTTCTTCTTGGGCAACGACGGAGCAGAAGGCCACGAAGGAAAGTTGGCACCTAACCAGCCTTCGTTCTCCCTCAACCTTAAGGGCATGAAAGAGATAGAGTATAACGCCAACCGTGGCGACAACAACCTTGCCCAAAAAAGCGGTTCATACGGTATGTCAGGCAGTTTCAGCGTGATTAACAACACCGATACGCCCGACTATCCCAACACCATTTCATTGGTAGGCGACGCCATTCCTGGCACCACCAACGCTGATGGTTCATGGAACTGGGCTTCGACAGCCGCCAAGATGACCTACGATGCCAACGAGCGTTGCTATAAGGTAACCATCGAGACCACCGATGCCAACTATGAACGCGGATTCCGCTTCGTGGGCAACCACTCACAGGCATACAACTGGCATGAAGACACTACTACCGACGAGAGCAAGATGGCAAAAAGCGACAACAAAAACGCCACCGGACACAGCTGCCTGCCCTCTGACCCTAACTTCTTAAGCTATACCACTACTGGTGCCACCACCGCCACCGAGGCTGAAAACAACATCAACTGGAACCGTAAGGCTGGCATGCACGTGGTGAAGCTTTACATCATTACTGATGGCGAGGAACCCATTTATAAATATACCATCGAAACCACCGAGAACATTGGCATACCGTTTACCTATCGTGCTGGCAAGTTTATACGCACCTACAGCAACAGCGTAGCCATGAATGTGGTAAGCAAAGACGTAAAGATATATGAGGCTTACAAGTATGTCAAGGCCCAAGACGAAACCGACATCTACTCGCCAGGCACCTTGCATCTGCGCCAACTGAATTATATACCAGCCAACGTGGGCGTAGTGCTCATTGGCACCGTGCCCGCCTCAAACGAATTGAGCGATGGCGACAAACTCGACTTCACCTTGCGCAAGCGCACAGAAGACGAGGTTACGGCCAATGACCCTACACAATATGTAAACGTATGGACCAAGGCCTCTGAATATACTAATCAGACATGGAACAACTTCCTCACCCCCACAGTGAAGGCAAACAACAGCCTGGGCAACATTGAGAAAGAGGGAGAAACCGTTACCTACCGATACTATGGTTTGGGCAACTATCATAGCACCAAATATTATAACGAACACAAAGAGGGCGACGACTATATAGGCTTCTTCCGCCTTACCCCCAACGGTCGTTGTGGTGCCAACAAGGCTTATCTGCGCATGCCCGCCAGCGCTGATGTTGAAGGTGGAGCGTTTGGCTTCATCAACTATAACAGCCAGTTTATTGGCCCGAAAGACGAAAACGATGCCTCGCTTGCTAAGATGATGATTGTCTTTGACGACGAAGAGGTGGGTGGCGTTACCGAGATTAAGAACGTAGAAACAGTGAAGCCACATCACGACAACGCCTACTATACCCTTCAGGGCATAAAGGTGCTGAACCCCACAAAGGGCATCTACATTCACAATGGCAAGAAAATCGTTATCAAGTAAAGTAAACCTCTTAAACAAGCAATAGCAATGAAAATATACATAAAACCTTCAGTACAAGTTATAAATGTTGTAGTTGAACAGCTGTTAGCAGGCAGCTTTGAGGATGGTCAAATTACCGATTGCGGCGCAAAACTCAACGAAGGAAATTGGGATATTGAAGACGACGAGCCAAGCGATGGCTCATACTTTGGATCTTGGGAGTAATTATCCTACACACCGTACGTAATATATGAAGACCGAAAGGGTGTTTCAAGCCGAACAAAACGGCAAGAAGCATCCTTTCTTTTTTTTGCAATCATCGCTAAAATGGCTCAAACAATATTATTTATAGAACCGTAAAGAAACAACATACAACAATAAAAAAAACAACATAGAACAATAAAGAAACAACATTGAACAACAAAGGAACAACATTGAACAACAAAGGAACAACGTTGAACAACAAAAGAACAACGTTGAACAACAAAGGAACAACATTGAACAATAAAGGAACAACGTTGAACAACAAAAAAACAACATTGAACAACAAAGAAACAACATTGAACAACAAAGAAACAACATTGAACAACGTTGTTTCCTTTATCATTGTATTAGGAATGTTGTTCTTGTTGTTCCTTTGTTGTTTATGTTGTTTGTTGTGAGGTTATTGGATTCCGTGTTGTTGGTTGTGGGAGGACGGGGCGCGGAGGCCACCGTCCTACTTTAGTTTGCCCAGTAGGATGGGGTCTCTGTGCCCCATCCTCCAGCAACAAGCACGGCGTATATTGGCAAAAAACGGGGTAAACATCGGGCGAAGCCAGACAAAAAGTGGCGCGAGACCATGCAATAAATCGGGCGAAAGCCTTAAGAAAATCGGGCGAAAGCCTTGAGAAAGTCGTCTCACATCGACCGTTATGAACATGGAGAACGGTCGATGCTCGTGTTCACACCGACCGTTATGAACACGAGCAACGGTCGGTGTGAGACGACTTTCTCAAGGCTTTCGCCGAAAAAACGCGATATTTTCAGCTTACTAAAGCAATGTTTTTAGCTTATCAAAGCCTTACTTACCGCTCACCACCTCAGCAAATACCACCATTGCCACAAAACGCAGCAATGTATAATAGCTTGATATTGTTGTGCAAAAGTAAAAAAAGGGGGCGAAAAGAACAAGGTCATAATGGTTCAAAAAAACAAAAAAATAAAAAAATAGGGGGCTTCTGCCATATTGTCAGATAAAATGAGTAACTTTGTACTCCAATGAACACCTCTGAATTACAGAAAATAAAACAACGTTACAACATCGTTGGTAACAGCGATGGTTTGAACCGTGCCTTGGATGTGGCCTTACAGGTAGCACCCACCGACCTCTCTGTGCTTATTATTGGCGAGAGCGGCGTGGGCAAAGAAATCATCCCACGCATCATTCATGATAACTCGCCCCGACGTCGCGAGAAATATTTTGCCATCAACTGTGGCTCTATTCCAGAGGGCACCATCGACAGCGAACTCTTCGGACACGAGAAAGGTTCGTTTACAGGCGCCATAGGCGAAAGCGAGGGCTACTTTGGCACCGCTAACAAGGGCACCATCTTCCTTGACGAGGTGGGCGAGCTGCCCTTAGCCACACAAGCGCGCCTGCTGCGTGTGCTTGAAACAGGCGAATATATACGTGTGGGCGGACAAAAAATAATGAAAACCGATGTGCGCATTGTGGCCGCTACCAACGTAAACATGCAGAAGGCGGTGAGCGAAGGGCGCTTTCGCGAAGACCTTTACTATCGCTTAAACACCATACCCGTAAAGATGCCCGCCTTGCGCGAACGTGGCGAAGACATACTGTTGCTGTTCCGCCTGTTCACCATGCAGATGGCCGAGAAATATAACATTCCGCGCATCACCCTTACCGACGATGCTAAACGCCTACTGCTGAAATATAAGTGGCCAGGCAACGTTAGACAGCTAAAAAACATTACTGAACAGATATCGGTGCTGAGCGAAAAACGCGAGATTGATGCTAACGGGTTGCGACACTTCATACCCGAAGACCCCGAGAGCACACAGCTGGCCATGATACCTAACCAGGGCAACCACTCGTATGAAAACGAGCGCGAGCTGCTATACAAAATATTGTATGAGCTACGGGGCAACGTGTCGGAAATGCGACGCGAGATGAACGATATGCGCAAGCAGATGAACGAACAGAAAACTGAAACGCCCGTCGACACCTACGCACAGCCCTATCATGCCCTTGCACCTGCCAACTATTCTGGCACCGCAACACCCATGCGAGGCAACCGCATAGAAGAGGTTGAGGCCGAAGAGATTAAAGACACCGACAGTCTGAACCTGAACGACCTGGGACGCCAACTGGTAGAGCGCGCCCTTGACCGCAACGGCGGCAACCGTAAGAAAGCAGCAAAAGAGCTGGGCATCTCTGACCGCACGCTGTATAGACGAATTAAACAATATGGCTTGGACAAATAAGTTTTTTCAACATACACGAAACGCCGTGGCACAATGCAGCCATCGTGCACACACTGCTATGCTGGCAATGGTGCTTTGCTGGTGCGCCGTGGCGTGCTCTGTATCGTATAAGTTTAACGGTGCCAGCATCGACTACAGCAAGACAAAGACCATACAGATAGCCGACTTCCCCATTCGCTCAAGCTACGTGTGGGGACCTATGGGCCCCATGTTCAACAATCAGCTGAAAGATATCTTTGCAAACCACACGCGCCTATCACAGGTGCGACGTAACGGCGACCTGAAGATTGAAGGCGAAATAACGCAATATACACAGCGCAACAAGTCGGTATCGAGCGAAGGACATTCGGCACAAACCGAACTGTCAATCACTGTGAACGTGCGATTTACCAATAACACAAACCATAATGAAGACTTTGAACGCTCGTTTACGGCCACTAAATCGTACGAAACAACGCAAAGCCTGAACGCGGTTCAAGAAGAACTGGTAACACAGATGGTTAAAGACCTCACCGAACAAATTTTTAACGCCACCGTGGCCAACTGGTAATACACCTATTTATATATAAAGAGTAATGGACTTGACGCAACTTATCAACCACCCTGAAACGATGGACAAGGAGACCCTGTACGATCTCCGTAACATGGTTGCGCTCTATCCTTACTACCAAACGGCACGGCTACTGATGCTGAAAAACCTGTATCTGCTGCACGACTCGTCGTTTGACGAAGAACTGCGACGCGCCGCCATATACATTACCAACCGCGAAAAGCTGTTTGAAATGGTAGAGGCCGTACACTATGGCCTGGCCCCCGCCGAGCACGACCCCCGCCAGCCACAGCCCGCCAGCAACGAGAAGACAGGAGGCGAAAGTAGAACACTATCGCTTATCGACAACTTTCTCGACCAGATACCCGCCGACCAGAAGCCCGAAACTAAAAGGCGAAAGCCAACACCCGCCGACGCTGCCGTCGACTATGTGGCCTTTCTGCTTGATAGTGAGACCGAAGAAGAGAAGAACGAGGAGAAAGGAAACGCTCCGCAAATGAAAGGTCAGAGCCTCATCGACAACTTTATCAACAACGATGGCGGTAAGATTACGCTGAAAGAAACACCCGAATTTGTACCACAGATTGAAGACAACAATAATGGCGCCGCAAACGGCGACGATGGCTTCTTTACCGAGACATTGGCCAAAATTTACATCAAACAAGGCAGATATTCAAAGGCTCTTGAAATTATTCAACGATTAAATTTGAATTATCCAAAAAAAAATGCTTACTTTGCAGACCAAATCAGATTTTTAGAAAAACTGATCGTCAACGACGAAGCAAACAGCAAGAAATAAAGACAATTATAACAATAAAATAATAATAAAATAAATAACAAAAAATGATTTACACATTATTCGTAATTCTGATAGTGATTGTAGCACTGCTGATGATTGGCATCGTGCTCATCCAGGAATCAAAAGGTGGAGGATTGGCTTCAAACTTCTCTTCTTCTAACTCTATCATGGGTGTACGCAAAACTACCGACGTGGTTGAGAAAACCACATGGGGTCTTGCAGCTGCCATGGTTATCATCAGCGTTATCTGCGCTTACACAGCACCCACTTCTACCGCTAACCAGAGCGTAATGGAGAAGGCCGCTACCGAAACACAGACAACAAACCCCAACAATGCTCCTGGTTTTGGTGCTAGCCAGCAGGCTCCCGCAGCAGGCGCACAGCAGAACGCAGCAGGCGCACAACAGGCTCCAGCAGCACCTCAGGCCCCTGCACAGCCCGCAAAATAAAAAAAAGTAAAGGAAAAAGATAAAAAAAACGGCATTTTATTTGGTCAATTCAAATAAATGCCGTACCTTTGCACTCGCTTAAAAAACATAAGCGCTAACACGGTGGCCGTAGTTCAGTTGGTTAGAGCGTCAGATTGTGGTTCTGAATGTCGTGGG
>ENA-ORMX01001337-ORMX01001337.1-human-gut-metagenome-genome-assembly--contig:-NODE-1337-length-16261-cov-21.510675_pt1 | contig 16261 bp, 10 predicted proteins | sample MGYA00242108_ERZ509007 | MGnify/ENA primary metagenome ERZ509007 (study PRJEB26280, sample SAMEA2338745) | human gut metagenome | biome: human gut; feature: human-associated habitat; material: faeces...
CTTTACCCAACATTTCTGCCAACCACTTGTTTGAGCGCTTGGTTACTGCCAACATTATCTTCAATCTGTTTACATCTAATTTGTTTCTTTTGTCATTTTATCGCCTCGATTAGTATTGATTATCAGTACATTACGGACAACCAGCAAGATTTCAATAAATATATTAATAAGGTAGCGTCACCTTGAACAGCGGATTGTCTACATGCTCCTTGCGTATAACGTCTACAAGTTCGGCTACTATGTCGGGATGCGCAGCGCTCACGTCGTTATCCTCGTGCAGGTCGGTGGCGAGGTTGTACAGGCGCGGCTTACCCTTTACGACAATCAGTTTCCAGTCGCCACGGCGCACAGCAATCTGGTCGGTCTCGTGGAACTCCCAGTAGAGATGGTCGTGCTTCAGCTGCTTGGCATCGTCGCCGAGGAGCGTCGGAGCGATGGAGAGTCCGTCGAAGCCGTCGCCCGCGAGCTGGCGGTTGGTGTAGCGCTTGCGGAAGTTCTTCACACCGGCAAGGTCGCAGAACGTAGGCATGAGGTCGTAGAAGGCGAACTGCAGGTCGTTCACCTCGCCCGCCTTGACGTGTCCGGGCCACCATGCGATGAACGGAATGCGTATGCCGCCCTCGTAGCACTGACGCTTGAGTCCGCGCAGCTTGCCATCGCGTCCGAAGAATTCGGGATCGGCGCCGCCCTCCTCATGAGGTCCGTTGTCGGAGGTGAAGATGACGAGCGTGTTCTTGTCGAGGCCCTTCTCGCGCAGCTTCGCCATCACCTCCCCCACGTACTGGTCGAGACGCGTTATCATTCCGGCAAACTGTGCGTGGGTATGCTCCACGGCGTTGTAGCGCGAGCCTTCCTGTCCGCCCCACGTCTTGTCGACGAAGAACTTCTTCTCGTAGCCCTCCACGATGCTGTCGTAGGGCTGTGCCAGTTCGGCGTGAGGCAGGGTGTACGTGAGGAAGCCCACGAACGGCTTCTTGCCGTCCTGACGGTCAATCCACTCGAGCGCCTTGTCGTGAATGATGCGCGCCGAATACTGCTGGCGCTTATGGTAGTCGCGTCCGAACATGGGGTACTGTATGTTCTGCTCCATCACCTCGCGCACTACCGCCGTGTCGCCCATAGAGCGCGAGTAGCGGTTGAGGAAGTTGGGATAATACAGATGCGCCTGAAACTGGCAGATGTAGCCGTAGAACTCGTCTACGCCGCGCTTGTCGGGCGTAGAGGGCGAGCCTTCGTAGCCGCCTGCCCACTTGCCGAAGACGCCTGTGGTGTAGCCGTGGTCCTTCAGCATCTCGGGCAGAATCTTGTGCTGCGGATCGTAAGGCTCCTGACCCACAACAGCAAAGTCTACGTTGTTGCCGTACATCACGGTATGCTCGGCTGACCAGTATTCGCGATTGCCACGCACGTGTCCGTGACCCGAATGCTGACCCGTCATTATCGAAGCGCGCGAGGGCGCAGACACCGGCGAACCGGCGTAAGCCTGAGTGAAGCGCATGCCTTCCTCAGCCATGCGGTCGATGTTGGGCGTGCTGATATAGGGCTGTCCGTAGCAGGCGAGGTCGCCGTAGCCCATGTCGTCGCACAATATGAATATAATGTTGGGTTGTTTCGGCTGCACACGCTTTCCAGGCGCCTTCGCAGCCACGAGCGTAGGCACTACGGAGAGGGCGGCGCTCGCTAAGAGAATATTCTTGTTCATCGCGAAATATGTTGTTTTAGAGTAATCGATTTGTTTTCAATGTATAAAATTACTGCAAATAATCCGAACGCCAAAATCATTTGACTACAAACGCATAAATTAAGCCGTTTTTACTCCGTTTTTCAGATAAAAAACATTACTTTTGCATATAGATTTTGCGCGGAAGCGCACATATTAACCTGAAACACTATAAACAACAATGAGAGAGAAAATTGATTGCTTTCTGCCCTGCAACGATGTAGCCGAGATTGCCGACTCGCTGCAGACGCTGAGCCAAAGCAAGACTACACAGCATATAAACCTGCTCGTGAGCGACGCAAGCGACATCTGCGCATGCGGCGACTCGGACAGCATCAGCGACTGCACCGTGATTGCCGTCGACGGACTGACGTCGACAAAGACTCTGCTCACCATTGAGGAGCATACCGACGCCGAATACGTGCTGCTGAGCCTGAAGCACACGCCGGTGAGCCTCGGACTGCATGCGCTCGACCGACTGCTGCGCGTGGCTACCGACAGCAATGCGGGCATGGTGTACGCCGACTGCTACATACAGAAGGACGGCGTGCAGGAGAAACATCCTACCATCGACTATCAGACGGGCAGCATACGCGACGACTTCGACTTCGGACAGCTCGTGCTCATACGCGCATCGCTGCTGCACGAGTACGCGGCGAAGCAACAACTGACCGACTACAAGTGGGCGGGCTTCTACGACCTGCGCCTGTACATAAGCCGCAAGTCGCAGATTTTCCACCTGAACGAGTATCTCTACACGCAGGTGGAGACCGACTCGCGCAAGAGCGGCGAGCGACAGTTCGACTACGTCAACCCGCGCAACCGCGAGGTGCAGATAGAGATGGAGCAGGCGGCAACGAAGCACCTCGACAAGATTGGAGCTACGGTAGACACATCGAAGTATATGAAGCCCGACTACAGCGAGCAGGACTTCACGTACGAGGCTTCGGTGATTATACCTGTTTTCAACCGCGCCAAGACCATCGCCGACGCCGTCGGATCGGCTCTCGCGCAGAAGACTACATTCAAGTATAACGTAATAGTAGTGGACAACCACTCTACCGACGGCACTTCAGACATCCTCGCTGCGGCTGCTGCCGAGGACAAGCGCCTCATACATATCATACCTGAGCGCACCGACCTCGGCATCGGCGGCTGCTGGAACGTGGCTGTAGACGACGCACGCTGCGGACGCTTCGCCGTGCAGCTCGACAGCGACGACCTCTACTCGTCGCCGCAGACGCTGCAGCGCATCGTCGACGAGTTTCACAAGCAGGGGGCTGCGATGATTGTGGGCTCCTACCGCATGTGCAACTTCCAGCTCGAGACGCTCCCGCCGGGACTCATCGACCACAAGGAGTGGACCGACCAGAACGGACCGAACAACGCGCTGCGCATAAACGGACTCGGCGCGCCGCGCGCTTTCTTCACGCCTATCCTGCGACAGATTCAGTTCCCGAACACTTCGTACGGCGAAGACTACGCTCTCGGACTCGCCTTCAGTCGCAAGTACCGCATCGGCAGAATCTTCGACGAGCTTTATCTGTGCCGACGCTGGGGCGGCAACAGCGACGCCGCCCTCAGCATAGAGCGCCAGAACGCCAACAACCTGTATAAGGACCGCCTGCGCACGCTGGAGATTGCGGCGCGCCAGCAGCTCTCCGAAGGCACCGCAGACGCCTCAGCCGACAGTTCGCTGCAGCGCTTCTTCAACCGCCAGCTGGAGGTGTGGGAGGATGCCAGACAGCACTTCCACGACCTGCGCAACGTGAAGACACGCGAGTTGTCGTGCGGCGAGATTACACTCAAGCTGCAGTTCAACCCCGCACGCATCGTCTCTACGGGAGCAAACATCGACCGTAAGACCATCGCCGAGCGCCCCTGCTTCCTCTGCGAGCAGAACCGACCGAAGGAGCAGATGCAGAAGCAGGTGGACAAGAACTTCACGCTTCTCATCAATCCCTTCCCTATCATGCCGCAACACTTCACCATTCCGCTGCGCACGCACCGTCCGCAGAGCATCGGCATGAACTATGGCGAGATTTACCGACTGCTCAACGCCTACCCGACGCTGACGGTGTTCTATAACGGACCGAAGTGTGGCGCGTCGGCTCCCGACCACATGCACTTCCAGGCTGTATGTTCGGGCATGCTGCCGCTGCAGACCAACTGGCCCAGACTGAGCCGCGACACCGAAGTGATCATAAAGAACGACGAGCGCGGCGCGATAACAGCCGTACGCGGCTTCGCCGTGCCCGTATTCTCTATACGCACCACCGACCAGCACACGGGCGAACAGCTCTTCCGCAAGCTCTATTCGGCGCTGCCGATGCACGGCGGCGATACCGAGCCGATGATGAACATCATAGCATGGCGCGACGGCGACGACTATCAGGTGGTGGTGATACCACGCACGAAGCATCGTCCCGACTGCTACTTCGCCGACGGCGAGCAGAAGCGCCTCGTCAGTCCGGGTTCGCTCGACATGGCGGGCTTCATCGTCACACCGCGTAGCGAAGACTTCAACACGCTCAGCGCAGACGAAGCCGTAGCTATCTTGAAGGAGTGCGGCATGGACACGGCTACGTTCAACGAGACAGCCGAGAAGCTGCGCACACTTGCAGCAGGCAACCTCGCTTCTAACACCCACTTCGCAGGCAAGCAGCCGAACGTATCGGTAGGCATCGTGAGCGGCGCGAAGATATCTTTCTCGCTTAACAAGCCGTACATGGCTAAGGGCAACCTGATAGAGGGCGAACAGGTGGTTGAGTTCCATGAGGGCGGCATTCTGTGGAACGGCAACCAGTATCGCGAGCTTACTTTCCATCCGCAGCAGAACGACGCCTCGTTCTCGCTGCACGACGTAACAATCGGCGTCAACTTCCACTGGGAGCGTCAGGAGACGCAGACCTTCCTGGGCACGCTGCGACTCGTGGTAGACTCAGACCGCGTCTGCGCCATCAACGAACTGCCCGTGGAGTCGTATCTGGAGAGCGTCATCTCAAGCGAGATGAGCGCCACATCGAGCCTCGAACTGCTCAAGGCGCACGCCGTCATCTCGCGTAGCTGGCTGCTTGCGCAGATTGAACAGCGCCACAAGCAGCAGACGGGCGCCGGAGGCAGCGGCTTCTTCTCGTTCATACGCAAGGACGACGAGCTGATAAAGTGGTACGACCGCGAAGACCACACCATCTTCGACGTATGCGCCGACGACCACTGCCAGCGCTATCAGGGCATCACAAAGGCTACGAGCAAGCATGTGGCGGAGGCTATACACGCCACACGCGGACAGATACTGATGGACAGCGACGAGATATGCGACGCACGCTTCAGCAAGTGCTGCGGCGGTGCGACGGAGGAGTTCCAGTATTGCTGGGAGAACGTGAAGAAACCGTATCTTGCGGCGATACGCGACGTGGCTGACGCAAGCTCTTGCGGATGCAGCAACGCCGCAGCCGCAGAACTGCCCGACCTGACCGTAGAGGAGAATGCCGAACGCTGGATTCGTACAGCGCCGGAGTCGTTCTGCAACACCAACGACAAGAAGATACTCTCGGAAGTGCTCAACGACTACGACCAGGAGACGACCGACTTCTATCGCTGGCACGTCACATACACGCAGGACGAGCTGAAGAGCCTCATCACAGAGCGTCTGAAGATGGAGTTCGGCGACATTCTCGACCTCGTGCCGGTGGAGCGTGGCAGCAGCGGACGCATCTGCCGCCTGAAGATTGTGGGCTCGGAGCGCACCTTCACTATCGGTAAGGAACTGGAGATACGCCGTACACTGAGCGATACACATCTCTACAGCAGCGCGTTCGTGGTTGACAAGGAGGACGTAAAGGACGGCGTGCCGCAAACATTCCGACTCACGGGTGCAGGCTGGGGACACGGCGTGGGACTCTGCCAGATTGGTGCCGCAGTAATGGGTGCCAAGGGCTATAACTACGACCAAATCCTGCTGCACTACTATCGCGGAGCTGAGATAAAGAGGATATATAAGTAATGGTGAAGTGGTGAAAGGATGTTGAGGTGGTGTGGTGTTGAGATGGTGACATTAGTACATATCTCAACATAACAACACCTCAACAAAACAACATTTCATAACTCAAAACTCAAAATTGCCTTTGGCAATAATTAATAATTAAAAATTAAAAATTAATAATTGAAAAAGACAAATCCGTGGGCATGGATCCCCACACTATATTTCGCAGAAGGCCTGCCCAACGTTGTCGTTACAGCCCTGTCGGTAGTCATGCTGATGCAGATGGGACTGAGCGACGCTGAGGTAGGACTCTACACGGGCTGGCTGGCTCTGCCTTGGGTGGTGAAGCCGCTATGGAGTCCGTTCATCGACCTGCTGAAGACAAAACGCTGGTGGGTGCTCACGATGCAGCTGCTCATGGGCAGTGCGCTGGCTGGCATCGCTTTCACGCTGCCAACGTCGTTCTGGTTTCAGGGCACGATGTTCTTCCTCTTCGCAATGGCGTTCGCCAGTGCTACGCACGACATCTCTGCCGACGGCTTCTACATGATAGAGCTCGACGAGCACAACCAGGCGAAGTACGTCGGACTGCGCAATACGTTCTATCGACTCGCCGTCATCTTCGTGAATGGCGCACTCGTGTCGCTCGCCGGCTTCCTTGAACATCAGTTGCAGATGCCTGTGGTCTACACCTGGACGCTTATATTCTACGCTCTCGCGGCGCTCTTCATCGGCATTTGGCTCTACCACTGCAAGATGATGCCGCGTCCTGCCGATGACGTTAGTTCGGAGAAGAGCGTTGGAGAGGTGGCAAGCGAACTGAAAACGATGCTCGCCACATTCTTCTGCAAGTTCGGCACAAAGGAGACGGTGTTCGTGATGCTCTTCCTGCTATTCTACCGCTTTCCGGAAGCTCTGCTGAACACGATGACAAAGACGTTCCTCATGCGACCTACAGCCGAAGGCGGAATGGCTCTGACACCCGAGGAGTACGGACTGGCGCAGGGCACGGTAGGACTCATCGGACTGCTCTTGGGCGGAATACTCGGCGGCGTGCTCGTCAGTCGCGACGGCATGAAACGCTGGCTGTGGCCGCTCGTATGCGCCATCACACTGCCCGACGTGGTGTACATCTACCTCAGCTACACGCTCGACTCTAATCTATGGGTCGTATCGTCGTGCCTCTTCGTGGAGCAGTTCGGCTATGGCTTGGGCTTCACCGTATTGACGCTCTACATGCTTTACTACAGTCAGGGCAAGTTCCGCACCTCACATTATTCTATATGCACCGGCATCTCCTACCTCGGACTGATGCTGCCGGGCATGGTGTCGGGCTACGTTAAGGACATCATGGGCTACAAGATGTTCTTCATCTTCGTGATGGCGTGCTGCCTGATCACGTTCCTCGTGACGGCGTTCCTGAAGATTGACCCCGAGTTCGGAAAGAAAAAATAATGACAGACAAGCAAGAGAAAACAACCTACCGCTCACGCCGCAGAGGTGCAAAGACCCGCTGCCTGTGGTTTCCGTCGCTGATGTTCGGTGACGGATTGGCTGTGTCTGTGCTTGTTCTGACGATGGTGATGCTGCGCCGCATGGGACTTGACACCCCCGACACAGCGCTTGCCATCGCCTTGCTATGTCTGCCCGTGCTGCTGCGCCCGCTGTTCGAGATGATAGTCACCCACTTCTGGGGCACCACAAAGGTATGGATTCTCTCCACACAGTTCATCTCCGCTCTCTCACTCGCCGCCGTAGCCTTCACGCTCCATACGAGCTACTGGCTGCTGGGCACGGCATGCTTCATGCCGTTCTTCGTCTGCTCGGCTCTGTTCTACAACATCGCCCTGCACCGCTTCTATGTCGACACGCCCCAGGGGGTGCACTTGTCTCAAGTGCACCAACCAAGCACAACATCTCAACATCTCAACACCTCAACATCTCAACACCTCAACACCTCAACCTCAACACCTCAAATCTCAACATCTCAACACCTCAACACCACAACATCAATTATGGCCCTCCTCTTCGGCTGCGGCATAATGGCGATGGTGGGCGGCAATATGGAAGTCGTGACACGCAACATACGCTACTCGTGGAGCTTTGTGTTCTACGTGATGGCAGGCGTGGAACTGTTTCTGTGGCTCTGGCACACCCTCTTCCTGCCCGGCGGACCACACGGCTATGCCAAGCCGAAGCCTACGATGGGTCTGCATCGCGGCGAGTTCAGAGAGACTATGCGCCGTATGCTGCAGCGCAAGGACGACATCGCCACACTGATGTTTCTGCCGCTCTTCCTGCTACCCGAAACGCTGCTCGCCCTCACCGCCCCAATCTTCGTCATAGCCAAGCCGCACAACGACGGACTGGGCATGTCGCCGCAGGAGTTCGCCTACGCGCAAGGCACAGCAGCCGTCATCGCCATCACCGTCGGCTACATTCTCGGCATATACGCCATACGCCGCCACGGACTGCGCCGCTGGCTGCTGCCCGCAGCCCTGCTGCTCGCCGTTCCGGGCGCCGCACTGCTCTTCCTCAGCTACAACACGGCAGCGCCACTCAGCATCGTAGCCGCAGCGCTGGCTGCGGGTCACGCCGCATTGGGCTTCGCTCTTAGCATGGTGAAGCAGGTGGTGGTGCGCTTCACGCGCAACATGCCCGACAGCACTTTGCGCCACGCCATAGCGCGCACGCTCATCGCCACGCCGTTCGTCATCGTTGGCGCATTAGCCAGCCTCATGCTCACCATCGCCGACTATCAGCGCATCTTTCAGCTCGCCACGGAGCTTGCCATAGTGCCACTGATTATCAGCGTGTTCTACCTTTATCTCACACGCAGACAGCCGCAAGCGGAGTGAAACGATTTCCCAGCTTTCTTCTTCACCTTCTCGCCAAAAATGTGTATCTTTGCATTCTGTATAACACCAGTTGCAACTAACGAAAAAGATAGATAATCATGAGCAATAACAAGCAACTATATATCGACTTCGAAGCCTACGAACGTATGGCAGAGCCGCATAAACAAGAAAAGGCTTCTGCATGGCGTACAGCAATCGGTCTGCAGGATGTGGACGGACTGAAGGTGTCCGACTATCTAAGAGAGACTGCTGTACGCCATATTGAAGGCGATATCACCATTGATGATGTTAGGGAGCGGCTGAAATCTTATTACATCAACAAGACCACACATGACAAGGACGATGAAGAAAAGGAAGAAGCTGACCGAGTTGCAGCCAATATTGCAAAACTGCTGAGCGAAAAGTCGTTCTCGTTTACAGCATTGGAATTTCTGAATATCCACAGACACCTGTTTGAAGGTGTGTTCAAACACGCAGGCGAGGTACGCACTTACGACATTAGCAAGAAAGAATGGGTGCTTCAAGACGACTCCGTTGTATATGGACGTGCAACAGACATCATGATGGCATTGAGGTATGATATACAGCAAGAGAAAGAGTTCAATTACAAAGGACTGACCACCGATGAAATCATAGAACATATCGTTGATTTCGTCACGTTGCTTTGGCAGAACCACCCATTCCGCGAAGGCAACACAAGAACAACGGCGGTATTCGTCATCAAGTATCTGCGATCTATCGGATTCAAGGTGAACAATGATTTGTTTGCAAACAATTCGTGGTACTTCCGTAACGCATTAGTACGTGCCAACTATCGCAATCCATTAAAAGGAATAGAGCCGAACAAGTCTTTTCTAATCAAGTTTTTCCGCAATTTGATATTGGAGGAAGAAAACGAATTGAAAAACCGCTATATGCTTATTGGCTACCAGGATGATTGCGACACCCATACAAGTACCCATACAAGTACCCATACAAGTACCCATACAAGTACCCATACAAGTACAAACAAATCCGTAAGCTCATTGAGCGAAAATGTAAAGCGTTTGGTTATAGCAATTGGTACTGAAGAAAAAGGCATAAAAGAAATGATGGATGCTGTAGGATTGAGAAACCGCCCCAACTTTATCGAATACTCTCTTACTCCTGCCATCAACGGAGGACTTGTCACAATGAAATATCCCGACTCCCCCCGTCATCCGCGTCAGAAATACCTCCTGACAGTAAAAGGTCTGGCTGTGTATAATGAGTTTAAAGAAACGGAAAAATAAAGCCTCGGGCTGGTAGATACCGAGAAAAAGATGGAAGATGGCTGGAAGATACGCCCGTTTTGCGGACTATCTTCCAGCCATCTTTATATCCGTTTATGTTTGATCTTCAGCACATTACGATTGCACGACGCCCATAACTGGAAGATATGGAAGATAAAAACGGCAATCAAGAATTATTAGTCGATAAATCGCTTTGTTATCTCGCCGTACATGTCGATGCGGCGATCGCGCAGGAAGGGCCACCAGCGGCGCACGTCCTCGCTGTGAGCAAGGTCTACCTCCACGATTACGCTGTCCTCAGCGTCGGGAGCCGAGCGATAGAGCATCTCGCCCTGCGGACCCACAACCATTGACGAACCCCAGAACTCGATGCCCGGTGTCTGCTTGCTCGGGTCGGGCTCGAAACCTACGCGGTTGACCGACACTACAGGGAGTCCGTTGGCTACGGCATGACCGCGCTGCACGGTTGTCCACGCCTCGCGCTGACGCTGCTGCTCGTCCTCGGTGTCAGACGCTGCATAACCGATAGCTGTAGGATAGATGAGCAGTTCGGCGCCCTGCAGAGCCATCAGTCGCGCTGCCTCGGGGTACCACTGGTCCCAGCATACGAGCACGCCGAGCTTGCCCACGCTGGTCTGAATCGGACGGAAGCCGAGGTCGCCCGGTGTGAAGTAGAACTTCTCGTAGTAGGCAGGGTCGTCGGGGATATGCATCTTGCGATACTTGCCAGCGATAGAGCCGTCGCGCTCCATGACGACAGCCGTGTTGTGATACAGACCCGGAGCACGGCGCTCAAAGAGCGATGTGACGATAACCACGTTGCACTCGCGTGCCAATGCGCCGTAGAAGTCGGTAGACGGACCGGGGATTGGCTCCGCAAGGTCGAAGTTGTTTACATCCTCCACCTGACAGAAGTAGAGCGAGTTGTGCAGTTCCTGCAGCACAACAAGTTCGGCGCCACGCTTTGCAAGGTCGCGCACGCCGTCGGCAAGACGCTGCATGTTTGTCTTCACGTCAGCCACGTTGTGCTGCTGAAGATATCCTATTTTCAAGTGTTTCATAATCTTACTACGTATTTATTTTGTTGCAAAGTTAGCCATTTTCGGTTAAAAAGCCTCATCTCAACTGCCAGAAAGCCACGGCAGCAGCTGCGGCAACATTGAGCGAGTCGATGCCACGTGCCATCGGTATGCGCACCACATAGTCGGCGGCGGCGATGGTAGCGGCAGGCAGTCCGTCACCCTCGTTGCCCATGACGATAGCAAGACGAGGCTCGGCGAGCAGCGTCGGGTCGTCGATAGACACCGAATTGTCGGTGAGAGCCATCGCAGCGGTGCGGAAGCCATATCGGTTCAGGTCGCTGACCGGACCGTCTATCCACGTCCAAGGAATAGAGAACACCGCACCCATCGACACCCTCACCGCACGGCGGTTGAGCGGGTCGCAGGAAGTGCGCGTCATAAGCACGGCGTCGATGCCAAGAGCGGCAGCCGAGCGGAACATAGCTCCAACATTGGTGGCGTCGACAACACCGTCGATGACCACCACACGGCGCGCATCGCGGCACACCTCCTCGACGCTTAGCTCCGCAGGGCGACGCATAGCGCAGAGCACGCCGCGCGTAAGCACGTAGCCGGTGAGCGAGGCAAGCAGTTCGCGACTGCCTGTATAGACAGGTATGTCGCCACATCGGCTGATTATCTCTGCCGCATCGCCCACTACATGACGCTGCTCGCAAAGCAAAGCCAAGGGCTCGTAACCCTCAATCAACGCACGATCGATTACCTTCGGACTCTCCACGATGAACACACCACTACCCTTTTCGTAGCTGTGGCGCAGCTGCTTCTCCGTGAGACTCGAGAAAAGCTCGACACCGGGGAAGTCAAGCGAATCAATTTCTACTATAGCCATTGCGCAAACCGTTTATTTCTCCAACTGACACTCGGCAGGATACTGCATTGTGAGGCAATGGATAGATCCGTGCTGACGAACGATAGTGCGCGAGTCGATGCCGATGATGTCGTAGCCGGGGAAAGCCTCAGCCACAAGCGCCAGAGCACGAGCATCGTTCTCCTCCTGTGCGTAAGTAGGCACGATGACAGCGCCGTTGATGATGAGGAAGTTGGCGTAGGTAGCCGGCAGACGGTCGCCGTCGTCGTAGAGCGCGTCGGGCATAGGCAGACGCAGCAGGCGATAGAGCTTGCCATCGGCGTCGGTTGCAGCCTTCAGTTGCTGCTCAAGAGCGTGCAGGTCGGCATACTGCGGGTCGTTCTCGTCGTCGCAACCCACATAAAGTAGCGTATTGTCAGGACAGAGGCGCACGATGGTGTCGATATGTCCGTCGGTGTCGTCGCCGATGAGCTGTCCGTGGTCGAACCATACTATCTTGCGGGCGCAGAGTCGCTCCTTCAACACCTGCTCCACCTCTGCCTGCGACAGGGGTTGGTTGCGGTTGGGCGCCATAAGGCACACGCTCGTGGTGAGCACCGTGCCGCGTCCGTCGCTCTCGATAGAACCGCCTTCGAGCACAAAGTCGTCATAGTCGACACGCTCGCCAGCGAACACTCCGCGAGCATGGAGCGTACGGTTGATGAGGTTGTCCTTGTCGGCAGCGAACTTCTCGCCCCATCCGTTGAAACGGAAGTCGAGAAGGCGGCAGGAGGCTACGGCATTCTTGCCGTAGTCACGCACCGTTTGCTCGGTTGGTGCAGCAGAGACTGCTGCACCCCCTACGTGAATGTCGTTGCCTTCTGCAGTGGGGATGAGCGTGATGAAGGCATGGTCGCGAGCCCAAGTGTCGTTGTTGTCGCACTCGTAGATGCGCACGTTCTCCATCTCCTCGTCAGAAAGACTCTCCTCAAGCTCTGCACGCACCGCGTCTGGATGCTTTGCGGCGATGACAAGCGGCTCGTAATGAGCCACAGCCTTGGCTATCTGCACGAAAGTTTCGGTGATGTCGTCGAGATACGGAAGCCAGTCGGTATCCTCGTGAGGCCATGTGAGTTGCACGCATGACTGATGGTGCCACTCGGCAGGAAGTATGTAGTTTTTGTTCTGCATAAATCTAACAATGTGTCATTTTTGTTTAAAACTACTGCAAAGTTAGTGTTTTTCCGTCAAACAGTCTTACAATTCAAGTTTTTTGACTAAATTTGCAAATAATACTTTATACTCTAAAAAAAGAAAAACTTATGAAAGACTTCATCAAAAACGTACTTGCCACAATGGTCGGTATGTTCGGATTCTTCATCGTGATGGGCGTTATCGGTATGATGAGCATCATCGGCATGATAGCGTCGGGCAACGCCGCACAGAACGTGGAGAAGAACTCGGTGTTCGTGCTCAATCTTTCGGGAACTATCAGCGAGCAGGGATCGGAGAACCCGCTCAGCATGTTCACAGGCGACAACTCGCTGAACAGCGGACTGAACGACATTCTCTCGTCTATCAAGAAGGCTAAGGCTAACGACGACATAAAAGGCATATACATAGAAGCGGGCGCACTTGCAGCCAACTACGCTACGCTGCAGGAGATACGCAACGCACTCGCCGACTTCCGCAAGAGCGGCAAGTGGATTGTGGCTTACGGCGACTTCTACACGCAGGGCGCCTACTACGTAGCGTCGGTAGCCGACAAGGTGTACATCAACCCGAAGGGCATCGTCGACTGGCACGGCATAGGAGCGCAGACCATGTTCTACAAGGACTTCATGGCGAAGTTCGGCGTGAAGTGGGAGGTTGTTAAAGTGGGCACATTCAAGAGTGCGACGGAGACCTTCACCGAGGAGAAGATGAGCGACGCCAACCGCTTGCAGACACAGACCTTCATCGACGGCACATGGCGCAACGTATGCAACGCCGTATCGAAGAGCCGCGGCATAAGCGTCGACTCGCTCAACAGCTACGCCGACTCGTATCTCGCGCTGCAGGCTACAGAGACGCTCGTGAAGGCAAAGATGGTTGACGGCATGATGTACGGCGACCAGGTGAAGGACGCCGTGAAGAAGATAATGAAGCTCGACAAGGACGACAACATATCTCAGCTCACTCTGAACGACATGCTCAACGTGAAGGACGGCAAGGTAGAAGGCAGCGAGATTGCCGTATACTATGCAGAGGGCGACATCGTGCAGGACCCAAAGGCTGCAACGATGTTCGGCAACAATAACTATATAGCAAGTCGCAAGGTGTGCAAAGACCTTGAGGACCTTATGAACGACGACGACGTGAAGGCGGTGGTTGTGCGCATCAACTCGGGCGGCGGCGACGCTTACGCTTCGGAGCAGATGTGGCACCAGATGAGCGAGTTGCGCAAGGTGAAGCCGGTTGTGGTGTCGATGGGCGACTATGCTGCGTCGGGTGCTTACTATATGTCGGCTCCGGCGTCGTGGATCGTGGCTCAGCCGAACACGCTGACGGGCAGCATCGGTATCTTCGCCGTGATACCCGACCTCAGCGGACTCGTCACGACAAAGCTCGGCGTGCGCTTCGACGAGGTGAAGACCAACCGCAACTCTACATTCGGCAACCTCATGGCACGCCCGTTCAACGCCGAAGAGAAGGCTATGCTGCAGGCAAGCGTCAACCGCGGATACAGTCTGTTCCGCCAGCGTGTGGCTGAGGGCAGACGTCTGCCGATGGAAAGCGTGGAGAAGATAGCACAGGGACGTGTTTGGCTCGCTACCGACGCACTCAACATAAAGCTCGTAGACCAGCTGGGCGGCATCGACGACGCCGTGAAGAAGGCTGCACAGCTCGCAAAACTGAAGGACTACTACACAAGCGACTATCCTGCAGCGGCTTCGTGGATGGACGCTATGCTCAACTCGATGTCGTCGTCGGGAACTTATCTTGACGAACAGCTCAGACAGACGCTCGGCGACTTCTACCAGCCGTTCACCATGCTGCGCTCTATCGACAAGCGCGAGGCTATCCAGGCACGCATACCATACGCTATCAGCATCAAATAATGAGATGGTGTGGTGGTGATGTGGTGAGATGGTGACAATACTTTAACTTGCTCTTATTAATCCGAATATATAAAGGACTGTACCGAATATATAAAGGACAGCACGGAGCGTTTAATTATAATAAATGTGAGAACAGAAGGCGACTTTATAAAAATCAACGAGTGGCTGCTACCGCTTAGCTGGCTCTACGGATTGGGAGTGCGACTGCGCAATTGGATGTTCAATATCGGACTGAAGAAGAGCCGCAGCTTCGACATACCCGTAATATCTGTGGGCAACATAACGGTGGGCGGCTCGGGCAAGACTCCACACGTGGAATATCTCATCAATCTGCTGCATGAGAAGTTCCGCGTGGCTGTGCTCTCGCGCGGATACAAGCGCAAGAGCAGCGGCTATCTGCTCGCCGACAAGGACACCACAATGCCCGAAATTGGCGACGAGCCGTTCCAGATGAAGAGTAAATACAAGGACATCTATGTGGCGGTAGACAAGAACCGCTGCCACGGCATCGACCGACTCACTACCGACGACGCCACAAAGGACGTGGACGCCATTCTGCTCGACGACGCATACCAGCACCGCTACGTGAAACCGGGCATAAACATTCTGCTCATCGACTATCACCGACTGATAATCTACGACAAGCTGCTGCCTGCAGGACGTATGCGCGAACCGAAGGAGGGCACGTCGAGAGCCGACATCGTGATTATAACGAAGTGTCCGAAGGACCTGAAGCCGATGGAGTTCCGAGTGCTGAAGCGCGCACTCAACCTCTATCCTTACCAGGAGCTCTACTTCACAACGCTGCGCTACAACGCCCTGAAGGCGCTGTTCTCGAACGAACGCATCTCGCTCAACTCGCTGCCGAAGAACACTAACATTCTGTTGCTTACGGGCATCGCCTCACCAGAGCAGATGATGGTAGACCTGCAGACGGTGACGAAGCGCATCACGCCACTCACCTTCGGCGACCACCATCAGTTCACGGCAGAAGACGTGGAGCGCATCAACAGCACGTTCGCCGCTATGCCCAAGCCGAAGATTATCGTCACAACGGAGAAGGACGCTACACGACTTGAGCACGTGGAAGGACTCTCAAAAGAAACAAAATCAAATATCTATGCCCTACCGATTCGCATACAATTCATGCTCGGAGGGGAGGAAGAATTCAACAATAAAATAATAAGCTATGTACGAAAAAATTCAAGAAACAGCATCTTGGTTAAAAGAAAGAATGACCACAAAGCCTGAAACTGCCATCATCCTTGGCACAGGTCTCGGACAGCTCGCAACTGAAATCACAGACAGCTACGAGTTCTCATATTCAGACATCCCTAACTTCCCCATATCTACCGTTGAGGGCCACTCTGGCAAGCTCATCTTCGGAAAGCTCGGCGGCAAGGACATCATGGCGATGCAGGGACGCTTCCACTACTACGAGGGCTACTCGATGAAGG
>ENA-ORMX01001340-ORMX01001340.1-human-gut-metagenome-genome-assembly--contig:-NODE-1340-length-16249-cov-9.995369_pt1 | contig 16249 bp, 13 predicted proteins | sample MGYA00242108_ERZ509007 | MGnify/ENA primary metagenome ERZ509007 (study PRJEB26280, sample SAMEA2338745) | human gut metagenome | biome: human gut; feature: human-associated habitat; material: faeces...
CATCCCCGAGAGCGTCTATCAGGCTGGCTACATGAACAATGGTATGATGACCATGTCGGCTACGGCCCTCATCCTCGTGGGATGTGTCATCTGGGTACACCGTGCCTATTTCTACAAGGAGAACAATTAAGGAGGAGATATAAGTTATGGAACATATAATCAGTCTATTTTTCCGGTCCATCTTCGTGGACAACATGGTGTTCGCCTTCTTCCTCGGCATGTGCTCGTTCCTTGCCGTTTCCAAGAACGTGAAGACCTCGGTGGGACTCGGTGCCGCCGTCACCTTCGTGCTGGTGGTCACGCTGCCCGTCAACTATCTCCTTCAGACGAAGGTGCTCGACCCGCTGGGCCTGGGCTTCCTGAGTTTCATTCTCTTCATCGCCGTCATCGCAGGTATCGTCCAGATCGTGGAGATGGCTGTCGAGAAGTATTCCCCGTCGCTCTATGGCGCGCTGGGTATCTTCCTGCCGCTGATCGCCGTGAACTGCGCCATCATGGGTGGTTCGCTCTTCATGCAGCAGCGCATCGGTCTCGACCCCGCCTCCTCACAGTACATCGGCAACGTCTGGGACGCCATTTCCTTCGCCTTCGGCTCAGGACTGGGCTGGATGCTCGCCATTGCCTCGATGGGTGCCATCCGCGAGAAGATGGAGTACTGCGACGTGCCCAAGCCCCTGCAGGGTCTCGGCATCACATTTATCACCGTCGGCCTCATGGCATTGGCCATGATGTGCTTCTCAGGACTTAAAATTTAATATTACCGTATGGATATCAATTTCATTATCAGCAGTGTAGGAGTGTTCCTTGCGGTAATACTCCTGTTGGTTGTCATCCTGCTCTTGGCCAAGAAGTTTCTTAGCCCGAGCGGAAAAGTGACCATCACGATCAATGGCGACAAGCAGCTGAACGTCGATCAGGGATCGAGCATCATGGCCACGCTCAACGAGAACGGCATCTACCTGCCCTCCGCTTGTGGCGGAAAGGCCAGCTGCGGACAGTGCAAGCTGCAGGTGCTCAGCGGTGGTGGCGAGATCCTCGACTCCGAGCGTCCCCACTTCACGCGCAAGCAGATCAAGGAGAACTGGCGCCTGGGTTGCCAGTGCAAGGTCAAGGGCGACATGAGTGTCAAGGTGCCCGAGTCTGTGATGGGCGTCAAGGAGTGGGAGTGCACCGTGCTTTCCAACAAGAACGTCTCCTCCTTCATCAAGGAGTTCAAGGTGGCCCTGCCCCCCGGCGAGCACATGGACTTCGTGCCGGGTTCCTACGCCCAGATCAAGATCCCTGCCTACGACTGCATCGACTACGACAAGGACTTCGACAAGAACGACATCGGCGAGGACTATATCGCAGCATGGAAGAACTTCAACATCTTCTCGCTGAAGGCTCACAACCCCGAGCCCACAATCCGCGCCTACTCCATGGCCAACTACCCCGCCGAGGGCGACATCATCACCCTGACGGTGCGTATCGCCACGACACCGTTCAAGCCGCGTCCCGAGGTAGGATTCCAGAATGTGCCGACCGGTATCGGTTCCAGCTACATCTTCTCCTTGAAGCCTGGCGACAAGGTGATGATGTCGGGTCCCTACGGCGACTTCCATCCCAACTTCGAGTCTAAGCGCGAGATGATCTGGATTGGTGGTGGTGCTGGTATGGCTCCGCTCCGCGCCCAGATCATGCACATGACGAAGACGCTCCACTGCACCGATCGCGAGATGCACTTCTTCTATGGCGCGCGCTCGCTGACCGAGGCCTTCTTCCTGGAGGACTTCTGGGAGCTGGAGAAGGAGTTCCCCAACTTCCACATGCACCTCTCCCTCGACCGTCAGGATCCGAAGGCCGACGAGCTGGGTGTGAAGTACTACACGGGCTTCGCCGTCAACTGCATCCGCGACACCTATCTGAAGGATCACGACGCTCCCGAGGATTGCGAGTACTACCTCTGCGGTCCTCCCATGCTCATCAAGACCGTCACCGACTATCTCGACAGTCTCGGTGTGGAGCCGGAGAGCATCATGTACGATAACTTCGGATAATCAAGAAGACGAACCATCGCAAGTAAATTGCATTATAACGAGAAAAGCCGCTGACCATTCAGCGGCTTTTCTCGTACTTTTTTCTACTTGTACTTTTTCTCGTACTTTTTTCTACTTATACTTGTACTTGTACTTGTATTCGTGCTTATACTTGTGCTTGTATTTATACCTATATTAGGTAGTGCTATCGAGCGTCTTGGCCAGGCCCTCTGCCTACCGTTGTCGTAGGCAGACCGTCCTTCCATGAATATGGTTGGCTGGCCAGGCCTCGGCCTACTGATGCTGCTCGCGGAGCAGGTCGTTGACCGTCTTGACGGGATTGAACGTAGAGAGCGGCACTTCGACGAAGACCGTGTTCCAGTCGCTCATCGCGCCATTCCACAGTCCCGGGAGCTCCAGGGCCTTTAGTTCGCGTCCGTTCTTGCTCTTCGTGCTGATGAAGCCCGTGGAGGGATCCACAAACTTCGGGAGGTCGAACGCCTCGCCCTTGTAGTCGATGATGCCACAGACGAGGTCCACGGGATTGAAATGCGTACCCTCGGAGAACATCCGCTGGTAGGCCTCGTTGGCCTTGTCGATTTGGCTCGACTCCAGGATCTGCAGGCTCACCGTGCCGTCCTGGTTGTAGGCGAGGAACGGGCCTCCGCCGGGCTCACCCACATTCTTCACCATACCACAGACGCGGATCGGTCGGTGCAACTTGCGGTGCAGGTAATCGGCACGCTCCTGGTCGCTCCATCCCGCCTTCTCCTTCGGCGGCAAACACCAGAGCGTATGCTCCAGGAAGTCTTCCATCTCGGCCAGTTTCTCCTTCGTCGGCGTGGCCTCGTCGAGCGATCTAAGATAGTCGAAGACGCGCTCCTGCAGCGCCACGAGGACGCCACCCAGCAGCGCCTTGTAGGTGACGGTGTCCTCCTTCAACCGGTCGGGCACCACGTTGTCGATGTTCTTGATGAAGACCACGTCGGCCTTCAGGTCGTTGAGGTTCTCGATGAGCGCGCCGTGTCCACCCGGTCTGAACAAAAGCGACCCGTCTTCGTTGCGAAAGAGCGAGTTGTCGGGATTGGCTGCCACGGTGTCCGTGCTCGGTTTCTGCTCCGAGAAGGAGATGTCGTAGCGCATCTGGTACTTCTCCGCATACTTCCCTACCCGTTTCTCCACCTCCGCCTTGAACAAAGGCAGGTGCTCGTGCGAGACGGTGAAGTGGATGTGGGCCTCGCCGTTGGTGCTGGCGTAGCGTGCGCCCTCCACGAGGTGCTCCTCCATAGCCGTGCGCGCCCCGTCCTCATAGCGGTGGAAGCGGAGCAAGCCCTTCGGCAGTTGGCCGTAGTTGAGGCCGCGCTCCTCCAGCAGGTTGGCCACGACGGCCTTGTGTCCTCCTGCGGCCAGCAGGTCGTCGATTCCCTTGCCCTCATTCTTCAGGCAGGCAGCGTCGAGCTTGGAGAAGAAGGCAAACTGGTGGATGTGGTCGAAAAACTCGTGTTCGAAACTCGTCTGCGGGGCGTCGTAGTCGGCGTCGAGGAAGGCGAACAAATTCTTGAACATGCGGCTGGCAGCGCCCGAGGCGGGTACAAACTTCGTCACCCGGTGCTTCCCGGCCTTGTAGGCGTCCCACTGGCGGATGTACTCCTCGCGCTCGGCGTCCGTCGGTGCCAGGATGCCATGACCCACGGTGGCTGCGGAGTCGAGCCTCAGAAAGGGGAATCCGCGCTTGAAATCATCCATCTGCTTCTGCAGCTGCTCTTCGGCAATGCCCTTGGCAGCAATCTGTTGCAAGTCTTGTTGTGTCAGCATATCCTTTTGCGATATTAATATTATAAATAAGGTGGTCTATTTGTTGTCCTCTAACCAATGCACAAATATACTTACTTTTTCTTAAATCGGGAAATATTCAGATGAAATTTCGTAACTTTGTAGCATCATTCATCAAAGCAACGTCAGCCAATGGAAGAAAAATTCGTTTTCACCGAGGAAGAAAAGCACGCCTGCGAGGCACTTACTAAGGAGATTCACGAGATGCTCAACGACACCCTGACCGGTACTGACGTGGAGCGTCTGCGCACCCATATCCATTCTGAGATCGAGGCTCGCCACATCGAGCGCGACCGCTTCGGCCTCAATCCCGTCCTCAAGGCTTTGATGACGGCGAAGGTGGCCGTCGGCGACATCGGCCTGCGCCGTGACAGTCTGCTGGCCATCATGCTCTACGAGAGCGTGCTTCGCGGCCACTATGACACGACGCTGGCGCGCAAGGACTTCGGCGAGGGCGTGGCGACGATCCTCCAGGGCCTCGTCCGCGTCCAGGAACTCTACAGCAAGACTCCCATTGTGGAGAGCGAGAACTTCCGCAACCTGCTCCTCTCCTTCGCCGAGGACATGCGCGTGGTGCTCATCATGATCGCCGACCGCGTCTGCCTGATGCGCCAGATACGCGACACGCCCAACAAGGAGGCACAGCACGAGGTGGCCGAGGAGGCCAGTTACCTCTACGCCCCCTTGGCCCACAAACTGGGCCTCTACCAGCTCAAGAGCGAGCTGGAGGACCTCTCGCTGAAGTATCTCGAGCACGACGCCTACTATCTGATCAAGGAGAAACTCAACGCCACGAAGCGTTCCCGCGACGCCTACATCGAGCGCTTCATCGGTCCGGTGAGCAAGCACCTCACCGAGGCCGGACTCAAATTTCATATCAAGGGCCGCACCAAGTCGATCCACTCCATTTGGCAGAAGATGAAGAAGCAGAAGTGTGGCGTCGATGGCATCTACGACCTCTTTGCCATCCGCATCATCCTCGACTCCCCGCTGGAGAAGGAGAAGATGCAGTGTTGGCAGGCCTACTCCATCGTCACCGACATGTACCAGCCCAACCCGAAGCGCCTGCGCGACTGGATCAGCGTGCCGAAGTCCAATGGCTACGAGTGTCTCCACATCACCGTGCTCGGTCCTGAGCAGAAGTGGGTGGAGGTGCAGATCCGCACCGAGCGCATGGACGAGGTGGCCGAGCACGGCCTCGCCGCCCACTGGCGCTACAAGGGCGTGAAGGCCGACGGCGGCGGCATGGAGGAGTGGCTCGCCTCGATCCGCACCGCCCTGGAGGCAGGCGACAACCTGGAGGTGATGGACCAGTTCAAGCTCGACCTCTACGAGGACGAGGTCTATGCCTTCACCCCGAAGGGCGACCTGCTGAAGTTTCCCAAGGGAGCCACCGTGCTCGACTTCGCCTATCATATCCACTCGCGCGTCGGCGACACCTGCGTCGGCGGCAAGGTCAACGGCAAGAATGTCTCCTTCCGCACGCCCCTCCACAGTGGCGACACGGTCGAGATCCTGACGGCCAGCAACCAGACTCCGAAGCCGGAGTGGCTGCGCATCCTCGTCACCTCCCGTGCCCGCGCCAAGCTGCGCCTCTCGCTCAAGGAGACACGCCAGAAGCAGGGCCTCTACGCCAAGGAGCTGCTGGAGCGCCGCCTCAAGAACAAGAAGCTCGACTACGACGAGGCCACCGTCGCCCACCTCATCCGCAAGATGGGCTTCAAGGAGCAGAGCGACTTCTACCACCAGATCGCCGAAGGCCGCCTCGACCCCACCCGCGTCCTCGACGAATACCAGGCCCTGGTCGACCAGAGCCAGGTCAAGGAGCGCGAGGCCGAGAGCGCGGAAAACTTCGAGTATGCCCACCCCGCCACCACCGAGGCCAAGAAGAACGACGACGTGCTCATCATCGACAAGAGCCTCAAGGGCATCGACTTCTCGCTCGCCCGCTGCTGCCACCCCATCTATGGCGACAAGGTGTTTGGCTTCGTCACCGTCAATGGCGGCATCAAGATCCACCGTGCCGACTGCCCCAACGCCGCCGAGATGCAGCGCCGCTTCGGCTACCGCATCGTCCGTGCGCAGTGGAGCGGCAAGGGCAGTTCCCACTACGACATCACGCTGCGCGTCATCGGCAACGACGACATCGGCATCGTCAGCAACATCACCAACATCATCAGCAAGGACGAGAAGATCGTGATGCGATCCATCAATATCGACTCCCATGACGGCCTGTTCTCGGGCAATCTTGTCGTGCAGCTCGACGACAAGTCGAAGCTCAACCTGCTGATCAAGAAGCTGCGCACGGTCAAGGGCGTGAAGCAGGTGATCAGACTTTAGACTGAGCCCATCGCCTGCCTTGTGGATCCTGTCCCGCGCGCGGCCAGCCTTTCGCACGCGCTTGCAGCCGCCCCATTGCCTGCCTTGCGGCCAACCTAATGCCGCATTGTGCGGGCAAAGTCAAGGTTTCGCACGGATTTTTCCATGAAATAGGATTTTTCTTTGTACCTTTGCACGCCAAAACACAGAAGACAATAAGATAATGAAGCAAAATACAACGATACGGATGATGTTGTCGGACTACGACGGCGACCCCTCGGCGCTGGCCAAGGAGGTCGGTCCCGTGGATGGTCCCATCCCCGTCCTCATCACCCGCAATCTGATCCCCTTCCCCGGCGTCATGACCCCGATTCTCATTGGGCGCCAGCCGAGTTTGAAGCTGCTGGATTACCTCCGCGATCATCCCGACCAGACCTTTGCCGTGTTCGCACAGAAAGACGCCAGCGTGGACTACCCCATCCAGGAGGACCTCTTCGAAGTGGGCGTCTATGCCAAGCTCGTCAAGGAGTTTGAGGTGCCCGGATCCAACAATGAGCATTCGGCCATCGTGATCGCCTCGGCGCGCTGCCGTCTCAAGTCGCTCGACGACGCCAACAACTTCTTCACCGCCGAGACGGAGATGATCCCTGAGGTCTTCCCCGCAGAAGACGACAAGGAGTTTGCCGCGGCCGTGGAAGGCCTGCGCCAGGGCGTCGAGATCTATGTGAAGATGAACGACGACATCCCCAACGAGGCGATGGTCGCCCTGCAGAACATCAGCAACCACCTCTCCATCGTCAATTTCGTCGCCTCCAACATCGTCAGCAACATTTACGACAAGATCATGCTGCTGGAGGAGGACAACATGAAGCTGCGACTGTTCAAGCTGTTGAAGGTCCTCAACCGCGAAACCCAGTTCTTGCACATCAAGAAGAACATCCAGAACAAGACGCGCGCCGACATCGACGAGCAGCAGAAGGAGTACTTCCTCCACCAGCAGATCAAGAACATCCGCGAGGAGCTGGGCGACAGCGGCGAGTCTGAGGACAAGAGGGAGCTCAAGAAGAAGGCCTTCCTCAAGCCCTGGCCCGATGAGGTGAGCAAGCTCTTTGCCAAGGAGCTCGCCAAACTCGACAATATCAATCCCCAGTCGCCCGACTACAGTGTCCTGCTCAACTACTTGCAGACGCTCGTCTCGCTGCCGTGGGGCGTATATACCAAGGACCGCCTTGACCTGAAGCGTGCGCAGCGCGTCCTCGACCGCAACCACTACGGCATGGAGAAGGTGAAGGAGCGCATCCTGGAGTACATGGCCGTGCTCCGCCTCCGTGGCGACCTGAAGTCCCCCATCCTCTGCCTCTACGGTCCTCCGGGCGTGGGCAAGACCTCGCTGGGCAAGAGCGTTGCCGAGGCCATGGGCAGAAAATACGTCCGCGTCTCGCTGGGCGGCCTCCACGACGAGGCTGAGGTGCGCGGCCACCGCCGCACCTATATTGGCGCCATGCCCGGACGCATCATCAAGAGCATCCTCAAGGCTGGCTCCTCCAACCCCGTCTTCATCCTCGACGAGATCGACAAGGTGACGCAGAACACCGTCAATGGCGACCCCGCGTCGGCCCTCCTGGAGGTGCTCGACCCGGAGCAGAACAACGCCTTCCACGACAACTACCTCGACACCGACTACGACCTCTCCAAGGTGCTCTTCATCGCCACGGCCAACGACCTCAACACCATCCCCCGTCCGCTGCTGGACCGCATGGAGGTGATTCCCGTCAGCGGCTACATCACCGAGGAGAAGATAGAGATCGCCAAGCGCCACCTCGTCCCCCGCGAACTGGAGAACACGGGGCTCGACCAGGTGGAGCCCAAGCTGAAGTTTACGAAGGCCTCCCTGGAGAAGGTCATCGAAAACTACACCCGCGAGAGCGGCGTGCGCCAGCTGGAGAAGCAGATCAACAAGGCGCTGCGCAAGCTCGCCTTCCGCCAGGCCACCGACGGCCAGCTGCCCTCCAACAAGATCACCCCCGACATGCTGCCGGGCCTGCTGGGCAAACCGCCCTTCTACCGCGACATCTACCAGGGCAACGACTACGCGGGCGTGGTGACGGGCCTGGCCTGGACCAGCGTGGGCGGCGAGATCCTCTTCATCGAGACCTCGCTCTCCAAGGGCAAGGCCGGCAAACTGACGCTCACGGGCAATCTTGGCGACGTGATGAAGGAGAGCGCCGTCATCGCCCTGGAGTACGTCAAGGCCCATATCGACGCCCTGGGCGTTGACTACCGCCTCTTCGACCAGTGGAACATCCATATCCACGTGCCGGAGGGCGCCACGCCCAAGGACGGCCCTTCTGCGGGCATCACCATCGCCACCTCCCTGGCCTCGGCGCTGACGCAGCGCAAGGTGCGCAAGAACACGGCCATGACGGGCGAGATCACGCTGCGCGGCAAGGTGCTGCCCGTCGGCGGCATCAAGGAGAAGATCCTCGCCGCCAAGCGTGCCGGCATCACCGACATCGTGATGTGTGCCGAGAATCAGCGCGACGTGGAGGAGATCCCCGAGATCTATCGCAAGGGCGTCACCTTCCACTATGTGGAGAACGTGCAGCAGGTGTGGGACTTCGCCCTCACCGACGAACTGGTGGCCCACCCCGTCCAGCTCGTCGTCGAGGAGACTACGGATCAAAAGGAGGAGAAGGGCCAATGACGTTCGAACTGCAGTACACCGACGCCTACAGCGACGCGCGGGCCGGCCGCATCCAGACGGCCCATGGCGAGATCCTCACCCCCATCTTCATGCCCGTGGGCACGGTGGGCAGCGTGAAGGGAGTCCACTTCCGCGAACTCCAGGAGCAGGTGAAGGCCCAGATCATCCTGGGCAACACCTACCACCTCTACCTCCGCCCCGGCTGCGAGGTGCTCCGGGCCGCTGGTGGCCTCCATCGCTTCAACGGCTGGGACCGCCCGATCCTCACCGACTCTGGCGGCTTCCAGGTCTTCTCCCTCACGGGCATCCGCAAGCTCACGGAGGAGGGCTGCGAATTTCGATCCCACATCGACGGTTCGAAGCACATCTTCACCCCCGAGCGCGTGATGGACATCGAGCGCGTCATCGGTGCCGACATCATCATGGCGCTCGACGAGTGTCCGCCGGGCAAGAGCGACTACGCCTACGCCAAGAACAGTCTTGGGCTTACCCAGCGCTGGCTCGACCGCTGCTTCAAGCGTTTCCGCGAGACCGAGCCCCTCTACGGCTACCCCCAGGCCCTCTTTCCTATCGTCCAGGGCTGCACCTATCCCGACCTGCGCAGCGAGGCGGCTAAGTACGTCGCCGACCAGGGCGCTGAGGGCAATGCCATTGGCGGACTGGCCGTGGGCGAGCCCACCGAGGTGATGTACGAGATGATCGAGGTCGTCAACGCCATCCTGCCCAAGGACAAGCCGCGCTACCTCATGGGTGTGGGCACGCCCCAAAACCTGCTGGAGGGCATCGCCCGCGGTGTCGATATGTTCGACTGCGTGATGCCCACGCGCAACGGCCGCAACGCCATGCTCTTCTCCTACGAGGGCACGATGAACATGCGCAACAAGAAGTGGGAGGCCGACTTCTCGCCCCTCGACCCCACGGGCTGCGAGATCGACCGCATCACCTCCAAGGCCTACCTCCACCACCTCTTCAAGGCGGGCGAGCTGCTGGCGATGCAGATAGCCAGCATCCACAACCTCGCCTTCTACCTGCGGCTCGTCACCGACGCCAGGGCCCACATTCTCCAGGGCGACTTCACCCAGTGGAAGTCTTCCGTCATCGACCAGCTCGGGCGGAGGATATAGGCCCGGCTCCTTTACGTTCGCAGGACAGACTTTAAAAACAAATTTTTCGACATGCAGATGGGAGAGACCATAGACAAGATGAGGCGCAGGATGCCCCAGCCCGAGACGATACGCCGGGCGGGGGCCAGGGTGGCGCGTGTGCTGCGCAAGTTGTCGCCCAAGCACCTTTTCGGTCGTCTCGACTGGTACATCATCCGGAAGTTTATCGGCACCTACATATTCTCCATCGTGCTGATCATCTCCATCGCCCTGGTCTTCGACTTCAACGAGAACCTCTCGAAGTTTACGAAGTACCATGCGCCCTGGCGTGCCATCGTCTTCGACTACTACGCCAACTTCATCCCCTACTACTCCAACCTCTTCTCCCCGCTCTTCGTGTTCATTGCCGTCATCTTCTTCACCTCGAAGTTGGCCGGCAACTCCGAGATCATCGCGATGCTCTCCTCGGGCGTCTCCTTCCGGCGGCTGATGCGCCCCTACATGATCTCGTGCGTGCTCATCGCCAGCGTCACCTTCTACCTCAACAGCTTCGTCATCCCACACGGCACGGTCATCCGCCAAAACTTCGAGTCGCTCTACCGCAACTCCAAGAAGAACACTTCGGCGGAGAACGTCCAGCTGCAGGTGGGCAAGGGCACGGTGGCCTACATCCAGCACTACGACGACCGCTACAAGCGCGGCTACGGCTTCTCCCTCGACAAGTTTGAGGGCAAGAAGCTGGTCAGCCACATGACGGCCATGGAGATCCAGTACGACACGATCGCCGACGCGAAGTACCACTGGAAGGCCACCAACTGGAAGACGCGCACGCTGGTCGGCCTGCGCGAGCGGATCGTCACCGGCGACGTCAAGGACACGGTCATCCTCATGGAGCCCACCGACCTGGTCTATTCCAAGGGCCAGCAGGAGACCTTCACCTCGCCCGAGCTCCTCGACTACATCTCCAAGCAGACGAGCCGCGGTTCGGGCAATGTCGTGCAGTACGAGGTGGAGTTCCACAAGCGCATCGCCATGTCCTTCTCCTCCTTCATCCTCACCATCATCGGACTCTCGCTCTCGGCGCGAAAGCGAAAGGGAGGAATGGGCCTCTATCTGGGTATCGGCCTGGGCCTGAGCTTCGGCTACATCATGCTCCAGACCGTCTCCTCGACCTTTGCCATCAATGCCGGCACGCCCCCCGTGCTGGCCGCATGGATTCCGAACCTTATCTTTGCCTTCATAGCCTATTTCTGCTATAGGCACGCGCCAAGGTAGTATCACTCACCATTTTTATCTTTCAGAAAAGATGTATTTTGACGAATTAGATTTGAACGATTATGTGCTCGACGCCTTGGACGACATGCAGTTCGAGACGTGCACTCCCATACAGGAAAGCTGCATCCCCCACATCCTCGCAGGCCGCGACATCCTGGGTGTCGCCCAGACCGGCACGGGCAAGACGGCAGCCTACCTGCTCCCCATCCTCTCCAAGCTGGCCGACGGCGGCTATCCTGCCGACGCCATCAACTGCGTCATCATGTCGCCGACGCGCGAGCTGGCCCAGCAGATCGACCAGGCCATGCAGGGCTTCGCCTACCATCTCGACGGCGTGTCGAGCGTGGCCGTCTATGGCGGCAACGACGGCAACCGCTACGACCAGGAGCTGAAGAGCCTCTCCCTCGGTGCCGACGTGGTCATCGCCACCCCCGGCCGCTTCATCTCCCACATGTCGCTGGGCAACGTCGATCTCTCGCGTGTGAGCTTCTTCATCCTCGACGAGGCCGACCGCATGCTCGACATGGGCTTCTCCGAGGACATCCTCACCATCGCCCGCAAGTTGCCGCAGAACGTCCAGACCATCATGTTCTCGGCCACGATGCCCGACAAGATCGAGGACCTGGCCAAGACGCTGCTCAAGAATCCCGTCGAGGTGAAGCTCGCCGTGAGCAAGCCCGCCGAGAAGATCCAGCAGAAGGCCTACGTCTGCTACGAGACGCAGAAGATGGCGATCCTCAAGGACATCTTCAAGGCCGGCGACCTCAACCGCGTCATCATCTTCTCCGGTTCCAAGCAGAAGGTGAAGCAGATTGCTGCCTCGCTGAAGCGCATGAAGGTCAACTGCGGCGAGATGCACTCCGACCTCGACCAGGCCGAGCGCGACGAGATGATGTTCCAGTTCAAGAGCGGCCAGCTCGACGTCATCGTCGCCACCGATATCATCTCCCGCGGCATCGACATCGACGACATCGCGATGGTCGTCAACTTCGACGTGCCCCGCGACGCCGAGGACTACGTCCACCGTATCGGCCGTACGGCCCGTGCCAACCGCGACGGCGTGGCCATCACGCTGGTCAGCGAGCAGGACCAGTACTACTTCCAGCAGATAGAGAAGTTCCTGGAGAAGACGGTGGAGAAGGTACCCCTGCCCGAGGACGTCGGCGAGGCACCCGAATATAGCCAGTCGGCGCGCCCCGCCAAGGGCAAGAGTGCGAAGAGCCGCCGCCGCGAGGCCCGCGACCAGCAGAGCCACAAGGACAAGAAGAGCCGCAACCGCCAGAACAAGCAGCGCGCCGAGAAGGCCGCCAAGCCGCAGCCCCGTGAGGCCGATAAGGCCGATCAGTCCGTGGCCAAGGACGGCCAGCAGCAGGCGCAGCCCCAGGACCAGCAGCCCAGGGAGAAGCAGCCGCGCCGTGGACGCCAGCGCCGTGAGCCGCGCGAGCCTCGTGAGGCCCGTGATCAGCAGCCGCAGCAGCAGGGCGACGCCAGCCGCGACCAGAAGGACCAAAAGGAACGAAAGGACCAAAAGGAACGCAGATCCCGCGGCCGTGGACGTGGCAAGGACAAGAGCACCGAGGGCGGCGGTCAGCAGGGAGGCCAGAAAGGCAGCCAGCAGGGCGGTCAGCAGGCCCAGTCCCAGGCCGACGCCCCCAAGGGCAAGAAGAAGAGTTCGCGCAAGCGCGGCCGTGGCCGTGGCAAGCAGGGTGGCGACCAGGCCCCCGTCCACTCCACGAAGTACGACATTCGTGAGGACTACGCGCTGCCGCAGAAGAACAAGGACAGCAAGCTCAGCGAACTGGTCAAGAAGCCGCTGAAGTGGCTCCACATCATCAAGTAATCACGCCATGGAGTATATAGCCATCATCCCCGCGCGCTTCGCCTCTACGCGCTTCCCGGGCAAGCCGCTCGCCATCCTGGGCGGCCAACCCGTCATCCAGCGCGTCTATGAGCAGGTACGATCGGTCCTCGACCGCGTCTATGTCGCCACCGACGACCAGCGCATCTACGATGCCGTCACCGCATTTGGCGGCCAGGCCGTCATGACGCGATCCGACCACAAGAGCGGCACCGACCGCATCTGCGAGGCCCTCGACCTGGTCGGCGGATCTCCCGACGTCGTCATCAATGTCCAGGGCGACGAACCCTTCATCCAGCCCTCGCAACTGCGTACGGTGATGGAGGCCTTCGACGACCCCGCCACGCAGATAGCCACCCTCGGCAAGCGCTTCGAGACCATCGAGGCCGTGGATAATCCCAACTCCCCCAAGATCGTCCTCGACAACGACGGCTTCGCCCTCTACTTCTCCCGGTCTCCCATCCCCTTCGTTCGGGGCAAGGATCGGGGCGAGTGGCTGGCGGCCTACCCCTTCCTCAAGCACATCGGCCTCTATGCCTACCGTGCCGACGTGCTGCGCGAGGTCACGCGTCTGCCCCAGTCGTCGCTCGAACTGGCGGAGAGCCTGGAGCAGCTGCGCTGGCTGCAAAACGGCTACAAGATCAAGGTCGGACTGACCGATGTCGAGACCGTCGGCATCGACACGCCCGAAGACCTCCACAAGGCGGAGCGCTTTCTTGCCACACGCCAAGCCCAATGACCTGACCATTACCACCCTCGCCGTCCCCCGGGGGTGGTTTTTTTCTGTCAAGGTGGAGCGCAGCCTTAAACCATTGCGACCCTTAGCCGTCCAAAACAGTGTATCGTGTCTCGGCACGATCCGTAAATAGGTATAATAAAACAATAGATTTGAAGTTTATGAAAAGAACAATGAGATTTTTGATGATCGCCATCTGCTGCATCGTCTCCTCCGCTATTTCTGCCCATGTGGACAACGACAAGCCCATCTCCGTCGCCATGCTTCCCGCCAAGGCCCAGGCCGTGATCACGCGCCATTTCAGCCACCAAAGAGTGGTGCTGGCCAAGAAGGAGTCGGGAGCCGGCAAGAGCTATGACGTCGTGCTGCGCAATGGCACCAAACTCGAGTTTGACAAAAGGGGCAATTTGACAGAGATCGACTGCAAGCGCGGTTCGGTGCCTGCGGAGCTGATCCCCTACCCCATCCGAAGCTACCTGCGCCTCCATTATCCCGGAAAGTCTGTCAAGAAACTGGAGATGGGCAAGAAGGAGTATGAGGTGGAACTGGCCAATGGCATGGAATTCACCTTCAACAGGCATTTCCAACTGATCGACATCGACTGATCTCCCCTTTCCTACGCAGTCTATTTGCGCGGTAGATGAAAAATGCGCTTTTTCATCGTTTTCACTGATTTTTCTGTGTAGCGCAAAAAGACTGCGTAGCCTGTTTCTATTTATTTGCTTGAGGAGTGTTTTTTTTATAAAAAGCGTCCGTTTCCGAAGAAAAAACCTTATTTTTGCATATTGATTATATAAGGACAAAAAATATGGAGAAACAAGCTCTAAATCGGATTAAGGTGATGCTTACAGAACACATGCTAACCGAGGCATGTGCATACTATCGCGATAAAAAGCCGGTGATATTCGCCAGAGGATTCACCAACTTCCAAAAGCGGACGTACCCACAACAGTATGACCAGTTCATGACAACCCTCATTCTCCACTTCGGACGCAACCAATATTTCAAGCGCAGGCGTGGTGATATTCTTCTTCCTCCTGAGGAGCAAGAAGTGATAAGACTGATGCTCGCAAAGGTAGGAGCAGACTCCAAAATGGACTTCGATAAATACGAGGAACACATCAATTGGAGTGCCTGATTCAGGCCTTCAAAGTCCCTTGTCAGTACCACATAAGTGTTACTCCAATGTCAGTTGCTTGATACTCCAGTACCACCTAAGATAAACTCCAGTACCAGTTAAGCGGTACTAAAAGTGGTACTGAGTGAGTGGCCGATAAAGAAGAAATCAAGACAGAAAGCAATGTGCAATAACAATATACAGAAGGTATCCATCCGTTTCTTCAACGACCGCGAAGTGCGTGCCGTTTGGGACGAGACACTATCCAAATGGTGGTTTTCCGTTTTGGATGTCGTTGGTGTGCTCAACAACCAAGACGATTATACCAAGAACCGCAACTATTGGAAGTATCTGAAAACAAAACTGAAGAAGGAAGGAAACGAGTTGGTTAGTGCCACTAACCAACTGAAACTTCTGGCACAAGATGGTAAACGTTATAAAACTGATGTTCTCGACACAGAAGGCATTCCTTCTGTCAGACGCAATCCGGTTATTGCCGACATCTTTGCACAGTTGGGTTATATGGAGCGTAAAGGTTCGGGAATGGGCAAGATTATTATCCGATTAAAACCCTTCCCTACTTTGAGGAAAAGATGCTTCCATCCTTCTTCTCCGATCGTGCCCAGTTTTCTGTCACGTTCCCCAATATGATCTTAGCTTGGCAGGAATCTCATCCAGGTATAGAGGGAAATATTATGGAGAATGATGATGTCACTCAAGGTGTCACTCAAGGTGTCACTCAAGGTGTCACTCAAGGTGATACTCAAGGTGATACTCAAGGTGATACTCAAGGTGATACTCAAGGTGATACCGAAGATGTCCCTCAAGGTGTCCCTCAAGGTGTCCCTCAAGATGTCCCTCAAGGTGGCACTCAAGGCGATGATTTAGATAAATGGATAGAATATCAAGTAGCTGTTTATCCTAAAATAACAACTGCTGAACTGGCTCAACAATCTAGGAAAAGCATTATTACTATTAAGCGTCGTATCGCCAAAATGCCTCATATTGTGTATATTGGTAGCGGCTATAGCGGTCATTGGGAAGTAAGAAAAAAGAAATGAAACAAGAGGTTAACCAACACCAGCATCCATCCGAAAGGCTTACGAGGAAGCGCAACCCCGATACTGAGGAATTTGCCCGATTCACGGAGTCGGAACTGGCAGTCTTCATACGAAAGCGTTGACCTGCCCCATATCGACATGCCCGCACCGCCAAGAAGATAATCAAGAAAGCAATAATCAAGAAAGTCGTTCCCCCTCCGAGATTCACGTCTTAGAGGGGGAACTTTT
>ENA-ORMX01001360-ORMX01001360.1-human-gut-metagenome-genome-assembly--contig:-NODE-1360-length-16071-cov-7.203484_pt1 | contig 16071 bp, 19 predicted proteins | sample MGYA00242108_ERZ509007 | MGnify/ENA primary metagenome ERZ509007 (study PRJEB26280, sample SAMEA2338745) | human gut metagenome | biome: human gut; feature: human-associated habitat; material: faeces...
ACACGAAGGATACAGATCAGATCATGGATTATCTGGAAGTGAATCTGGCGAAGGATTATAAAAACGATGCCGGATATTATGCGGAAGTCAGCAGCAGTCTGGGGCAGAATGCTTCCGGTGTCAGCGAGTCCATTCATACTATCAATGGCATATTAGGTGACATCAACAGAGCGCAGGCGGAACTGGCGGATGCGGTGGCCGGAGTGAATAAGAACCTTCAGGAGATCACCTATTCCAGTGAAAATATGTCTACAGAGACCAAGGGCGTATTACAGAGCATCGGCAAACTTCAGCAGAATATGCGGCAGTTCCGTGTCTGAGTAAGTTTGGAGGGAAATTATGTGGCAGCCACAGGAAGACAATACGTATAATGATCTGCGGGAAAACTCCATCAGACAATGGCTGGAGGATATGAGCAGACATGAAGATGTAGCGGTCCGCGGAGGCGTGAAAGTCACCGCGGAATATCTGGAGGATCTGAAGAAGCAGATCCGTCAGTTAGAGGAAAAATGTGCATTGAAAGATGCCTATTTGAAGAAGATGAAAGAGAAGGCGGGACAGTGAGAGATCACTGTCCTGTTTTTCTATAGAAAAATGCTTGAATTTCTGGCAGAAGCGGGGCACGGGAGGGTTGACAGTTATCGGGAAAAAAAGTATCATATATAAGATATTGAGCTAAAATTGCGGGAAAGGCAATTTGCAGATATAAAATATACGAGCGGAAGGGTAGAAAACCATGGCACTTAGCAAGAAGCCCACAACGGGCATGAAAGATATTCTGCCGGAGGAGATGCAGATCCGTGATTACGTGATCAGTGTCATCAAGGACACCTACGGCAAATTCGGTTTTACTTCCATTGAGACTCCCTGCGTGGAAAATATTGCAAACTTAAGCAGTAAGCAGGGCGGCGACAATGAGAAGCTGATCTTCAAGATCTTAAAGCGCGGCGAGAAGCTGAACGTGGCAGCCGCAACCACAGAGGAAGAGGTAGTGGACAGTGGTCTGCGTTATGACCTGACGGTGCCTCTGGTACGTTATTATTCCAACAACGCGGCATCCCTGCCCTCTCCTTTCAAGGCATTGCAGATGGGCAATGTATGGAGAGCGGACAGACCCCAGAGAGGAAGATACCGTCAGTTCATGCAGTGTGATATCGATATTCTCGGTGAGCCGTCTAACTTAGCAGAGATCGAACTGATCCTGGCTACGACCACGACATTGGGCAAACTGGGCTTCAACAATTTCCAGATCCGTATCAATGAGCGTCGTATCCTGAAGGCAATGGCTGCTTACAGCGGATTCCCTGAAGAGTCCTATGACAGTGTATTTATCACGCTGGACAAAATGGACAAGATCGGTCTGGAAGGCGTGGAAGCTGAGCTTTTGGAGAACGGTTTTGATAAGGCATGTGTAGACAAGTATCTGGAACTGTTCAAAGGCCTGGAGAGTGCTGAGGACGGTGTGGCTTACCTGGCAGATACCCTGGAAGGATTCTTAGAGCCCGAGATCGCCCAGAGCCTCAGAGAGATCATGGACAGCGTCAGAGCAACCAAGGCTTCCGATTTCGAGATCGTGTTCGATGCTACGCTGGTAAGAGGTATGTCTTATTATACCGGAACCATTTTCGAGATCGCCATGCCGGAATTCGGCGGCAGCTGTGGAGGCGGCGGACGTTACGACAAGATGGTCGGCAAATTTACCGGCAATGATGTGCCCGCGTGCGGATTCTCCATCGGCTTCGAACGTATCATCATGCTGCTCATGGAGAGAGGCTTCAAGGTGCCCACGAGACCGAAGCAGGTAGCATATCTGATCGAGAAGGGTGTCAGCGGCGAAAGGCTGTGTGAAGTGATCGCACAGGCGCAGGAAGCCCGTAAGGACGGTACCCAGGTACTGGTAGCCCGCATGAACAAGAACAAGAAGTTCCAGAAGGAACAGCTGAATAAGGAAGGCTACGAAGAATTCGTGGAATTCTATAAAGAAGAATTAAAGAGATAAAAGTAACAGATGAAGGAGCAAAAGCAATGATTCAGTCCAGAACACATAACTGTAATGAACTTCGGATCGGCAACGTCGGTGAGAGAGTCACACTGGTCGGCTGGTTCGAGAACATGAGAAAAGTCAGCAAAAATCTCGGCTTTGTCATTCTGCGTGATTTCTACGGAACCACCCAGCTGGTAGTAGAGACCGAGGAAATGATGAATGTCATGGATGGCATCAACAAGGAGTCCACCATCTCCGTGGAAGGTGTGGTCAGAGAGCGTTCCAGCAAAAATGCAAATCTGCCTACCGGTGAGATTGAGGTAGTACCCGATAAGATCGAGATTTTGGGAAAATGTATTTACAATGCACTTCCCTTTGAAATTAATCAGTCCAAGGATGCAGACGAGAATGCCCGTCTGAAATACCGTTACCTGGATCTGAGAAATCCGAACATGAAGAAAAATATCGTGATGAGAAGCCAGATCGTGGCAGAACTGCGTCAGAGAATGTATGCTTTGAATTTCATGGAGATCACGACTCCTATCCTGACCTGTTCCTCTCCGGAAGGAGCGAGAGATTATCTGGTTCCCGCCAGAAATCATCCCGGCAAGTTCTACGCTCTGCCCCAGGCACCCCAGCAGTTCAAGCAGATCCTGATGGCATCCGGTTTCGACCGTTATTTCCAGATCGCTCCCTGCTTCCGTGATGAGGATGCGAGAGCAGACCGTTCTCCCGGAGAGTTCTATCAGTTAGATATGGAGATGGCATTCGCTTCCCAGGAAGATGTATTTTCCATCGTAGAGCAGGTGCTGCCTCCCGTATTTGAAAAGTATGGCATTTATAAAGAAGCTTCCAAGGCGCCTTTCGTACTCATCCCTTATCTGGAGGCTATGGATAAGTACGGCTCCGATAAGCCGGATCTGCGTATCGATCTGGTACTGACCGATGCTACGGAAGTAATGCAGGGCTGTGGCTTTGCTGCTTTTGAAGGTCAGACTGTAAAGGCTATCGTAGTAGATGATTTCACCGCTACCCGTAAGCAGATCGACGCGATCTGTGCAGAGGTAGAGGTACAGACTGCACGTAAGGGCTTCTGGTTCCGCGTAGATGAGAACGGAGAGTTCGTAGGCGGTATCTCCAAGTTCTTACAGGACCGCAAGGAAGAAGTCATCAAGGCGTTAGGTCTTAAGAACGGTGACTTTGTCGGTCTTGCCGCAGGCAAGAAGCTGGAAGCACAGAAGACAGCAGGTGTCTACAGAAAGCTGTTGGGTGCAGCCAGCGAGAAACATATGAAGAAGGATTGCTATGAGTTCTGCTGGATCGTGGATTTCCCGATGTATGAGATCGGCGAGGAGTCCGGAGAGCTGGAATTCTGTCATAACCCGTTCTCCATGCCCCAGGGTGGTATGGACGCGCTGAACAATCAGGATCCCTTAGAGATCCTGGCATACCAGTACGATCTGGTCTGCAACGGTGTAGAGCTGTCCTCCGGTGCGGTGAGAAACCATGATCCGGAGATCATGATCAAGGCATTCGAGCTGGTGGGCTTAGGTGAAGCCGATGTGAAGGCTAAGTTCCCTGCCATGTACAATGCATTCTGCTACGGAGCACCCCCTCATGCAGGAATCGCTCCCGGCGTAGACCGTATGATCATGCTGATCTGTGGTGAGGAAAGCATCCGTGAGATCATTCCTTTCCCGATGAACAAGAACGCAATGGATATTATGATGGGAGCACCGGGCACGGTAGAACAGAAGCAGTTAGACGAACTGCATCTGGCGATCACCGCAAAGCCGGAAGAATAATCATAAGGCTGTCGCAGGAATTTTCATGCGACAGCCTTTGTGTTGGATGGATATGGCGATCTGCCGGGAGAAGGACATGGCTGTAGGAATTTATGTATTGCATCTGCATTCCTGTGAGGAAGAGACGAGACAGAGTTTCTTACGGGAAGCATTGGAATGTGTGGATCCGGTGCGACGGAACAAGACAGAACGGTTAAAGGGGACCGGGGCGAAAGCAGCCAGTCTCGGCGCCGGAATGCTGTTGCAAAAGATAGCAATGGATCTGACAGAAGGCATTGAGAATACCGATATCCTGTTCCTGGAAGAGGATGAACTGCTTGCAGTGCTGCAGGCGCGGATGTTCAGAGAGCAGACGCCCCCCTTCTCTTTTTCCTATGAATATGGAGAACAGGGCAAACCGCAGATTGTAAATTTTCCGAAGAAATTTAATCTGTCCCATTCCGGAGACTATGTGGTCTGTGGGGTCAGCGACGGAGAAGTGGGAGTGGATATCCAAAAATGGGTTTCCTTCAAAGAGCGGACGGCAGAGCGTTTTTTCGCAAAGGAAGAGTGGAAACTGCTGCAGGAGACGGGCATGGAGAAACGGACCGAGCTGTTCTACCGCTTGTGGAGCAGAAAAGAAGCCTACGGCAAATATACCGGACAGGGGATCGGCAGCGTCGTGGGAGAAGACTTTTCCGACGAGCGCAGATGGAAGGAAAAGAAGATCTGCTTCCGGGAACAGATTTTGGAAGCGGGGTATTCGCTGGCGGTCTGCTACGGAACAGCAGAAGTGTTAAATTCAAGGAAAACGGGAAATAGTAAAACATAGAAAATGCATAGAAATGAGGACTTTATGAAGCGATTAATGATGTACCTAAAGGATTACAAGAAAGAGTCTATCCTGGCACCGTTGTTCAAGCTGCTGGAAGCATTTTTTGAACTGTTGGTTCCTCTGGTAATGGCAAATATTATTGACTATGGTATTTCCAACCGGAACATGGGTTATATCGGGAAAATGGGACTGCTCCTGTTACTCCTTGGCGTAGTGGGACTGGCTTCGTCCATTACGGCACAGTTTTTCGCAGCCAAGGCGGCAGTGGGATTTTCTACCCAGCTGCGTCAGGCATTGTTTGATCATATTGAGGATCTGAGCTTTACGGATATTGATAAGGCGGGAACTTCCACCATGATCACCCGTATGACCAGTGATGTGAACCAGGTGCAGTCCGGCATCAATATGACCTTACGTCTGTTCTTACGTTCCCCGATCATCGTATTCGGTGCCATGATCATGGCATTTACCATTGATGTGAAATGTGCACTGATCTTCGTGGTGGCAATTCCATTATTGTCCGTTGTGGTATTCGGTATTATTTTATCCACGATCCCCATGTACAAAAAGGTGCAGTCCAAACTGGATCAGGTGCTGGGCATTACCAGAGAGAACCTGACCGGTGTCCGTGTCATCCGTGCGTTTCATCAGGAAGCAAAGGAATCGGACCGCTTCCGGGAGAATAACGAAGCATTGTCGGCCATGCAGATCTTCGTGGGCAAGATCAGCGCCTGCATGAATCCTGTGACCTATATCATTGTAAACGGAGCCATCATTGCTCTGATCTATACCGGTGCCGTACAGGTCAATATCGGTAACTTAAGCCAGGGTGAGGTGGTAGCGATCATCAACTACATGAACCAGATCCTGGTAGAGCTGGTGAAGCTGGCAAACCTGATCGTGACCATGACCAAGGCGTTGGCATGTGCAGAACGTGTAGCTTCCGTTTTCGATATCGGCGCAGATGCTGCATATGTGGGAGCGCAGGATCAGAAACTGGCGGATAAGGTAGATAAGAGCGCACCTTTCTTAGACTTCAAACATGTATCCCTGACTTATCAGGGAGCCGGAGCACCTACTTTGCAGGATATGAACTTCACCGTAAACCGTGGCGATACCGTAGGTATCATTGGAGGTACCGGTTCCGGTAAGACCTCCCTGGTGAATCTGATCCCCGGCTTCTATCCGGCGACAGAAGGTGAGATTCTGTTGGAAGGCAGAGATATCCGGACCATGAGTGATGAGGAATTGCGTGGACGCATCGGTGTCGTACCGCAGAAGGCAGTTCTGTTCAAGGGAACGATCCGCAGCAACCTCCAGTGGGGCAAGCCGGATGCTACCGAAGAGGAGATGTGGAAAGCACTGGAACTGGCACAGGCATCGGAAGTGGTAGACGGTAAGCCCGGAAAATTAGATGCAACTGTGGCACAGAACGGTAAAAACTTCTCCGGTGGACAGAGACAGCGTCTGACGATCGCAAGAGCCTTGGTCAGAAATCCCGAGATCCTGATCCTGGATGACAGTGCCTCCGCACTGGACTATGCAACGGATGCAAAACTCCGTGCAGCAATCCGTACTTTGGAAGATAAGACCACAACCTTTATCGTATCCCAGCGTGCCTCCACGATCCGCCATGCGGACAAGATCATCGTTCTGGATGATGGAGAGATCGCAGGTATGGGAACCCATGATGAGTTGTTAAAGGATTGCACCGTATATCAGGAGATCTATTATTCCCAGTACCCTGAACAGAGAGGAGGTGTTCGGTAATGCAGAAAAAAAATAACAAAGAGACGATGAAGCGGGTATTGAAATATATCCGCAAATATACACCGGCACTGGTACTCTCCCTGTTGTTAGCAGGTCTGACTGTATTACTGACCTTATATATCCCTATCCTCACCGGTAATGCGGTGGATCTGATCATCGGCAAGGGACAGGTAGATATGGCCGGTATCTTTGCCATTATGAAAAAAATTGCCATCGCAATGATCATCACAGCAGTAGGCCAGTGGATCATGAACACCTGCAACAACTATATTACCTATCATGTGATCCGGGATATCCGTACGGATGCTTTTGCGAAGCTGGAGATCCTGCCCTTAAAATATCTGGATGCCCATGCTTACGGTGATATCGTGAGCCGTGTCATTGCGGACGTGGATACTTTCGCGGACGGTCTGCTGATGGGATTTACCCAGTTATTCACCGGTGCACTGACGATCCTGTGTACGTTGGGATTCATGCTGGTGACCAATGTGCCCATCACACTGGTAGTAGTATGTATCACTCCGGTATCCTTCCTGGTGGCAAAATTCATTGCAACCAAGACCTACTCCATGTTCAAGGAGCAGTCCGAGACCAGAGGCGAGCAGACCTCCCTGATCGAGGAAATGATCGACAACCAGAAGATTGTAAATACCTTTTCCAGAGGAGAAGCGGTGAAGAGCAAGTTTGGAGAGATCAACGGCAGATTGCAGAAATGCTCTCTGAAAGCTATCTTTTTCTCCTCCATTACGAACCCGGCGACCCGTTTTGTTAACAGTCTGGTATATGCCGGTGTCGGTGTGTTCGGTGCGCTCGTAGCCATCAAGGGCGGTATCAGCGTAGGTCGTCTGTCCTGCTTTTTAAGCTATGCGAACCAGTACACCAAGCCCTTCAACGAGATCTCCGGCGTGGTAACGGAATTGCAGAACGCTTTTGTCTGTGCCGGACGTATCTTCGAACTGATCGACGAGGAACCCCAGGTGCCCGATGCCGCGGATGCAAGAGTATTAGAAGAGGCTCAGGGCAACGTAGATCTGAAGGATGTATATTTCCAGTATGTACCGGAGAAGAAGCTGATCCAGAACTTTAACCTGCAGGTAAAACCCGGTCAGAGAGTTGCTATCGTAGGTCCTACCGGATGCGGTAAGACCACCGTCATCAATCTGCTGATGCGATTCTATGATGTGAACTCCGGCTCCATTAAAGTGGACGGCACCGATATCCGGGACATCACCAGAGGAAGCCTCCGTACCAATTACGGTATGGTATTACAGGAGACCTGGCTGCGTTCCGGCACCATCCGTGACAATATCTGCATGGGTAAGCCGGATGCCACAGAAGAGGAGATCATCCGGGCGGCGAAGGCTTCCCATGCCCACGGCTTCATTAAACGCCTGCCCAAGGGGTATGACACCGTGATCACCGAGGACGGAGGCAGCCTGTCCCAGGGACAGAAACAGCTCTTATGCATTACCAGAGTAATGCTGTGCCTGCCTCCCATGCTGATCCTCGATGAGGCAACCTCCTCCATCGATACCCGTACCGAGATCAAGATCCAGAATGCATTTGCCACGATGATGGAAGGCCGCACCAGCTTTATCGTAGCCCACAGACTCTCCACCATCCAGAGCGCTGATGTCATCCTGGTAATGAAAGACGGCAATATCATCGAACAGGGCAACCATGAAACCCTCCTGGCACAAGGCGGATTCTACGCGAACCTGTATAATAGCCAGTTTGCCGTGTAACGAGACATGCAAAGGCAAGGAAACTACCACTCAATGGGGAGCTTGCTCACCAGGGAGTGGTAGTTTTTTTGACTTTATACGGCGACAGCCGTCATCCGACGAAAGCCCGCCAGGGCTTTTGGCGGATGCAGGCATGGCTCGTTACACGATCTCGGCAGCGGCGCGCCCTTTGCCCTTTTCTTTTCCTCCCCCCAAAAAAGACAGATAATATATAGAAAAAAGTCGAAAATTGTAAAAATATACCAATACAGTAAAAATATTGAAAATAAATTAAAATATTTCAAGAAATGTGTTGACAAATGCACAGCCTTGTATTATATTAAACTTAACAAAAGAGAAACGGAACAACCCAACAGAGAAGGTTGGGAGAGAAGTACAAAAGAATCTATAGAAAGAGAGGTATAGTCCACCTAACAAGTAAAGTCCTACCACAGTCTTCCATGATGTACAACTGAATAGAACTACCAAAGAGAACCAATTTATATAGAGAACATCAAGTACACAGAAGAAAAAGTAATGAACAACAGAAGATAAGAATTATCTCACATTACAGTACATACGTACAAAAGAAAAGTGGAAAGAGAACAAAAGACAAAATGGAAGATCAAATTTAAGAAAGAGAGGGCAAGCCATTGGAGCCTGTAGTCTGAGAGGGCGTACTGATTGAAAGAATGATCGGTACGCTCTCTTATTGTTGTACAATTATTCAGATGGAACAACTATTCAGATGGAACAACTATTCAGAGCCTCATTCGCAAAATCGCATCTTCGATGCTTTCCTTTTGCTCATTGAGGCTACTTCGCCAAATAAAAATTAGAAAATGGTCTTACGAATGCCAGCATTCGACGCCCATTTATCAATTTTTACATGGCTCTGAATAGTTGTACAATTTTCCAGTGGAAAAACCTACCGATATCATGTACAATAGGAAAGTAGTACAGATAGAGGAGTTATGAAAATGGATACAAACGAACAGAGACAGGAAAGTCAGCAGAACAGACGGGAAGAAAGACATAAGAGACGGCAGAGAAGCCAGATCATTGCATATACAGTCGTAGGAATTATGATCCTGGTGCTGGCAGCGGGAATTGCTTTTGCTGTAAGTAAGATCACCGGCATGAACCACGATCGGCAGGAACAGCAGAACAGGCTGGATGATATCATAGCTTCCGAGGAGACCATCACGGCGCCTACGGAACCGGTGGAGACTGTACCGGAACTGACAAATGAACAGAAGCTGGATAAGATCATAGACGAAGCCATCATTCAGAACATGCCCCTGGAGGACAAGGTAGCAGGATTGTTTATCACCACGCCGGAATCCATCACCGGTGTATCTGCGGCAGTGCAGGCAGGAGACGGAACCAAGGATGCATTATCCAAATATCCGGTAGGCGGTATCGTCTATGCGGCGAAAAATATTCAGTCCGCGGACCAGTTAAAGCAGATGATCGACAATACGAAGCTGTATACCAGCTATCCACTGTTTATTGCGATCGACGGAGAGGGATCCGGAACCGATGCTGTGGCAGCGGCAGGCCTTGGAACGAAGACCGATTCCCCGGAGACTATCGGCGCATCCGGAGATGCCAACAACGCCTATACGGCCGGAACCACAGTGGGTAGTTACCTAGCAGAGCTAGGTTTCAATCTTGATTTTGCTCCTGCGGCAGATCTGAAAGTAGTGGATGGAAATGCGGCAGGCAGCAGCTCCTACGGCACGGATGCAGCAACGGTAGCATCTTTTGTGACCGGCATGCAGACAGGATTGCAGGAACAGAAAGTAACAGCAGCCATCGGACATTTTCCCGGTATTGGCAGTACGACCCAGAGTACGAAGAATGGCATGGCTTCTACGGACAGAAGTGCGGAAGATTTCAGAGCCAATGAATTTGCGGTATTCCAGAGCTGTATTGATTCCGGTGAGACCAAAATGATCACCGTCAGCAATATGGCAGCACCATCCCTGACGGGAGACAATACTCCCTGCTCCCTGTCCGGTGCGGTGGTAACGGATATTTTGCGAAATGAACTGAATTTCCGCGGTGTGATCGTATCCGGTGCCATGAACCAGACAGCGATCACGAATTACTACGGTGCCGATGAAGCCGCAGTACTGGCACTGCGTGCCGGCTGCGACATGATCTATGCGCCGGAGAACTTCGAGACCGCATACAACGGCGTACTGGAGGCTGTCCAGAACGGAACCATCTCCGAGGACCGCGTGAACGATTCCCTGCGTCGGATCTACCGCATCAAATATGCGGATAAAATCGAACAATAGACAAACAATCAGTAAGAAGGCGGCTGCAAGAAAGTGCAGTCGTCTTTTTGCTTATATCTTATGCACCATGAAAACGGAAATGCGGGTCTTAACAAGCGCGAGACGGCGCACGAGGTCCGGGGGACCTCGGACTGCGCGGACCGGAGCGGAGTGTAGACATCGAACTTTCGAGCCCTGGCAGGGCTCGAAAATAAAAAGGAGCGATGCTTTATGCATCACTCCTTTTTACTTATAAGCGCGAGACGGGGATCGAACCCGCAAAGCATTTTTAATGGAAACGCCGAAAATACAGGAAATGCTGATAAACACTGGAGTTGCAATAACGTTCGAAATGTACTATACGCGATAAAAATACACTATTTACATAGGTTTTGCAACGCAATGCACCATGAATGCAACATGAAATGCAACATGAAATGCAACATGAAATGCAACATGGATGATTATGTAGCAATTCGGTGTTCTTCAATAAATTTCATAAACTCTTTCTGACTTTTCTTGCCATCTTCTTTGCCAAAAAGGATAAGCCAGGCTCTGTATTTTTCCCACGGCATATTTTCCGAGATAGGATTTGCAATATTATCAAAATATCCATCAATTTTATTATCAACCGCAGTACGGATTTCGGAGAAGGTCTGGGTGTATACTTTTTTCATGATCTTGTCAGACTTCCAGCCTCCGCGCTCCTGAGCATACTTGTCCGGGATACGCAGAGCTGCCATAACGGATGCGTTCAGGTGACGCAGATCATGAAAGGTCATATGCTTAAATCGGTGCTCGTCTTGGAACTTGATCCACTTGTGATAGATCTGGGCTTCGGTCAGGGTAACAAGTCTGTCTCCTGGAACCTTATCAATCAGAGATTTGATATAGGGCGGAATCCTGTGAGTACGGTTACGGTATTTATTTTTTGCAATTTCTTTGCGGTGATCTTTACCGCCCACAACAACCACAACCTCTGCAATGCGGATGTGATCCCCGGAGATTGATTTTGATTTTGTCAGTCCTCGGATCTCCGACATCGAGAAACTGAGCCAGGCAGCCAGCAGGACCGCTAGCTCCAACTCGTTGCCTTTGATCGCTGGCAGAAGCGCCTCCGCCGGTATCAAATCCGGCACACGATCAGGGACTTCGGGCAGTTCGATGTTGCGCAGGACATCATCCAGAGAGCTTGTATACTTACGGATTACGGATGCAATAAGGCTCCATTCGTTCTGAAGACGCTTTGGGGAAAGCGTCGCACCTTTTTTTCGGTTGCAAGGACGCTTGGATTCCATATTGACCGATTCCTGCAGGAGTTCCTTGTCCATATCTTTGACACAAATCTGCATCAGATCCTGAAAACCATTCCGCTGGATACACCTATAATCCTGGATAGTAGTAAGAGATCTGTTCAGGGCCAGCCGGGACTCAATGTATTTGTCAATCAACGCTGTGAGAGGGAGAAGAGTATAATCTACTTTCTTTTGCTTCGGCTGCTTTGCCAGTTCTTCTTCCTTCTGTAGAATAAATTGCGCTGCTGCAAGTTCTACCGCTTTTTTGGTGGGTCCGGTAATGGTTTTATATTTTCTTGTCGTCTTCTGTTCGCCATTCGGCAGCAGAACAGGAGTGCCGTCAGCATTATAGACCGGCTCTGAGTGACTGTATGGCTTAATACACCATGTTCCACTCGGCAGCTTATAGGGTGTTGCCATAGTATCATCCTCCTAAAAAATGGGCATAAAAATGCCCGGTGGGTTGAAATTTCACCGGGAAAATGATAAAATGCACTTGTTCAAGGTGATTTATCGGTTTACCCGGTAATCGGATCAGCTCTGGTGTTGGAAGCACTGGGGCTGATTTTTTTATTGAAAGTTGCACTGGTGCAATTTTTTAAAATGAAGATCACAAATATTATAAGCCGTATATTGTAGCACCAAAAATTTTACCACAAACAGGGCAAGAACGTTGATATAGTATATCAGGTAACTTTGGATAATTTTTATTTTTCCCATAAAGAGAAAACACCTGTTGATTATATTGTTTACAGGCAGTACAATTTCGATTTGCAGAAATAAGCACAGTATCAATATTCCACTCATTAATTTTAGGAATAATGCGTTTCAACGAGACGTTTTCGATATCCGAGGGTAACATAGTCGAAGAACGGATACTGTTAAAGATTTTAGTGAATCCCATATAAATTTCCCCTTTCATATATGAATTATATTAGCTCCAACACAGAAACCGGGTCGAAGTAGATCACGTAGTTATCGTATTGCACGCAGATACCGTACTTGCTCCGATAGCATTGCAGGGCCTCATGCAGAAACTCCTCTGTGACACCCAGGTAATCAGCCATCTCATAAGAGGTAGTATAGTGTGCCTTATGGCAGGAGATGATGCCGTGTAGTCCGATCAGTTTGTTGTAACTCCAGAGACGCGCCCGGAGCTCCTGCTTGCGGTTGGCATCGGAGGACTGATCGATAATGTCTCCGACGGTAGTGTGGTAATGACCAAGTTCTTCGGCAAGCACGCAGGCTCTCTTTGTAGATTGCCGCACGGTCCGGTTAATACCGATCACATCATTACGAATCAGACCGTCTGCCAGGGATTGGAACGGAGCATCTTCTATTACATATACATTTTCATCGGCAGCTTCCTGCAGTAAGTTCTCATAGGTCAATTCGCATCATCCTTTTTTTTAGGTCTTTTCAGAAGGTTCATATCAGTCTGCATCTTTTCTGTCTCATCAGGATCATCGGCATGATCATTGCGAGCAGCAGCCAAGAGGGTATCGTATGGAATCGCCATTGGAATAGCAACAGCTTTATGGTTAGCGGAATATTGCAAAATCTGAGATAATTCTGATATTCGTTTTAACGCCTCTGCTTTTCCCTCCGGATTTAAAATATTGTAGAATTCACATATTCTTTCAAACGTTTCATCGATGGATATGTCGGTATCTGGATCATCCCACCCCATAAGTTCTTGCGGAGTAATTTTTAATGCCTTTGCAAACTCACGGATTTTTGACTCTGCCAGATCGACTTCACCCTTTTCGATTTTGGCGATGGAAGATCTATCCTTATACCCAGTTAGTTCTGCGAGACGATCCTGAGACATCTTTAACTCCAAACGTCGAGCTTTAATATTCTTATATAGAGCAAGCATGGCTGCACTCCTTCCTTAAGTTGTTGTAAGCCTATAATAGCACTTTGTGTAAAATAATTCAACAAAATTATTAAAAACTGTTGACACAAATTCACACTGGTGATATAGTGAATTTAGTTCACGAAAAGGAGATGATTAAAAAGTGGCAAATGTGGAACTGCTTAAAAAGAAAATAAGTGATTCTGGGATGACTGTGTCTGCGATAGCTGATAAATCCGGCATTTTGAGAGAGACATTGTATAACAGGATGAAATCCGGCAATTTTTATGCTTCAGAAATTGTGGCATTAACCAATGTGCTTCGTCTTACCAGAAAAGAAAGAGATGATATTTTTTTGCCTTAATACGTGAATATAATTCACTATACGGATAGGGAAGGAGGCAGCAGGGGTGAAGGACCCACATAAGCTTAAAATCGTGGCTTCTGATAAATCATCATTCGAGATCTGGTTGGATGATAAACAGATCCACCATGTAAAAGAATATGAACTGAAGAAAGTGGAAAAAGGAAATCTGGTGGAATTAACTCTGAAATTGTTGGTCAAATATCCTAACCAAGAAAGTAATCAGTAGCAGCACGCTTTGCAAGTTCCATAAGAATAGAGAGTGAAGCATCAGTGGCTTTTGATTTTACTTTATTCCATAAGGACTTAGCCCGGATATTAGCCAGAAATTCATGTCCAAGAGGTGTGAGATCACCAATTAAAACTGTAGCACCTCCGTCGTAGTAATGGACATTTTCAATGAGACCGGATACACTGGCCTGTTTTATGTGATAAACAATTTCTTCATGGGAAAACTCAGCAAGATATTCTGACTCAAAAGTATCTCGATCATACTCCCACGGAGTATCAAAATTACATTTTTCTTCTACGGTCAGAAGGATTCCGCGAATACAGTCGGGGTTAAGTTTCATAGCGTATCTCCTTAAAGTGTGACAAGTTATTGAAATTATTATAGGAGAAAACAAAACGTAATACAACAGAATATTCAGGAAGGAGACAGCAGAAATGGAGAGAATCGACAGATTATATGCTCTGCTGGAGCGTGATGACATTGACGAGGACACCAAGGCGGCGCTGCGGTGGGCAATATTCGAACTGGAGAGGAAGTGAAAAGGATGCCGAAATCCAATTTCTTGAAAACAGAATCTGTGAGAATGAAATATGAAGCCAGGGCGCAGGCAGGCATCAGACGGTACATGTCACTGCGCCGGATCACAGACGATAAGATCGCGGCAAAGCAGAATGTGCAGGCAAGGACGATTCAAAACCGCATAAAGGATCCCGGATCTATGCAGTTAAGAGACCTGTGGGATCTGGCGGAGATCTTAGATGCTCCGGTGGGAGAACTGGCCGGCGGAGATCTGCCGGAGGAAATGATGGCAAAGTTGATGCAAATGAAATTTGACTAAAGATTTTGTGCCGTGCCCTGTACGTGGTGTATTCCCAACACCACACTCCCCTTTTACACTTTTAGCGTGTGTGTCCAGGCTTCCACACCTGGGCACCACGTAGAGGGCATGGACAAACATAGATCACGCTTTGCGCGTGGTGTCTTATGACAGCACCACGTCCCCCGTAGACATGTCGCTCCTGCTATGGCGACATGGAACCTCTTTCGGTGTCCGGTAGATCAGCGCCGGGCACCACGCGGAGAGCGTGATCGGAAAGGGATAAACATGGAAATGATTAAGTATTGTGCCAAGGAAGTTGTGAAAAACAAAGACGGTCACAAATACTGGGAAGCCAGCAATTCGCAACTGGCCGGGTATGTCTATGATGAAGTGAAGCAGTCAGTGCCGGAGGCGAAATATTATAACTTTGAAGGTTTACAGATCATTACAACGAATGACAAGCAGGAGCAGTCATTGCTGAGCACGCTGGAAGTAATGGAGGACCTTTGTAATGAAAGGATAATCCAGATACATAGACTGAGAGATCAGATATACGGAGGGGCTACGGATGTATAAAAATATTGCGATATCACTCCTCGGAGCGTGGGTTTTGAGGGATGTTTTTGGGACAACAGAAGTAAGAGAGCAGATCGCCATAGTCATGGGTTTGGCGGCTATGCTTTTTATTTTTTGCCTTTTTTGTGAGGATCAGGTCGAAAAATGGCAGGAAAAGCGCCGAAGGGCACGGAATATGGAGCAGAGGATAGCGAAGCTGAGAGGAGGCATAACCGGTGAGAGAAGAGAGAGCACAGGAAATATTACAGATGCTGGAGCAGACACCGACGCAACCGCTTAGAATCCTGATCCCGCATGAGGCAGACGAGGTGATGTCCTATGTCCTCCGAAAATACCGATCTGCGCACCGCGTGGAACTGCATAATGGCATCCATTACATTACTGTCACAGACGAGGCGGTGAGTGTCATCCTGGACCGCCTGCAGCGGGAAAGAGCAGACTTTCAGAGGACGCTGGAAAAGTATGACGAGGATATCCGCGGTGTGGAATATCTGCTCGAGAATCCGCAGAAAAGACATTACTGGTCGCAGAGCAGCTACATAGT
>ENA-ORMX01001362-ORMX01001362.1-human-gut-metagenome-genome-assembly--contig:-NODE-1362-length-16049-cov-3.339002_pt1 | contig 16049 bp, 10 predicted proteins | sample MGYA00242108_ERZ509007 | MGnify/ENA primary metagenome ERZ509007 (study PRJEB26280, sample SAMEA2338745) | human gut metagenome | biome: human gut; feature: human-associated habitat; material: faeces...
GGGCGGAAGTATCATTATCCTCCTGCGTTTCATCGCCCTTCCGGAAAGCTGTTCCGGATTCTGAAACTGCATATTTGTCGCTCGCTCTTTCAAGGTCTTGGCGTATGGCTTCTTTGGCTGCCGAGATTTTATACCGGCCGCAGGATTGACGTATTCCCGATGCTGATATTCTGTTTTCAAGATGCTTTGGAACTTTTCTTCCACTTGTATAGGGGAAGAAGTCGGACTTTTGATACCCCTAAAAGCATTACTTTTCTAAAAGTTTGTGAAGATTGCCCAAAATACGCATTTTCTTTTTGTGTATATTTTTCTGACTTATACCATAATGTGCAGCACACTCACGCTCGTTCATTCCTCTATAGTAAAGCATTTCAATAAGCTCTCTGTCTTGTACTGCAAGCTTTTTCAATGCATTATTCAGTTCTTTTACAATAAGGTGATTATCAACTGAATTTTCTTCGTTAAACTCACGGAAATTTTCGAATGCCCCATCATTACCGCCAATCAACGCCGAAAACTGTATCTCATGCTTGTAGAACGACTTGTCGTTATCGTCAATATTCCACTGAGTTCTGTTGTAATATGTACGAATATTTTCAGTGACTTCAACCTCGACATATTTCTTGGCTATCGTGTCATAAACACGAACTGTATTTTTACTCATTTTTTATTCCTCCGTTTTGATTTTCTTGTTCTGAATCAAAACGAAGGCTTATGGATATTTGGCAATAAAACATTGCCAGTTTTTTAGAATGGGCATAAAAATAGACCTTTCTGCTTTTAAAACAAAAAGGTCTGATAAAAAAAGGAGTATAACTTTCGGCTTTAAAAGCTTTTGTTATACTCCTGATTATATTGTTGTTTAGATAAGTCTTAAAAACATACCATTCATACCGTTCAAATGCTTACCGTCTTTAATCGGTCCACGTCGATATGAATGTAACAGATCCGAATGACAAAAAGTGCATAAGTCAATTACAGAGATATTTTGCTCTTTTAAACCTGCCCTGATCAGCATCTCTTTGTTAGCACCGAATAAGTCAATATGCGGCTTTTCATATTTATCTGATATAAAATCACCTAAACCAGCATTTTTGAATTGAACTGCCACGTCGTTTCCGACCTCGAAACAGCATTTGCCGATTGACGGACAAATTACTGCAATTAAATTTGAAGGATCAGCACCAAAAGCGTCATGCATTGCATTAACAGTATTAGAAATAATCCCATTAAGTGTTCCTTTCCATCCTGCATGTAGCATTCCTATTGATTTAGTTTTTGTATCAACTAATTGGATGATTGCACAATCTGCCGAATACATGTACAAAGTAATCTTATTTGAATTAGTAATCAAACCGTCTGCTCTCGGAGCAATTGGTTCATTATATATATCTATTAAATCCGCCTCTGTAACAATCCTTACAATATTTGTACCTGCAATCAGTCTGTTTGTAATTACCATATTAGGATCTACATTTATCGCTGAACAAAACAATCTAAAATCGTTACGGCTGTTCTCAATATCCAAAGGTTTGTAAATACTACAATTTAATGAGCCCCATTCTCCTTCAGAAGTACCGCCGTTTCTCGTGCTGCAATATCCTTCTGCAATTCCAGTATTGTTAATTGCAGAGATTTGAATCATCGGCATGCCATTTTTAGTGATAAATTCGTAAGTCATTACATCCTCCATGATTATATCTTTTTGAATACTGTTCAATTTTTTGCCTGAAATCATCGCTCCACATTGTAGTATCGCTGTTTAAAAAGTCGACATCTACCATGTTGAATCCTGACATATTTTGAATTATTGCCTTGCAGAAATCTGAATCCATAAAGTTCAAATTTGATTTTTCAGAAGCAATCACCTTATCAAAATCCCAAGAAAAGACTTTTCCACTTAATGAAGCAGAAAATAAGGTTGATCCTAAAAATTTTACGTCAAGAAGTTGGTCGTCATGCGTGAGCTTTTTCAAAAAAACAGTTTGACAGTTTTCTTCAACTCTGTATATGCACATGCTATATGAATAAGCTGTTGTAGCTGCATATAGATTATTTTTGTAATTGAATAATATACATGCACTTATGCCACTATTATTTTCATTTTCACGGTCATTGGCTAACACAGAATGATTATTTGTTCCGTCATATACCAAAGCAAATTCAGACTTTTTCTCATCATCATAGTTACCGGCAATAAGATATGTACGATTCCTATCAGAATCTAAAACGTCAATAGCACGTAAAAAAACCGAGTCAGGAACTAAACCACTTATGTCTGTGCATTCTGTGATTTGTAATTTATCTTTACCAAGAATTTTTATATTAATAACAATAGGTCTATTTTTAGTAGTTTCAGCAAGAACTAACGCTGTCGTGGTCTCCAAACTGTCATTTATAATTTTTAGCTTTCTGCATTTACAGTTGAATTGTTTATTCAAGTCAGCATGGCACAACTTATAAAATCGATTATTTATAAAGTCTATTTTATAAATCTCAATAATGCCCAAGTCAGTTATAGCCCACAAATTGCCGTTATTTGTGAATTCTATAGAAAGGACTCTGCCGTTCATCGGTATTTTACAAACCAACATTTCGTTTGAAGTGTTCCAAATACTGATGCTCTGATCGTATGAAGAAGCTGCAACATATAAAACCTTATTATAGAAGTAATGTTTTAGATCCCAGATCCAATCGTCATGTGCCTGGAATACCTTTTTACACTTCCAATTATACATATGCCTAACCTTTTTCCAGCAACTTATAGAGCCTGAATAGGAGGCAAGATATATTTCATTTTCGCTGATTACATCTAAAGTATGTATTCCATGATAATGTCCCGGCAAATATTCTGAAACCAATTCATTTTTAGTATCAATTATTTGAAGTGATCTGTCTACAGAACAAGTTATTATTTTGTTATCGTCCAAATATAATGCATCCTCAACTTCTGCAATTTGTTTCCCATAATAAACTTGCAAATTAAAGTCATTGCTTATCATATTAGTTCTACTATATTCATATATATTAGGCATAGACTTTGATTGCGAATTACTCGTTAATACAAATTTGCAGCCACTACATGATACTGCAATATTGTTGAAGCCTATAAACTTATCAGTTCGTTTATTATGATCATGTGCGTTATCTGCAATAATCACTGATTCGGATTCAGATACTAATTCAATTACTGATTTTGTTATTCCTCGAATATTTATAATTAGCTCTAAATCATCATTCCATCCAGTCTTTTTAATATCATATATATATGCATCTTCCATGCACTTTATTTCGTGCCATAAGTTATTTTGTATCACCATAAAGTTGTGGTCAAATACTAGTTCACGTATTTGTTTGCCATAGGAACAATAAAGCCTATCATAATCATATACCATTTTACACTTAGCTCGTTCTAATTGTACAAATCTAAATACAAGAGAAAAATCGTTTTCACTTCTAGAATCAAAACGATATATACTTCCATCTATAACTGATATAAAAAATACATCCTGATTATCTGTCGATAATATTTGTTGAACAGATCCTTTCAGATTGCATGAATGTTTTAAACAAATTATAATATTTCCGTTATCAATAGAACAGTCCCATACACAAAATGTACCGTTTCTATCACCGGTCAATAAGCGTCCTGTTTTTTTTGAGTATACAGATGACATAACCTGCTCGCCTTTATATGTTGACAAAATTTTAAAACTGCCTGTATCTAAATTATATGCCCATATCCCACCGGCGGATATAGAAAGTAAATTGTTATCCACCCGGCACATCGTATGTATAGCTGCCGAATGACCAGATGACTGAAATGTTTCTTCTGTTAAATATGCTTGATTAAAATTTGCTGTTTTAAGTTTCCCATCTATACATAATGTGCTAAGTTTAGTCATATTTAGCGTCGTTAAATTTAAATCAAGACCGCTAAAATTAAATGTACTCAAGTTATTATCTCGTGTTAATTTAGCAACATTAACTAAATTTTTAACAGCTTCGGCACATTTTATATTATGAAAATTCTCATACAGTAACGCTAAAGCACGTTCAATCAATGAACCATTTTCAGAATTCTGTTCTTTACCGTTAGGCTTAAATAATCTTTCCTGTGTTATTTCTCCAAGCAAGACCAGTACATCATTTGGAATATTCTCGGAAAAATAAGTTATAATAAAAGTACCGCAGTTTTGCGATATTGAAAACAATATGATCTGATAAAGAAATTTTGCATAAAAATAATCTCGGAAATTTTGATGATAAAATCTACAGTCTTCATTTTCGGTCTTGGGATATACAATAAATCCCATCAAACTTTCAATATTCAGAAAAGTTTGATAAAAATATTCTTTAAATCTGTAAGATACCAATTCCGAAAATAATGCTGTACCTTCTTGTACGTATCGCTCCAAATCTGAGGTGAGAACTCTAAATCTATTTTCTTTAACCATTTTATATCCTATATAGTATAAAATCAGCATAGTTTGATTAATATCATTTCTAGCAATTGTTTCATTTTGCAGGCATGGAGTTTGTTGTATTTGCGCTACAAAATCTCCAATTAATTCGCCAAGTGTTTCCGGCGAATCATATGGCAGATTAAGATTTAACGAACTGATATTTTCATTACTGTCTAAAATATACCTATACATTGCCAATGCCATGGGACTGCGTAGTATATCTATAAATTTAGTACCTATAATTGTTTCCCATAGTCTGTCTGAGTCAATCTCGCATAACACACAATCTAAATACTCTTTAATACTCTCATCATTTAGTGGATTTACTCTTTTGCATTGAAAAGGTAACGAACCGCCAGTTGAAAAGCATTCTGATATATCGTTCCTGCTGGTAATTATAAAGCTAACAGACTTAAAGTCTCTATTAAGTTCCTTTATTTCGGAAATAATGTTCATTTTTGATTCCGAAAGAGTGATTTCGTTATACCCATCAAGCAGAAATAGAACAGTCGTTTCCTTCACATTCCTTAACCACTGCAATAATTGTTTTTTGCAAGAGGTATTTGAATTATTGATGAAATAATTCAAAATAGGATTTTTATTTTCTCCAAAAACTTTTTCATTTAAAATATTAAGTGGTACATATACAGGTATTATGTCTATTTGAGAATCATTCAATTTTTCTGCCAAATCCAGCAACATAAAAGTTTTTCCGGAACCGCCACCACCTATCAGTAATGTGTTTATTAACTCATTTGATTCATAAAAAGAAACTAGTGATCTGCCTGATTCACCCTCTCCAACTACATTTGAATCTTTTAAAAGATCATTGGACTTTCCCAACGCTTTAGAAATAGCATTTCCTATATCAGGAATGTTTATCTTTTCTTCCTCATTATCAAATGCTTTCATTCTCCCTTGTTCAGTTTTAGCTCTGTCAAGCATTTTTAGGGCAGTATCTTTTACACATTGGTATATTTGTGAATCGGATATAACTTTATTAGTGGAGATTGTTGTACTATCCTTTTTAAATTCTACTAATTTTACCAATTCTCCACGCACATCTTGTAATGATTCGTCTATATGATCTTTAAGTGTCCTATTTAAAACTTTAAATTGAGTTGGCAAGCTTGTATAAAGTTGTTCTTTTACTATTGCAATAACACCTGATAAATATGCTAGAAAATCTTGGTAATTTATTGGACTATCAAGATCCGATTTTTTCTTATTGGAAAGCTTATTATATATAATTTTGAGTGGTGTGCTATACTCTTGTAATTGATTATTGCCATTAGAATAGAGTATATCGGCTATATAGTCAATTCCATAGTCTATTATCCACTTATCTAATAATTCTTTTGAAAAATTAATTGGTTTGTACGGATTATTATCAAGATAAGTTTGTACGTTTCCCTTAATTTTAGAGCATAAGGCACGATCATTGCAAATATCAATTATTTTTTGATTAATGCCGGTAATTCCAAGCAAGTTATTAACATCACTAAAAAAAGCTTCCGGTTCGAACATTATACCACTTCCCGATTTTATTCCTTAACTTAAACTTTTTAATTTCATTATTTATCTACAAAAGTTTAAATTCTTCAAAATACGATTTATTTCTTTATATTATAGCATTTTTGAAACAAAACGTACAAGTATAATACGTGAAATAAAATTTCAGAACGTGAACTGCCATTTTAATTTACATTTAATTAATATTTATGCAAATGAGCTTCATTTAATCAATTTTTCAGAACCACCAAAACATATTTGAACAATTTCATTGCTGTGTTAAAATATTAATGTAATAATATTATTCTGATGTTCATAAAAAATCTCCGTACAGATTTTAGTCTGTACGGAGAACATCTAAAATATTTCAACTCACATCAATAGTATTCAGCAATTCCCCGGAGTTATCATCAAATACAAAAACATAATCACCGCAGGATTCAAATGTGTATGAACCCCCGACTTGGATTTCATCGGCAGATTGTGAATCTATTACTTCCCATTTATCAAGCGAATATGTCAAGTATTCTCCGTTATAGTAGGTAATTGCCTTTTCACCGTCTGCATAGAGTATCCGTTCAAAAGTCCTAGTACCGTGCTGAAACGATTTTGTGCAGTCATCAGTACTGATAATATATAAACGGTCATTTTTGTGCTTTGACATTTCACAGGAAGTCGCCGTTGGACCTCCGTCCCTTGTGATTGAACGTGATGTAGTTCGCTGGGCAACAGATATAATATATTTGTCATTTGATGCATAGGGCGTATTTTCAAAAAAACCTTGAGCATAATCATCAATATCAAGATTATTATAGCAATGTTCTTCACCATCGACAAATGAATATTCATACAACGTTTTCAATCGGAATGTCGATTCGGTGTAAATTATTCGATCCTGTTGATAATGCAATAAATTGACTCTTCCATTAGAACTGATCATATTTTGCATATTTGAATCAACAGCAAAATATGAATCGTTATAGTTATCTGATTCCATATCAAAATATAAACATTCCCCATATTCACAGCTATATTTATACAGCTTAAAATATGAATTTTCTGATTCAAATACAAAAGAATAGTCCACCGAAATTTGTTCTTTATGACCGTCGTTATATAATTGATATATTTCAATTCCGTCAGACGACATACAGAAAATTACATTGTTATTGATAAAAAAGTCCTTTGTATAATCAGGTATTGAATAACTTTTTACTGCTTTTCCCGATGAATCTATAGCTTTAAGGTTATCTTTATCACTGTTGTCAACCATCCATATCAGACTGTCAAATGATTTTATAAATGCAAATCTATCATTTGTATGATATAAGCTTTCTTGAGTGACTAAATTATATATGTTTCCATCTTTAAGTCTATAATAATCATCGTTTAAACACACAATATTTGAGTGTTCATTATACAAATTGGATACCTTGATTTTTATATCAGGATAATAAAAACAAAATTTATAAATAATAATAGCTAATATTATTATAAGTACAAAAAGTGAAATCATAATATATTTAAGTTTCATTTTCTTCAAATTACCACCCACTACTTCAATATATATCCTATTTTAAACAGTGTATTATGGGGATTGTAAATTTCATTAACACTACCTGTATCAAATGTATTATATCACGCGACATTGATAGTATTCAGCAGTTCTCTGGAATTATCGTCAAAAACGAAAATGTAATCTCCACAGGATTCAAATGTGTAGCAACCATGAGAATTGATTTCATCTGCATCAATAGATTTATAATTCTCCCAATTCTTAATATCATAGAATAAATAATTTCCTTTATAGAAAGATACTGCTTTTTTATTACTAAGATAAATTATCTTTTCTCCTGAGCGGGTTTTGATAATCTTCTCGGAATCAGTTTTTAAATCAATAAGAGTAATTTGATCGTACTTATGAAATTGAAGCGGGTAGTTGTTATAGAGTCCATAATCTCTAACAGAATAATTATCATATAGTATGCATAAATCCATCAACACTGATTTTTTATCATAGGAACTGCTGAATGTAATCAATGAATCCTCAGTTAAGGAAAAATGTCGGATATCTGTTTTAGGTGTATTATACTCTTTTCCGTTATATAAATTCTTAAAAATCGTACCGTTGTGTGCTTTGTATTCCATACAAGCATTTCCTGTATCTCCGACAATATAGTTATAACCACCTAGATTTATGATTTGCTTATCATCAACAACGATTGAGCCCGAAAAAGTGTCCTTGTCAAGTTCAATAGGATATGCAATAATCATTTTTATGCCACCATTTGATGCAGTTTTGACACTGCCTATTTCAGCATCACCTATGGATCTCCATTCGTTGTCACCAATTAGTTCTTTAATGCTCATGTTACCAAGTGTTATTGGGTCAAGAAGTAAATAAGATCCTAACATTCCGCAAAAGACACAATCATCTGTAGCAAATATCCCACTGATACGACCATAAATACGATCATTTGTATCGCTGCTTATACTTTTCAGTAATTTGCCATCAGAATTAAATTGAAAAATCGATTCATCATCCGCTGCAAATATGTAGTCGCTATTACAGGTTATATATTTAAACTCTCTATCATCGTAAAAAATCTCACTTTTATTTCCATCTGCAACAGAACATATAAAGTTATTACTGTCTAAATAATAGTAAGTTGAAGATGAATTAAAACATACTCGTGAATTTGTTATTACATCACTATTGCAATTAACGACATTAATAGTAGGGCCTTTGACTAAATTTAAAACGATAACAAAAGCACAAAACAATAAAGCGATAGCAAGAAATATAAATATGATTTTTTTTCTTTTCTTTAGTACCATATCCCAATCACCAGAGTGCTGAATAATGGATCTGAACTTGAAAACATATCTTCAATAGAAGCGTAGCTCGTTTCAGGCTCAGTCCAACTATTATAGCAATTATAAATTACAATATTACTTGATCCTTTTTCAATGTATACTGTATGAACCCCATACTTTAAGTCAATACCACCATTGTTATAATTCCAAGCAGAGAAAATAATTCTTCCATTTTTATCAAGTTTTTCTTGGATTTTCTTCAAATTTTCTTTTTGAGATGAATCGGTCTTAAACGGATTGATGTATATGATGCTATCCGTGTATCCAGGAGATAAAGAATATGATTCTAAGCAGTCAGGTATTCTTTCTGGTTTTGATCCGCTTTTACCATCAGCCAATGGACCTGTTATTTGAATTGCATTCATTTCGAATTCGGCTGTGAGTTTGCATAAATCTACATTTATTCCCTGCCTTGCCATAGCATTGTATGTTGCCAATACTTCGCAACCGACCCCATCAAAAGTAGTGTCTCCAAATTTTAATTTACTGAAATTTCCTTGTCCGTTAATACATCCTGTTTTGGAATACGAGGAACTTATCGAACTATACCTAGAATCATTCTTTAATATATTAGGCAATTTTGTTGAATTCTTTGCATAATTCTTCATAGCTCTATCATTGGCAGAATAAGACATATAAGTCCAACCAACATATTGCATATAAGCATCACCAAATCTGGTCCAATCTGCTATAGCACAAGTCATAAGTCTTGTGTTACTTATTCTATCTGTTGATACTGAGATTTGATCATTTTTATAGCTTAAATATAATGGCTGACCTACAGTATCATTATTTTCATAATATAAAACCTTTGATCGTATTACAAGACCATTTTCACCAAGCAATCCGTTTGCTCCATTATTATAAGGCAGTACTTCCCATAATTGCCCCTGTAAGTTTAAATCATTGCCCATATATACAGAATAACTACCATCGTCATTTGCGTTCAACGTTAATACTAGATGTTCATTATTCAATGCGTGAATTTTATAACCGACATCGCACCATTCAAACTTGAATTTCTGATTATCATTGCCTGTATAATTATACATTATCAAAGACGTCCCCGGAATAGTAGAGTTACCTTCTACATCCATATAGTATTCTGGGTAAATACCTGTCATTTTAGCAAGATAGTATATCTCTCCATCAAGGAAATCATACTTATCCCCCAAAATTTCCGGCTTATCCATAGGATCAGGATCTTCAATATCAGAATAACCATCGTCATCTGAATCGTCATTACTTTCAGGATTAGAATTCATTATAAAATAATAACCTGCAGTTTCTTCTTGTTCTTTGTGATCCCTTATAACAGTCTTATAAACCGGCACAGGCTCAATTTCAACACCGTCTTCTAATCCGTCATTGTCAGTATCGGGCAAATCGTATCTGGTGTGAACTATCTGTCCATTCTGAACTCGTATACCGGCTAATTCAAATACATCATATAAACCATCGTGATCAGTATCTTCTGTATCAAAGAAGGTGTCAAGAGCGATTTCTGAATAAATATCCGCTAAATCATTAGTTGTAATGGCTTTGTAAAATTCGCCGTGTGTCATATCTGCCATATGTTCAAGAATTCTATCGTCAGAACCGTTGCCAAAGCCAATAGTGTAAATTGGAATTCCCAAATTATCTGCGGTTTTTAAATATGAATCAGAAACACTACATCCACCATCAGACATAAATATAATCATTTTTTTAGGAGCACCGGTCTGTGTCTTTAGTAAACGTATTGATTCATTTATTGATGCGTCAAAATTATTGCCTCCGAGAGAATAAATCTTATTCAGCGAGTTTAATAATGTGGTTTTTTGACTTACAGAAGTAAAATTACAAAGTATCTGTGGAACGCTATCTTCAGCTATAATAGCTACATTATCCTTATTTCTTAGAACATTGATAAACGATTCAGCAGCTTTCTTTCTGCCTGCTTCATAAGGATCGTTATATTGCATACTGCCTGAACAATCGATAACTAATACTGTGCTTAATCCTATTGGAATATGGTCATAATAACTTGGATATAACTCAGTAGACCATGCTTTATACCATTCTTCCCTATTAACAATCATATACTTACTAAAATGCGTTGTTTCCACACTTACAGTAGAGTTCTTCTCATCAAGCACAGTATCAAGCTCTACAAAATTGTCATTTTCTTCATCATACCATAAAAACAGCAGATTGTCAAACTCGGTATCTCCAAGCTTTGACTTGTCAATCACATAAGTAAGCGTAGCCTTATCAAACTGCGAAGTAGTTTCTATTGAGAAAGGCTCGCCCACAAGACCGACAACATCAGAGCAAAGTATATCCTTGTTCATAATGCTCTCAACAGTTGTTGTCTTTTGGAGATTTCCCGTACCCTCCATAGTTACATGAACCTCGGTTACAGCACAATCCTCGTTTTCAACCTTGTGAATAAATGTCTGTGAACGTTTTTCATCACCATCGGAAATGCCGTTGCCGTCGCTATCGGGATTCAGAGGATCGGTTTCAAAGTAGATCTCGTCTCCGTCATCAAGTCCGTCATCATCGGTGTCAACCTTGAGCGGATCAGTCCCGTAAGTGTTGATCTCTTCTCCGTCTTTAAGACCGTCGCCGTCGGTATCCTCATTGTAAGGCTCTGTGCCAAGCTCGTACTCCTGAAGATTTGTCAAACCGTCTTCATCAAAATCCTCATCGCAGTCAAGTACACCGTTATCATCAGTATCGGGTTTTGTGGGATCTGTTCCAAGAGTTAATGCCTCATACCCGTCGGGAAGATTATCTCCGTCCGTATCGGGATTGTAAGGATCTGAGCCTACTTCCTTTTCGATAAGGTTAGGCAGACCGTCATCGTCCGTATCGGCAAGATACTGCCAGTCGTCCATTGTCCAACTGAGTTCTTCGGATTCTGTACCGACAAGCTCTGCCCACGAGCTGCTGTAGTTAATATTCGCTCCGTATCCGTCGATAACAACATTCTGAGCAATGATAAGTCCGTTCATATTGAAGTTGTCGCAGTCTATGGTAACAGTTCCGAACGGAGCATAGATCAGTCCGTTTACCGAAGCCTGACTGTTTGAGATGTCAATATCGCCGAACTTTGAATAGATGACCGTGTTGTTGCCGTTAAGATTTCCGCCGGAAAGATCAACGTCCGAAACAGCTCCCACAGCGTTATTCAGGCTGATATTGCCGTCTAGACTCAGTCTACCCGTAACGTAGACAGAATTATTTATATTAATATTCATATCGGAATATGTATAATCTTCGTTGTATGTATCGCAGTTTTCGGTAAAATATTTGTCTGCAAGCTTGGTATGAATGAGTATCATATCCTTGTTGACGTCAAATACATCTTCGGTTTCTTCTCCCTCCGTATTATCTTCAATATCGTCATAATCTGTAACAGTGCCGTTGATATTGGGATACTGAGCGGTTGTCGAAAACACGCCGTTTGTGTAGATATTGCCATTAAGAGTAAAACTGTCGGTATTTACAGCAATACCGGCCGCTTCATCAGCGGCAAAAACAGCATAGGGATACTTGGCGGCTTCCTCAGCCACTGCAGGCATGACTGATGTTATACTAAACGTCATAGCTACAGCAAGTATACTTGAAATTGTTCTCTTAAATTCAACTTTGAATCTCATGCTTTTCCTCCTTTTTTACACAAACGGAGCGTATTTGCGCTCCGTTTGTACTTTTTTGATCAATCCTCTTTTATGAACTTCTTCATGCCTTCAGGTTCTTTCGGCTGATTATACCACCACCAGCAAGCCTGAGAACTTGAGCTAACTCCTATCATCAGCGCAAGGGCAGCCAATGATGAACCATATTTCAGCATAAGCTTTTTAAGTGCCTTCATATTTTACACCCCGTTTCTTTTTCAAAAATTTATGCAAATTCTCAGGCTCTTTCGGCTGACAATAGGTTATACTGCAGGCTTGTCCTGTTACCAATGTCGTTATGCCGTAGATTGTGCTGAGAATCAACGTTATGAATATTCCTCTCTTTGTTTCCTGATCTATTCTTCTCATTGGTTAATTACTCTCCAAGATAAAAAAATACGCTATACTATTCCTAGCCGCTCCTAGTTTTCAGTATAGCGTATTTTATTTATTATTTTCAATTCTTTTGCGCCAAATCTCTTTTTTTGACGTTATGTGCCTTTTCCGTTAATACTCTATTAATATATCGACTGTGAATGTTTCATCCTCCCATTCAAAAGACATAACCCCATTAAGCTGAGCCACAGCTTTTTTTATACTGCTTACACCTATACCGTGCAATCCGTTTCCCGATTTACTGGATTTTAGGTTTTGAGTGTCAACCTCATCTGATGAATTCATAACGCAAATTCTAAGTTTATTATCAATTTGTATCAATGAAATGTAGATATATTTATTGACACACGAACAACGTTCGGCCCCCTCAATTGCATTATCAAGAAGATTAGAAAGTATCCGACAAAGCAGCATATTGTCTATGGATATTGATTCATACAAGTTAATTTTAGTTGTGAATTGTATGCTTTTATTTAATGCCTCCTGCCATTTCATATTAATAATAGCATCAACGGCTGAAATACCTGTATAGCATATTCTGCCTGCATCTGATAAGCTATCTGATAACTTGTCCAGATGTTTTATTGCTTCTTTTGGATTTCCATCACTAAACATGGATTTTGCCGCAGATATCTGATTACTAATATCATGCTTTAACTGTCTTATCTCATTGTATTTGCTTTCAATCAGCATATAATTTTCTTCTTCTGATTTCAGCCTTTGCTCCATGACTTTCATTTTCAATTGGTTTGCATATGTATCAAAAAAGTTAAATACAAATAAATTAAGTGCAAGTAAACCAATAACGGAAATCAAGTAATTTATCGTCTGTCTGTGATTTAAACCATATGATACAAAAATACCATTGAGAATGACTACGCTTAAAATGGGTATCAATATAATTGACAGCCAATTTTTAATAGGAATATCCTTCTGCTTGTTTTTAGAGTACTCTACTACATACACCGAAAACCAGAAACAAAATAGCTTTGAACAAGTCATTCCGATATATCTTCCTGCTCCTGAAGTTAATTGTTCTAAAGGACTTCCAAAATTGAGCATATATAAAATTCCCATTGGAAGTGATTCTGAGGCAAGTATTATTATCAAAAATATTGAAGAACAGAATACTCTTTTTCCGATTTTGCATTCAAACATAAAGTTTGAGACCACCATCATCAATACAAAAGTAGCGATCAAATGAACCGATGGATACTCAAAAAATAAAGTTACCGAACCAAGTAAAATAAAACCGAGCATTACTGCCGGAATCAATGCTTTTTTTCGAAATCTATAATCCTCTTTCATCATATTGTACAAATAGAAAACTATAACCATGCTCTCCGCAAGACAATTCAGACTTTCTATAATTACTTCACTAATGGACATTATCCCCACCTGTTTCTGCTAAATTTCAAAAAAGCTCTTGTGATTTTTTCAAGATGATTTCTGCTGACATATAAGATTTTGCCGTTCTTCATAAATACTTGATTCTTTTTAATATAGTCAATATTAGTAATGTTTATCAGAACGCTTTTATCGGAACGTACAAATAAACATTCTTCTAACATTTTCTCATAATCTGATAATTTACCTTTCTGATAATATTCTTTGTTAAAGGTATGGATGACAATCTGATGCGAATAAACCTCTATATACAAAATATCGACAGTAAGAAGTTCTTTCTCAATATCGTTATCGACAACTTTAATGTATTTCTTATTTCTATAATACTCTTGAATTGTATCGCTGAGCTGTTTTAAATAAATAGGTTCAGGTTGATTTTTTAATATATATCTGAATGCATTAACCTCATAGCCCTGATAAACGAATTTATCATAACTTGTCATAAAAATAAGGATCACATTTTTATCGATTTGTCTTAAAAATTCAGCAGTTTGCAAGCCATTTAAGTCATTCATCTCAATATCAAGAATAATTAAATCATATTTATCTTTTGAGAATCCCGAAATAAATGCTTCCCCGCTTTCAAATTCTGAAAATTCAAATTCATTTTCATGAGTCTTCAAGGAATTTATGTCATTTTCTATCTTCTTAATGTAAGTTCTTTCATCGTCACAAATAGCAATCCTCATAAGATCAACCCCTTAATTATATTTTAACACAAAATCCCAACTTTTTCAATACAAAATCATAATTTTTTATAAAAATATGTTCATTTATCAATGATGTGAAACTAAAAAACTCAGAAAATCTTCTGTCAGAAAGAGGAGCATAGCGACAAGAGATGACAGAAGATTTTTTTGCCGCAGTCAACCGTCAAGCTCGCTATGTAGTTGCACAGGCGATTTCCACCCCAGAACCGCCATTGGAATGTTGTTTTAACGCCATAAATACCTTTTTATCTGAACTGCAAGGTCATCAAAAGAGTAGAATTTAAGAAAGTTGTAAAAACGCTCTTGATCGTTTCTGTGGCTTCGCTCAATCTTGCCGTTATGCTAAGGCGTTCTTGGACGTATAGGTTTATGCACAATACCGTATTTGTTACAGAAATGGTCGAAAATATGCACTCTGTCTGTCTTTTTAAAATTAGTAAATTCGCCACCGTTATCTGTCTGAATAACTTTCGGAGCATAACCGAAAAAAGTAATTGCACGCTTTGTGGAATCAATGGTCGAATAGCCGCTCTGCTCCTTGTAAGGATAGATAAAGTGTTTCCTCGATGCCTCTTCAATCATAGTATAAAATCACAGTTAATATGATTGCTCATAACTCTGCGACTGATCATCCTTAATTCCAAGCGCCTGCCTTTTCTTTTGTATCATTCTCCGCAGTCTGCTGTCAACTGTCCGTCTTACCAACTTATACTTCTGCGTATAGTCATCTTCGATGCACCTACTAAGATTTGCAAACAAACCAAAGATCGTATTGGCAAGCACAGCGTTTTCATACCGCTCCATATTCTCAAGCAGATCTTGAGCATACTCGTTTCCATCATTTGTGGACTTAGTAAACCATTCGATAGCTTTTTCCTTATCCTTTGTAAGTCCCGCTGCACCGAAAAGATAGATCCTGCCAAGCTGATAACTTGCCCAATGATTTTTGTCAGCACAATTTTCAAAATAATTGACAGCTTTTTGTATATCATACTTTTCTTCCTGCAAATACAGCT
>ENA-ORMX01001366-ORMX01001366.1-human-gut-metagenome-genome-assembly--contig:-NODE-1366-length-16019-cov-2.578740_pt1 | contig 16019 bp, 15 predicted proteins | sample MGYA00242108_ERZ509007 | MGnify/ENA primary metagenome ERZ509007 (study PRJEB26280, sample SAMEA2338745) | human gut metagenome | biome: human gut; feature: human-associated habitat; material: faeces...
ATTTAAACAAATTATTAATCAGAATTCTGTTGCATTTGCAAGTTGAATTCAGCACTTATAAATCAAACTAAAACCTAACTTTATGAAAAAATTTAAACACATTCTTGTGTGCGGACTCGCTGTTGTTGCGTCCGCCGTAGCCGTTCAGGCACAAACTCTTACGCAGGATTGGAAAGTGACCGAGGGTCTGCCTTCAGTCGCCGAAGGTCGTGCTGGTGTTGGTTTTGAAGGGAAAGTCTATACCAATTTCAAAGCTAATAAGTCAATTGTTTCTTTTGACGGATCTAAAACGGAAACACTTTTGCCTGGGAAATCGGGAGCTGGTGTTGGCATCTCGCGTGACAGCAAGGGCAATTTGATTATTGTGAATGGATGGGCTGGTGCTGGCTCTATGAAGTCGTTTGTGCTTTACAATGTAGCGACAAAAGAGTCAAAGACGGTGAACGTAACCCTTCCGGACGGAGTGACAGCTGAACGTATGGATTTTATCGGTCGTGCGGTTGGTGATGTTTTCAGTGAAGATGGTGCTGCGTTTTTTGTCATAGGTAAAAGCCAATGTGTTGGAGCCAAGATTTTTATAGCTAAAGGTGAATATGTTGCCGCGAAGTCAAAGGCTCTTCCTAAATTGCCTTTTACGGTCGACAATATGACTATTATTCAGCCATTGACAGAATCTCCTGAAAGTGATGATGTGGCAGTGCGTTATCGCTCTAACAGAGACTTTTATCATTATGATGGTTCGAAATGGGTGGCTTATAAAAGAGTCGGAACGGTTGGCACTGGCGGTGGCGGAGATGTTGTCACTTTGAATGGAAGATTGTTTACAATTGAACAAGCAGGAACAGACTATCGTGATGGATTCCAGATAGTTGATAGAAAAACCAATACTGTTGTTGCTGCACATGAGCCCACAGCCGGTGTTGTCTCAAATAATTCATATCCATATACATTGTTGTCTGTAGAGAAGATTGACGAATATACAGCACGGGTATATCAATATCATGGAGGGGCGTTTGCCGCTCAGTACACATTCTCGTTGCCAAAGATGTATATCCTTGGACAAAATGAAGTAGGAGAAGCATGGAATCCAACCAGTGGCATCGCGATGACTTGGGAAAGTGGAAATGTTTGGTCTGCAACCGTGACAACAGCTCCTGGTCGTGAAAATCTGGGTTTCGTGTCAGTTCTTGCTGAAGACAATAATTTCGATGGTTGGGCGTATGTCAACGGAAACCGTTGGGGCTTGGAAAATGATAAACAAGAAGGCGCTTTGGCAGAGAAACTTACAGTAAGCAAAAACGAAAACTCTGTGAATGTGGGTGTCGGAACGTTCTTTATCCGTATGAATTTGGATGACAATACTCTTTACATTGCTCCTACAAAGCTTTATGTGATTGGAACATCCAACAAGGCGGAAGGCCACCACTGGGCATCAGACGACGACAGCTATATGGCGGAGAGCAATCCGGAAACTCCGGGCGTGTTCACGTTCGATCCTATCGACTTGAAGGTGGAAAACAAGGCTGTAGGCGAAGAAGCTGAGGCAGATTTGGCATATTTCGCTTTTGTTACGGGTATTGACGCAGAATGGGGCCCAGTAAACAACAGCCGTTGGTGTCCGAACAACAAAGATGGTGAATTGACAGACAACACTGATTTCACCGACTTTGGCAAGTATTATTACGGCGCATTCTGCATAAAAAATGGCGCTTACAAATTGACAGTCGACCTCAACACTAAGACCGTCAAGGCAGTCTATCTCACATCTTCGGGCGTTGAGCAGGTAGGTGCAGAGGCAGCAGGCGTAATTGCAGCCGACGGACAAATCCGCATTGTTGGCGACGCAGCGACAGTGTCGGTCTACAACGCAGCCAGTCAGGCAGTGGCAATCAACTCGGCAGAGCGCACGTTTGCAGTGGCACGTGGCATGTATGTAGTGGTTGTTGATGGCAAAGCAACAAAAGTTGTCGTTAGATAATCAAACCAACTTGATATGGAATGTAAGCGCCGTGGGTCGACCCACGGCGCTTCTTCGTGCTATAAAACGTTAAAAGGGGCACGGCATTGGGGGAAAATTGCTAACTTCGCAAAAATTAGCAAGATTGTGGACGTATTGTTGACTATACTCGGCGTGATGCTGCTTGGCTTGGGGCTTTACCTATGTGTCAGGCCTTATGTGCCGTCGGTACTTGCCTCCTATGGCGGACTGTGTTTGCTGCAGTGGGGCGGACTGATGGAGGTGCCCACTGTCACGCTTTCTTATTGGGGCGTGATGGTTGTGATTGTGGTTACCATCAACTCCATGCAGCAGCCGGCGCTCACCAAAGCCACGCAGGGACTGCCGCAGATGCTGATAGCGTCGGTTGCCGGCATGCTTCTCGGGCTGATGATGGGCTACTATGCCTCGATGGTGATAGGCGCGGCTGTAGGCGCGGTTGCCGGCGGAGTGTTTTTCGCCCGTACACCCAAAGGCGCGGCACTGCGTTTCCCGTCGAAGCGTTTTTTGCAGTATGTCTGTGCCAAGGGCTTCCCCACGGTGATAAGCGTGTCGCTTACGGGCATCGCCATAATGGTTGCTGTGGCAGCCTACAATATGTCGCATTAAAGGAATATTTTTAACGAAGATGAGAAAGTTATTAGCGGTTATAATGCTGTTTGCCGGGCTGTGGGTTTGGGCAGGCGCAGTGCCCGAAAAGGGCAGGAAAGACACCAAGTTCCGTCCAATCGACGTGAATATGGACTCGATACGCGTCAATATCCAGAATCCGCGCTCAAACTACTACTACAAGCGGTTGTGGCGCAAGTATCAGAGCAACGACACCAACATGTCGCTCAAGGAATATCGCCATCTGTATCTCGGATACGTGTTTTCGGAGGACTATGATCCCTACCGCCAGTCGGAATTTTCAAAAAAGATACAGCCTCTCTACTATAAGAAGCACCACACTCCGGCGGAGTGCGACACGATAATCAAATATGCGGAGCTCTCGCTCGCCGACGATCCGTTTGACTTGAAGCAGATGGAATATTACATCTATGTGCTCAAGGAGCGTCAGAAATACACCCGTGCGGCAATCATGCAGTCGCGTCTCAACAATCTTATCAAGGCAATCATGTCGACCGGCACAGGCACTAAGGAGAAGCCGTGGGTGGTGATCAGCCCGGTGCATGAGTATGTGATTACCAACGGCTTGAACTTCAAGGCGGCGGAACATCTGGAGTATGAGGGCGACATTGACTATATCAAGTTTGAGAATCCTAAAAGCGGCGGACCCGAGGGCTTTTGGTTTGATGTGTCAAACATCCTGAGGGTGCGTCAGCAGAAATTCGGCGACGAGTGATGGGCGAGGCGGCAATCAACAGATTCATCAACAGCCGTGTGCTCACGTCCCTATCCCAGTGCTCTGCGCTGTGGGAAATCTGGAGTCGTCTGCCCGGTGTCAGGGCCGATCAGGCCGCCATGCTGCTTTTCTTCGGCACGCCCTCCGTGCCGCCGGTCGAAGGCTTGTTTGGCGGCGGACTCGACCACCTGCTGCCGTCGGGCATATTGTCGTGGGCGGTGAATATGGTGGTGGTGTTTGTGGCGGCCGTGATGCTCAACTGGCTCAACAAGACCTACGTGTTTATCCGCGAGCACACGATGATGTTTGTCACCGTGTTTCTCTGCGCCACGCTGTCAAACCCCGTGGTGTCGACGTCGCTCGGCACGCCCACGCTGCTCGCGCTTGCGCTTGTGGTGTGCACCTACGTGATGTTTGGCACGTTTCAGCAGCGCGACAGCCAGAGCGTGGCGTTTCTCATCACGATGATTCTTACGGTCTGCGCCATGCAGAGTTTTGTGTTCGCGCTTTATATACCAGTGTTTATCGTGGGATTTTTCCAGATGCGCATCTTCACGCTGCGCACGCTGCTCGCCGTGCTTGTGGGCATCGTGGTGCCCGTGTGGACGGCCATGGCGTTTGGATGGATCGACCCGGCGCAGGTGCGCCTGCCCGACCTGCTTGGCGGCATCGCCACGCTCAGCGGCGGAGTGGACGCCGGGCTGCTGCTCCAGCCGATGTTTATGGTGGCTGTGGGCACGATATTCGGACTCTCCAACGCGTTGACGCTGATATCCTACCGCCAGCAACTGCGTGCCTACAACGGGTTTATCAACGTGATGGCTGTAGCCACGGTGCTGTTTATGGTGGCAGACGTGAGCCATGCTGAAGCGTATGCGGTGGTGGCAAACATGCTTGCGGCGGTGCAGGTGGCGCATTTCTTCACCATCCGCAAGATGCCGAAGCTCTACATCGTGTTTTTCGCACTTATGGCTGTCTGCGTCGCCCTGTCGCCGGCGGTCATCTACAACCTGTTGAACTTATTGCAACTGATATGAGAATAATCGTTGAGGCAAACATCCCGTATATCAGGGGTTTGCTTGAAAAATTCGGTGATGTGGCATATTTGCCGGCGTCTGGAATCACAGCCGATGCCGTGCGGCGTGCCGATGCACTTTTTGTGCGCACACGCACCCGCTGCGACGCGTCGCTGCTCGACGGCAGCAGCGTGAAGTTTGTAGCCACAGCCACCATCGGCACCGACCATATCGACCTTCAGTGGTGTCGCGGCGCGGGCATCGACGTGGCCAACGCCCCGGGATGCAACGCCCCAGCCGTGGCGCAGTATGTGCATGCCGTCATAGGCAGCCGCTTCGGAGCCGACGTGCGTGGCTTGACGCTCGGCGTGGTCGGTGTGGGACACGTGGGCGGCATCGTGGCGCGCTGGGGTGAGCGCCTCGGCATGCGCGTGCTGCGGTGCGATCCGCCGCGTCAGCGCCGTGAGGGAGGCGATTTTGTCGACCTCGCCACCGTGGCGCGCGAGGCAGACGTGATAACGTTCCACACACCGCTCACCCGCAGTGGCGCCGACCCCACATGGCACATCGCCGACAGCCGTTTCCTTGAAAGTCTCAGCCGTTGCCGTCTGCTCGTCAACAGCGCGCGCGGAGGCATCGTTGACGAGCAGACGCTGCTCAAAGCCGTCGACGGCGGAGAGATGGCGGTGGCAATCGACTGCTGGGAGAACGAGCCGCGCATAAACCCCGTGCTGCTCGAGCGTGCCTTTGTGACGACGCCCCACATCGCAGGATATTCGGCAGAAGGCAAGCAGCGCGCCACGGCGATGGCTCTCGAGGCATTTGAACGCCACTATGGCGTGGCGGTCGACGGCAAGCCGCATCCAGCCACTCCGCTGCTCGGCGCCGACGTAGACAGCGTCGACACGATTATGCGCTCCTACGACCCTCTCGCCGACACCCGGCGTCTGCGCGCCAATCCCGACGCTTTCGAGCGTCTGCGCAACGAATACCATCTCCGCGCCGAGGTGAGATAAGATTTATTTTGCAAAATATAGAATAATTATATATCTTTGCGGAAGATTGGGTGCATCACGTTGCGCCACGAAAGATTAGATGATGAAGAAAGTGTCTTTACCGGCTGTCGTTGCCGGGCTTAACAAGGACATAGAGGCACTGCCTTCGATGCCGCGCGTATTGTAACGCCATCGGAGACTCTGCAGTTTTTTTGATTACCTCGGGAGGCATACGCCTTGCCGGGGAATACGTGTTTAAACAAGACAGAATGAGCGAGAACTGGTATGTGGTCCACACTCAACCACGAGGCGAGAAGATGCTGAAGGCTTTGCTCGACAGAGAGCCGGCGGTTGCCGACACCTATCTGCCGATGCGACAGCAGTTTGCCATCGTCGGCGGACAGCGCGTGAGCCGTATGGCGCTGACCATGCCAGGACTCGTATTCGTGCGCGGCAACAAGAACCAGCTTGTGGCGCTGCTGCGCGAAAAGAGCGGCGCGTCGCGTCTGATGGTCGACTCGTCGCGCAAGGAGAAAGACGCCATGGTGGTGGCAGACAGCGAGATGACAGCCTTCCGCCTGTTTAACGACAACACCGCCGGGCAACTGATGATGCTCCGCTCCCCATTCTGCAACTTCACATCTGCCGACCGCATACGCATCATGAGCGGTCCGTTTGCCGGCTACGAAGGCTATATCCGCGAAATCGGCGGCGACAACAAGCTGATTTTCAAGGTGGGATCGATGGCCATCGCGTTGTCTAACGTGATGCGCTACGACGTGGCGGTGGTCGAAAACCATCACGCCTCGACCGAGATGAGTCTGCAGCTGCGCATTGCCGACAGCCTGCGCGCGCGTCTGGAGGAGGCAGGACACGTCGACGATGCCTGCGACCGTCTGCGCGACATAATGACCGGTGCTGCCGGGATGCCCGCGGCGTTTACCGACGCCGACCGTGCCGACGCCCGCTCGCTGGCACATTTCTGCGCCTCCGACCGCAAACGCATCGACAGCATCGTCGACAACGCTCCGCTGCGCCGCTTCCTTACGCCCACCGCCGAGACAGGCACGCTCATGCATAAAGGCTTCGTTGAACACCGGCTGCCAGCCGCGCTCGGCGACGACCGCTTCACAGCCCATGTGGCGGAACATTCCGACCACAGCACAGCCGCCTGCTGGGGCGAGTTTGCCACGGCGATATGCGCCCTTGCGCCATCGCAGCGCACAGCCCTCATCGACAAGCTGCGACGCTACGGACTGACGGCATTCGCCACAGCCGTTGAGGGCAGCGGACAGACACGCTTCGAAGGCGCGATGCTCACATCCGCCACTCTCGCTCCCGAGGCACTTGCCGCGGAGGGAGCGGCAATCATAGGCGAGATTCTCGCCTCCGTGCGCGCACGCCGTTGGCGCACACTCCTCTACGCCGTCTGTCTGCGATGACGGCAGCGTCCGCACGCGCGGATATTCCAAAAAAATGACTTCTACTTTTAATTACACAATTCAATGAAAGCATGTTTTATGGGGTTGGGCTATATCGGCCTGCCCACAGCGATTATTGCCGCCAAGCATGGCGTGCAGGTAACGGGTGTTGACATCAACCCCAAAGTAGTGGAAATGACAAACCAGGGACACCTCCACATCGTGGAGCCGGGCATGGAAGAAATGCTGCAGGACGTGGTGCGCTCAGGCGCTCTCCACGCAAGCACCACCCCCGAGGTGAGCGACGCATACTTCATGGTAGTGCCTACGCCGTTCAAGGGCAACCACGAGCCCGACATCTCATACGTCGAGGCTGCCACACGCGCCGTCATCCCATTCCTTAAGGAAGGCGACCTCTACGTCATCGAGTCGACTTCGCCGGTGGGCACAACCGACAAGATGGCGAAGCTCATCTTCGAACTCCGCCCCGAGCTGCGCGGCAAAATCCATATAGCATACTGCCCTGAGCGTGTGCTGCCGGGCAACGTAATCTACGAACTGGTGCACAACGACCGCGTGATCGGCGGTATGGACGAGGCATCGACCGACAAGGCAATCGCCTTCTACAGCCAATTCGTGCAAGGCACGCTCCACCGCACAAACTGCAAGACGGCTGAGATGTGCAAACTCACCGAAAACTCCTCGCGCGACGTGCAGATTGCCTTCGCCAACGAGTTGTCGCTCATCTGCGACAAGGCGGGCATCAACGTGTGGGAGCTCATCGCTCTCGCCAACAAGCATCCGCGCGTCAACATCCTGCAGCCGGGATGCGGAGTGGGCGGACACTGCATCGCCGTTGACCCATACTTCATCACAGCCGACTTCCCCGTTGAGAGCCAGCTGATTGCAAAAGCGCGCGAAATCAACAACTACAAGGCATTCTGGTGTGCCGAGAAAGTGGAGAACGCAATGCTCCGCTTCGAACTCGAAAACCACCGCAAGCCAACAGTCGCAATGATGGGACTCGCGTTCAAGCCAAACATCGACGACCTCCGCGAATCGCCGGCGAAATACATCACCACAAAAGTGATGCAAAGCTGCAACAACGCCGACATCCTTGTCGTTGAGCCTAACGTGACGGAGCACAACGTGTTTAAGTTGACGGACTACCGCGAGGCTTACGACCGCGCCGACATCGTGGTCTTCCTCACCGCCCACGACCCATTCAAGACGCTCCCCCGCCGCGACGACAAAATCATCCTCGACTTCTGCGGAATTTATAAGTAGACATGCTTCAACATAAGCACCTTAGGTCTAATACCACAACACATTTTTTACACAATGACAGATAACACATCAAACAACAAGCGCATAGCGAAGAATACCCTGATGCTTTAGAAGAAATAATCCGATAATTTATGAAATTTGAATATTGTGCGGCAATCCGAACGCTTGGGACCGCAGGTGATAAGTATTACCAAACGTTGCTTTCGCTGAAACAGCAAACAATCCCACCCAAAAAGATTCTTGTGTATATAGCGGAAGGCTATCCATTGCCAAAAGAAACTATCGGGATTGAGCAATATGTGTATGTAAAGAAAGGCATGATTGCACAGCGGGCATTGCCTTATAAAGAAGTTGATACCGAATACATCCTTCTATTGGACGATGATTTGCATTTGGCTCCAGATGCGGTAGAAAGAATGTATAATGGAATGACGAATAATAGCGGAGATGTTATGTGCGCTAATGTTTTTCCAAATCATGAAGCTTCATTTTCTGAGAAGTTAAAATGGATATTTTTTGTTGGTACATTTCCCATGAAATCAAATAAATGGGCATTCAAAATTCGTAAAAACGGAAATTATTCCTATAATAATAATCCAAAGAATGGCATCTATGAGTCACAATCAGCCGCTGGTCCATGCAGCTTGTGGAAATTGGATGTGTTTAAATCTGTCCATTTTGAGGATGAAGCCTATTTTGATAAATTCAGATATCCTATAGGCGAAGATCAGTTGCTGTTTAACAAAGCATACCAACGAGGGTGGAAGGTGCTTGTTGACTATAATCTGCCTGTGCAACATTTGGATGCTGGCTCGGGTCATGTAAAGGTTGTAGAAGAACGTGTAATAGACAATATCGCAATCCTGTTTCTAATTTGGCACAGAACGTGTCTGCAAACCTATGGGAAAATTTGCATCCCATCATATATCCGGAGAATCTTGGCGACCATTATAATTCCTGCTGTTCTTCGTTTTTTGAAGAGTGGAAATGTAGAAATTTTAAGGTGGCAAATAAGAGGTTTAAAGAAGGGTATTGTGATGTCTAAATCAGAAGAATATAAATCCTTGCCACCATTCGCTGATAAATAAATGTCAGACAATTCATCAAACAACAAGCGCATAGCGAAAAACACCCTGATGCTTTATGTCAGGATGTTTATATTGATGTTGGTGTCTCTCTACACCAGCCGAGTGGTACTGGATGCTCTTGGTGTCGAGGACTTTGGAATAAATAATGTTGTTGCAGGATTCGTTGCAATCTTGGCTTTTTTTACAAGCAGTTTGTCCAATGCATCGCAGCGATACTTAAGTACAGGTCTTGGAAAGGAAGATTTGTCAGAGACAACAGTCGCGTTTAAACAGAGCTTCACTTTGATGCTGATTTTCTCGCTTGCAGTATTAGTGCTTGGTGAGACTGTGGGACTATGGTTTGTAAGCAATAAGTTGGTTATACCGTCAAATCGTGTCAGCGCAGCGTTGTGGATATACCAATTCGCTTTAATCTCAACAATTTGCTCCATAAACCAAGTTACGTTTATGGCTGCGATTGTGGCTCGAGAAAAGATGGGCGTTTATGCATATTTGGGGATTTTTGAGGCAGTGGCACGATTGGCAATTGCTTTTATGTTGCAATGGTTCACAAATGTAGACCATTTGATATTATTCGGATTTTTGACAGCAGTCGTGTCAATTCTGACATTCATATTTCATATTTCATATTGCGTTTTGAAATTTCCGGAGGCCAAATGTCAAGTCTGTTGGCATAAGCGGTTGGTCAAAGAAATGAGCGGATTTATTAGTGCCAACTTATTTGGTTGTTTCGCATGGGCGGCGGGAGTGCAAGGCATAAATATTATTTTGAATATGTTCTTTGGACCGGTAGTCAATGCTGCACGAGGAATTGCGGTTCAGATAAATGGGGTGGTGTCGCGTTTCACAGAAAATGTAATGACAGCGATGAAACCTCAGATAATAAAATCGTATGCTGGTGGTGAATTGGACTATATGAAAATGCTCATAGAAAAGAGTACGAAATATATGGCAATCCTGGCTGCATTTTTGGCTATTCCGATAATGTTTGAGGCAAAATTTGTATTGCAGCTGTGGCTCGGGCAAGTGCCGGATTACACAGTTGTATTTATCAGATTGGTGCTGATAGAGCAAATGATTTGGGTACTTGTTCCTCCCTTGTGGATTGCTGCAAATGCGACTGGGGAAATCAAGAAAAATCAAGTTTATGGCAGAATGTTTACATTGGCAGCATTGCCTGTAAGTTATGGGTTGTTGTATGTTGTGAAGAATCCTGTTGTCCCGATGGTTGTGTTGATAATTTCGGATGTCGGATATTGGTCTTATTGTCTGTATGACATCCATAATCAAATAAGTTTGGACATTACCAGATATTTTAAAAAATCAATAATGCCACCATTCATTTTTGTTATAGTCTTGGTCGGAATAAATTCTGTGGCGCTACTGCTATATGGTACTGACAACTTAGTCAGACTGTCCATTGTAATGTCGGCAACAATCGTGTTTGGTGGAGCTGTATGTTATTGTGTTCTCGAAAAAGAAGAAAAGAATTTTGTCAAAACTTTTATCCGAAATAGAATCCGCAGATGAATATATTGTTCTATTGCAGTGAATATCCTCCATTTACAACAGGCGGAATAGGCAGCGTGACGAAAATTGTTGCTGAATTGCTTGTTGAGCGAGGACATAAAGTGTTTGTTGTGGGTTATTATCCCGACGTGCAGAATTTACCCGAGTACTCCGTAGTTAATGGAGTGAGGGTGTTTCGGTTGCATAAACGATTTAGAGACAACTGTTTGGCGACAAGGTTTATTCAGGTTTTGTCGAAATTAGGTTGCTCAAGACCTATAGTTCAGTCGGAATTGACATATACAGAATTATTTATAGAGCAGTTGATAAAGGAGCAAGGGATAGACATTGTTGAATTGACTGATTATTATTCTTTTAATTGGCCGGCGAAATCATTAAAATATAGGCGATTCCATGTTCCAACGGTGCTTAGAATCCATGGTTGTTGCTCGTTTATTCTGGAAGGTAAGGGATTTGACAATACGGCTGCAAAAATAAATGACCAACATCATTTCAATCGTTGCGACTACATTTCAGCAGTAAGTCAATATTCATTGGACTACATATATCGAAATTTTTCCACCAACCATTTCAAGAAGAAGATAGTCATCTATAATCCTATCGAGGATTCCTTTTTATCGGCATCCTCAGAAGCGGATAAAAATGTGATTCTATTTGTTGGGAAATTGACAGAAACAAAGGGATGCTACTCTTTATTGAAAGCATTTAATCTATTGGCTGGCAAATATCCCGATTTGGAGGTGCGGTTGGCTGGCAACGGTGACAAGGCAACGGCTCTTAGTTTTGTGGCTCCAGAATATCAAGAAAGGGTTAAATTCTTAGGATTTTGTTCACGGCAGCAGGTTCAACAAGAAATTGACAGGTGTGGGTTCGCTTGTATTCCCTCCTATTTCGAGAATTTCAGTATGGTGGCTCTTGAAATATTAGGGCGAGGAAAAGCATTGATATATACCGAGCGTACATCTGGAAAAGAAATTATTCAAGATGGAGAGAATGGTTTGCTTGTGAATCCGGAAGATATTGGACAGATAAAAGATAAAATAGAGATGCTGATAACGGATAATTCTGTCAGACACCGTCTATCCGACAATGGATTCAATACTGTGAAAATCAAGTTTGTTGCATCCAGGATCGTATCTGAATTGGAAAAATTTTATTCAGAGATTATTATAAAAAACGATTGTCAATGTTAGAAAGCATACTTGTATATTATCTAACGGCATTGATGTTATATTTGATGGCAAAGTCTGTTGCCAACAAAGAGGTGCTGTCTAAAACACAAGCCTCTTTTTGGAGTCCTGAGATTGTTGCGTCAATTTGTTTGTTTGGAATAATCGCTGGTGCAAGATTTAATGTAGGAGTGGATTATCCGACATACTATCAAACCTATATTCGTATTCAGAGTGGTTATCCTATTGAACGAGATACATTTGAACCGGCTTTTGTCGTGATTACGAATTTTATGGCGAAGGCTGATTTCCATTATTTTTTCTATTTTGCGTTTTGGGCGATACTACAGATTTCTTTTATTTATTACGCATTAAAAGATAAAAAATACTTGTTGCCATACATTGCGTTATGCGTTATGCTCAATTCTTCTTATTTTCTGAATTGGATGAATGGTATTAGGCAAAGCGTTGCGATGTGTGCGTTTGTACTTCTTGCAAAATTTATTTCAGAGAGAAAGGTCGTAAAGTATGTAGTCGGGGTATTTATATTGACATTTATCCACAAATCTGCAATATTATTGTTGCCATTTTATCTGTTGACGTATAATAAATTGCCATTAGATAAAAAGTACATCAATTTGGCAATTTTGGTGTTTTTTGTCGTTCTGGGAGCAACGCCAACGTGGCTGAGTATAATGAACAATGCTTCTGGTATGTTGTCGTTTGCTGGATATGAGACCTATTCGGAAGGAATTCGGGCTTTGACAGAAGACAATTTGCGGCAAACGGCATGGGGTCCGAATCGCATCAGTGATTTTGTGATTGGGATTTGTATCATTTGGTTTTATTCACAGATGAGGACATTCTATAAAGACGATAAGTATTTGCCTGTTTGTTTCTCATTGTTTCTCATAGGAATTTACAGTTATAACGCATTTGTCAACACTTCCCATATCTTTCTAAGGCCGATTGAATATTTTACGATATTCAACTTGCCGTTGATTGCGTATCTGCTTTATTTTTTGAAGCAGAAGCAAAAAAAGTGGATGTTTTATAGTGTCGCAGCTCTCGCATTTACACAAATGTTGTTTGTGGTGTATAAATCAGTAATGTTGCCAACCGAGGCGTCCGAATATTGTCTATATAAATTTTTCTTTCAATAAGTATGCAAAAACCTAAATTGTTGATTGTTGATAAACATCAATTTGGATATTTGATAGATGTCTATAAGTGGTGCAAATATTTGAGAAACGAATATGACATAACCGTTTTATGTTTTGACAGCGGTGATAAAAAGCAAGATCTGGAAGGTGTAAATGTACGCTATGTTGGTTATGGTGGTCCTGTTGCGATTCGTGGAATTAGATTCGTTTTGCAGGCATTGTGGCAGATTCTAACTTTTAAGGGGATAGTTTTGGTTGACTATTTTAAGCACTGCATTTGGTTGAAAAAATTATTGCCGTTCAAGAAAATGATATCCGCACAATTGCCGTGTGGGGGACACAGCAAGATAGGGACAAATACGATGGCGAAATAAAGCAGGCTTGCAAAAAATATGATGTGATCTCTGTAATTTCAAAGGGGGTGATGAAGCGGTTGAACAGAACATTGGACAACACTCACATATTGCCGTTGGGAGCGGATGTAATCTCTGATACAGATAAAAAGATAGATTCGTTGCGCCTGATTTATGTCGGGACATTTGACGACAGGCAGATTGATAAAACGATAAGGGCGGTATCGGAGTTTCATCGCCAATTTCCTGCAGTTCCGATAACTTACGATATTATAGGAGATGGCCATCATAATGAGTTGTCTCAGTATAAGGAAATGGTAAGGTCGTTGTCGCTTGACGATATTGTGGTTCTTTATGGCAGAATCCCTAATACGGAATTAAAACCATATCTTGACAAGGCTAATGTCGGAGTGTCTTTTGTCCCGATAACATCGTATTTTAACGTTCAGCCACCGACAAAAACTTTTGAGTATACTTTGTCTGGATTATATACAATTGCAACAAAGACAGAAGAAAACGAGGCTGTTATAAATGGCAAGTGTGGCTGTTTGATAGAAGACACAGAAGAAGATTTTATTAAGGCGTTAATTTATATTTGGCAGAATCGTGATGCTATTGATTCAAAGACGGTAAGAGAAGAAATGGTGAAATATAATTGGCGCAATATTGTTGAGAACGATTTAGAGAATATTCTAAGGCAATGAAAAGTATACATTCTTTATATTATCATAATCCACAGCCCGACGGGGTTGAGCGGATGATAAAGTATCATCAAAAATTAGGTTATCGATTTATCTCATTGGCTGAATTGTACGAGGTGCTAAAGAGAAAATCACCGGTAGGAGAGAAATTGGCTTTTATTTCTTTGGATGACGGTTGGCGGGGAAATCTTAAATTGTTGCCGATATTTGAAAAATACAAAGTGCCGATGTGCATTTTTGTGGCTACAGAACCTATTGAAAGTGGAAACTATTGGTGGGAATATGTGCAAAAGGAAATTGGCTATAAGAAACTGCAAGAATTTAAAAATTTGCCATATAAAGAGTTCTATCAGAAGTTGGCGGAATTCAAGAAGAGAAATCTACTTAACAGAACAGCTATGACCAAGGAAGAACTTTTGAATATTAGCAAAAATCCGCTTGTGACAATTCAATCGCATACAGTAACACATCCTCTCTTGACTAAATTGCCATTAGAAGCGCTGAAGGAGGAATTCTTTGGGTCAAAGAAATGGCTTGAAGAGGTAACAGGGAAAGACGTTTATGGCTTTAGCTATCCAAATGGATGGTTCTCAAGACGAGAAGAAGAAGTGTGTGGCAAATGTTATTCAATAGCGTTTTCAACAAGACAAGATAATATAAATGTTGGGAAAGACAATATTATGAGTCTTCCAAGATATGCTTTGACTGGTAGATTATACACAGACTTGCTTAAAATTTTGGGAATTTGGAAATATCCTAAAACAATAAAATTGTGGTTAATGAAAATTCAATTTAAACGTATTTGATTATGATTGATTTAATAATTCTTTATCGGATAGGTAATTGGTGTTATAAGAAGCATATTCCAATAATTCCAGCATTGGTTAGGTTGATAATGTTTTGGGGACATGGATCACGTGTGCCAGTAACGGTTGAAATTGGAAAGGGAACAAGGTTTACTGCTCGAGGAATGGGTGTTATTATGAACGGAAAAGAGGTTATTGGTGAGGGATGCCAAATCAGTCATCATGTAAAAATGCTGGGGAAAAGGCCCTATAAAAATTGTGCAAAAATCGGGAACAGGGTTTGGATTGGTTCCGGAGCGGTTATCATGGGCAATGTTATTATAGAGGATGATGTTGTCATTGGAGCCAATTCTGTTGTTACAAGGAGTATCCCGGCAGGAAGTATTGTTGGCGGAATCCCAGCAAAGATAATAGGGCATACTTCTGATTTGTCGTATAGCTTGTTTGGAAACATTTCTGATGTTGAAGAGAAAGATGGATTCGCTCCGTTTATGGAGGAAAAACATAAAAACTGAGTCAGAATGAGCTTGGACAAGGGTGTTGCGAATAAGATACTCAGGACATCCGTCTCTTATCAATCTTTCATCACACTACCCTTTTGTAGAAGTGCGGAAGCCAATTGCTCGGAGTGAGATATTGAAGCAGTTGTCAAGATTTGACTTTTTGATAAATATATTAAATGATGGGAGTGTTCAATCTCCTAGTAAATTGATAGATTATACATTGTCGCAGAGGCCTATATTGAACATCTCAACAAAACCGACTGAAAGCCAAATAGAAATATTTAATGAATTTATTGGTGGGTGTTATGAGGAACAATATAAAGTGCCAAATATAGAGGATTATAACATTAAAAATGTTTGTAAGAAATTTATAGATTTGGCGGGAATGTAATTTAATAGAGATGATATGATAATAATTAACACTCCATATATAAATTTACCAGCAGGCGTATCAAGCCATTATCGAGGTCTTAAGGCATATTTTTCAAGCAATGTGGTTTATAACCAATGTGTGACATTGGAATATCTGAAAAGTAGGTTTGGAATTGAAGGGCCTTTGTTGAAGGCTGTTAGATTTGTCTTTTTTGTTTTTGATATAGTCAAATTTGTCTTGAGTTCAACTTATAAATGCAACTTTTTGGGTGCG
>ENA-ORMX01001368-ORMX01001368.1-human-gut-metagenome-genome-assembly--contig:-NODE-1368-length-15992-cov-5.864027_pt1 | contig 15992 bp, 10 predicted proteins | sample MGYA00242108_ERZ509007 | MGnify/ENA primary metagenome ERZ509007 (study PRJEB26280, sample SAMEA2338745) | human gut metagenome | biome: human gut; feature: human-associated habitat; material: faeces...
AGGAGAAGGCTAAGGACCTCGCTGCTCGCTTCATCAAGAACTTCGCTAAGTACACCAACAACGAAGCTGGTAAGGCCCTCGTTGCTGCTGGTCCTCAGCTCTAATAGCTTGATAGCTTGACGGCATCGCCCTCGTGTGATGTTACAAGATAAACCCTTTGAAGGGCTGCTCACCAATGTGTGAACAGCCCTTTTTTGTTATGTGGTAACGAAAGGTGGCAAGCGTTTGCAGCGCGCTTTTTAAGAGCTATTCTCCTTGTCTGCTCGTATCTCGTCTACTTGTCAACTTTATTGTTAAAAATCAAAAAAATGGGGGGGTGAAAAAAAAAGTTGGTTCATCCCCCTTTTTTACAAACATTATTATTAACTTTGCGCCAATGCCTTGTTTAAATGGCTGTGCACCCTACATACCCACAACACATACACAACTATACAAAGATAGACTATGACAAAAAAAAGCAAAAAATGGTTATATGCTAAGTGTAGGGTAGCCTTGCAAGCAAGAGAATAAAAAAATGAAGAAGGTTCCATTTCATGGCACGTTTTCTCTCCATGGCAAAGCTCAAGCAAGCTTGGCTCTGCTCATCTGGCTCAACGAAAACGTTCTAAAAAAAGCAACCATCTTTAATTATAGTACTGAACGAAAAAGCGCTATCACTTATGAAGTTAATGAGAAATTTCTTTAACTGGTATTTTGGACGTAATGCTCTGCCTTACTGGAGCATCGTAATTTTTGATACATTAACCTGCTTCTTTGGCGGGCTGTTTATCATGTGGCTTCGACATCCGCTCACCGAGTTGTTGAGCGAATGGCCTCTTTTATTACACTCGTTTATAGCATTTGCTCTTTTCAATGTTATAGGCTTCCGCCTCTTTCACACCTATAGCGGCATCTTGCGCTATTCGCAGTTTGTCGACCTCCTGCGTGTGTGCTACGCCAATATGTTTGCCTTAGCACTGGCCGCCATCGCCAACGCCGTGGTGCGTGGTAGCGCCCCCGACAGCTTCTTGGCTACCCAGTTCTACCCCTTCACCTTCCGCATGCTGCTGATCATGTATTTTGGCACGGCCCTGATCATGTGTTTGACACGTATCTGCATAAAGCTGGTGTATGAGAGCGCGCTGGTAGGAAAAACTGCCCAGCACACCCTGGTGTATGGCACACATGCTGGCGCCATTGCCATCACCAACAACTGTCGTAACACAAAGCCCGTGCGATATATTATTGATGGCTATATAGGCGACAGCAAACCCCACTATAATGAGCGCCTTATGGGCAAGCAAATCTACTCAACACAGGAAGATTTGGCTGCCGTCATTCGCGAACGCAATATTAAGTGCCTGATGGTGAGCCCCTTGAAGCACGACCTGTTTGTGAAAAACCGCCAGCTGCAAGACCTCTTTATCAATGCTGGCGTAAAGATTTTTATATCGCTGGATGTTGAAGAGTGGTCGCGGCACCCCAACGAGAAGAAAAACATACAGATGCGCGAGGTGAAGATTGAAGACCTGTTGCCACGCGACGAGATACAGGTTGATATGGAGAAGGTGGGCGCACTGCTCTCAGGCAAGAAGGTGCTGATCACGGGTTCGGCAGGTTCTATCGGCTCAGAGATGGTGCGACAGATAGCCATCTACAAGCCCGCCGAAATGATGCTTATCGACCAGGCCGAGACGCCCCAGCACGACATACGCCTGATGATGAAGAACCAGTATCCCGACATCAAGGCCGAGACCGTGGTGACCAGCATCTGCAAGCAAGACCGTATGGAGAACATCTTCTCTAACTTCCGCCCCGACTATGTGTTCCACGCTGCTGCCTACAAGCATGTGCCCATGATGGAGGACAACCCCAGCGAGAGCATACAGAACAACGTGTGGGGAACAAAGGTTATTGCCGACCTCAGCGTAAAGTATGGCGTAAAGAAGTTTGTGATGATCTCTACCGATAAGGCCGTGAATCCCACCAACGTGATGGGCTGCTCGAAACGTATCTGCGAGATTTATGTGCAGAGCCTCGACAAGGCCATCAAAGACGGCAAGAAGCAAGGCGTAACACAGTTTGTTACCACCCGCTTTGGCAATGTGTTAGGATCGAATGGTAGCGTTATTCCCCTCTTCCGCAAGCAGTTGGCCGCTGGAGGTCCGCTCACCGTTACCCATCCTAAAATTATTCGCTTCTTCATGCTCATTCCCGAAGCCTGTAAACTGGTACTCGAAGCTGGCACACACGGCAAAGGTGGCGAGATTTTTGTCTTTGACATGGGCGAGCCCGTGCGCATTGCCGATCTGGCACGCCGCATGATACAGCTCAGTGGTGCCACCAATGTAGAGATAAAATATACGGGCTTACGTGAGGGCGAGAAGCTGTATGAAGAGGTGCTGAACGAGAACGAAAACACGAAGCCCTCGTTCCACAAGAAGATACGCATTGCCATGGTGCGCAACTATGAATATGAAGACGCCGAGCGCGATATTGAAGAATTGTGCCAGATAGCCGCCCAATATGACGATATGGCCACGGTGAAGAAAATGAAAGATATTGTGCCCGAATATGTGTCGAAACACTCGCGCTACGAGGTGCTCGACAAGAAGGAGGCGTAGTGTTTTATAGGGCTTATAGGGCCTTATAAGCCTTATAGGTCATATAGGTCCTATGGGTCTTATAGGTCATATAGGGCTTATAAGGTTTAGCTATAACAACGCCATAACAACAAAGAAATGTTTCTATTGTCTTTTTGTTGTTATGGCGTTGTTGTTTTTTAAAAGGGTTATATGGTTTAATTTTGATAATTATTTATCGAAGATAGATATTGCTTAAAGCAAAAAAATGTTTATCTTTGCATTTATCTTAATGCAAACCTTATTCACATGCTTCGCTATAAACATATTATAACAGTTTTATTATTACTTGGCTTTACGTTACAAGCTAACGCTCTTAGTAAAAATATAAACGAATGGCTCACCAAGCTCGATCGTAGCTTGGAGATGGCTCCTATGTATAAAGCCAAACATGAACAACAAATAAACGACCTTAAAAAGCTGGTGACAGGACGCGAAACCTTGGGCACCCGCTTTGAGGTGTACCACCGCATTTTTCAGGCTTACGAATATTATAATGCCGACTCGGCCTACGTCTATGCCACTAAAAGCTATGAGGTGGCCCAGCAAATGAACAACAGCCAATTCATGGCTTTGGCCAAGTGTAACCTTGCCTTTATCTTCTCTATGGTGGGCGACAACGTTCAAGCTTTCCAGGAGGTTGCCAATTTAGACAGCAACTATATGCCGCAATGGCTGAAGATAGAGTATTTTAAAACGATGCAAAGGCTATGGTCAGAACGTAGCTACACCTTTTTTAAATGCAAATCGCGTAAAAACAAATATTCGCAAATGTCGAGCCAGTATACCGACTCGTTGGTAGCTAACGTAAAGCCTAATACCACCGACTGGTATCGGTATCATGTTTCTCTATTAGAGAGAAAGGGCGACGACGACCGCTTGATAGCCTTCATTAACAAAGCCTTGGCTTTTGAAAAAGACAAGCATATAAGGGCTGGCTATTATTATACGCAAGCCTGGGCCTACAATAGAAAGGGCAACGAGGAGATGTCAATCATATGCTTCATCAACTCGGCCATTATGGATAACGAGTCGGCCACCATGGAAATAACATCGCTCTACAACGTATCGCAGGCCATACAGCATTACGACGATGCTAAGGCCAGCCAGTATGTGCGTAAGGCCCTTGAATTTATCAACGCTTACAATGCGCCACGCCGACTGATCACGCTCTCTAAAATTCTGCCTTCGGTAGAAGATACGCACCTGAACATGGTGAAACGGCAGCGTAACATTTACTTCGTCTTATTAACTTGCCTCGCCCTTATTATTGTGGCCTTGGCGGCCGTGTATCTCTATTCGCGTAAGATAAACCGCAAGCTAAAGGAGGCACAACGGCTGAACGCTCAGCACCTGGAGAGTTTGAACGAGGCCAATGAGCGCCTGATAGAGGCCAACAAGGTAAAGAACAAATATATTGGCCGTACGCTGTACGATGCCTCTGAACATATCGACACGCTGGAACATATCTTTAATAAGGTGAACAAGGCTGTGCTGATGCGCAACTATAGCGAAATAGGCAAAATTACCAGCTTTGAGATGCTTGATGTTGAACGCAAGACCATGTTCCGCAATTTCGACAACACCTTCCTCGCCCTCTTCCCCAACTTTGTTGAGCAGTATAACACGCTGTTCGACGAGGCCAATCGTCGCTATCCGCACGAGCAAGGAACGCTCACCAGCGAGATGCGTATCTTCGCCCTCATACGTATGGGCATTAAAGAGAGCGAACGCATAGCCCGCTATCTGGGCTATTCGGTTCACACTGTCAACACTTACAAAACAAGGGCAAAAAACCGCTCTTGCGTGAGCAATGACGACTTTGAAACCCTCATAATGAACTTTTCATAGGCTATAGAGGGCTTCTGTATCACCTTTTTTAGTTAATACATTATTATACATGGCCTTTTGGTAAGGCGTTCATTTATAGGTAGTTATAAAAATATAAGGCTAATACAAGTAATACATTTAGCGAAATGTGTAAAATGTTGTATGATATTTCATAATTTTGCAACATCGAAAACCGCATTGACAGTTCCCGATAAGGAGCTACTTTTTATTAAAACATTTAGATGGCATGTATCTCGATGGTGAAACACCTCAAGAAAAGTGTCGATAACTAAAAACAACTACGTATGGTGAACACAAAAAAAATAAAGGTTGGCATCATTGGTTTCGGTAGAATGGGAAACAAATATCTTACCCAGCTGCTGAAAAACGGACGCTATGACGTTACCTATATATGCGATGTGTGTGAAGAGGCTCGCCAATATGCGGCTAAACAAGTGCCACAGGCTACCATTGTAGCCGACGAAGATATCGTCTTTAACGACCCCAATGTTCAGGTGGTGGCGCTCTGCACACTGGCAAACCTACGCAAAGAACAAATTGAAAAGGCTGTAAAACAAGGCAAACATATTATATCAGAGAAACCCATCGCCGACACCGTAGAGCGCGAATGGCAGGTGGTTGACACCACCGAGAAAGCTCATGTGCTGTCTACCGTGAACCTGTATCTGCGCAACTCGTGGTATCACGAGGCCATGCGACGTTTTATTGATGAGGGCGAACTGGGCGAACTGGCCATCATTCGTGTGTGCCACATGACACCAGGACTGGCACCAGGCGAAGGTCACGAATATGAGGGCCCCTGCTTTCACGACTGCGGCATGCACTATGTTGACATTGCACGCTGGTATGCCCGCAGCGAATATGCTACATGGCACGCTCAGGGTATGCGTATGTGGAGCTACAAGGAGCCGTGGTGGCTGCAATGTCATGGCACGTTTGAAAACGGTATCGTGTTCGACATCACACAGGGCTTTGTATATGGGCAGCTGTCGAAAGACCAAACACACAACTCGTATGTGGAGCTTATTGGCACCAAAGGCATTGTGCGCATGACACACGACTTTAAAACGGCAGTGGTAGAACTGCATGGCGTGACACGCACCTTGCGCATTGAGCGACCCTTCGGCGGCAAAAACATCGATGTGCTGGTTGACCGCTTTGCTGACAGCATTGAAAACGGACACCTCGACCCACGACTGCCCTCTATGCGCGACTCGGCCATCGCATCTGAATATGCCAGCCACTTCCTTGAGAACGCAAAAACACACGCCCTACCCGCCATTGGCAACCTGCGCACACTGGAACAGATACGTGAGCGCCGCAAGCACATGAAAAACGGCTATGGGCTGCTGACGCAGAGATAAGAATCTAAGGGAAAAGTGAAAAGGGAAAAGTGAAAAATCCTATAGCTTTGCTGCTCTCGTTTATTTTTACCCTACAGCCCCCTTTGGTCTACTCCACTCCACACTGCTTAGAAAGGCTTATACAGGCTTATCACAACAACAATAAAGAAAACAAACACCTATTATTAACAATAACAAAACCACTATTATTATGGCAAACATTTCGAGACGTACTTTTTTAAAGTCGGGAGCCGCTGCTGTAGCAGGCTTCACCATTGCCCCCAGCTCTATCTTGGGCAAGAGTTTTGGACACATCTCTCCATCCGACAAGATGAACATTGCAGCTATCGGTATTGGAGGCATTGGACATGCCAATATCAATGCTGTTAAGGGCACAGAAAACCTCGTGGCGCTGTGTGACGTTAACTGGGATTATGCGAAAGGAGTGTTTGACGAGTTCCCAAAAGCTGCCCGCTTCTGGGATTATCGTAAAATGTTTGACGACGCCAAACTGATGAAGAGCATCGATGGCGTTATTATCGCAACAGCCGACCACACACACGCAATTATAACAGCCGAGGCCATGCTGCACGGCAAACACGTTTACTGTCAGAAACCTCTTACACACTCTGTTTACGAATCACGTTTACTTACCAAGCTGGCTGCCAGCACTGGCGTTGTTACTCAGATGGGTAACCAGGGTGCTTCTGGCGACGGCACACAGACCGTATGCGACTGGATTTGGAATGGTGAGATTGGTGAGGTAACACGTGTTGACTGCGCTACCGACCGCCCCATCTGGCCACAAGGCTTGAACAGCCCCGAAAAGGTAGACCCCATCCCCGCAAACCTGAACTGGGACCTCTTCACTGGCCCCGCTAAGCTGAACCCCTACAGCAACGTTTACCAGCCCTGGAACTGGCGCGGATGGTGGGATTATGGTACAGGCGCTCTGGGTGATATGGCTTGCCACATCATGCACCAGCCGTTTAAGGCACTGAACCTGCTCTATCCTACAAAGGTTGAGGGTTCTTCTACCCTGCTGCTGAACGCTTGCGCTCCGCAGGCTCAGCACGTCAAGATGACCTTCCCTGCTCGCGAAAATATGCCTAAGGTGGCTATGCCTGAGGTTGAAATTCACTGGTATGATGGTGGCTTGATGCCCGACCGTCCTGCTGGCTTCCCCCAAGGCAAGCAGCTCATGCAGAGCGGTGGTGGTCTTACCATCTTCCACGGTACAAAAGATACCCTTATCTGCGGTTGCTACGGCAACGATCCTTGGTTGCTGTCTGGTCGCAAGCCTAACGCTCCTCAGGTGGCTCGCCGCGTGAAATGTAGCCACGAGATGGACTGGGTACGTGCTTGTAAAGAGAACCCGAAGAACCGCACGAAGTGTAACTCTGACTTCTCAGAGGCTGGCCCCTTCAACGAAATGGTTGTAATGGGTGTATTGGCAGTACGTCTGCAGGCTCTGAACAAGGTGCTGGAATGGGATGGCGAAAACATGCGCTTCACCAATATTGGCGAGCACGAAACCATCAAGACTTGCATCAAAGACGGCTTCACCATTCACAATGGTCACCCCTCATTCAACAAGACTTGGACCGAGCCTGTTAACGCTATTCAGCTGTCGCAGGAGCTTATCAAGCACACCTACCGCGAGGGATGGAAGCTGCCTGATATGCCGAAATAAAGAAAATTTGGTTCTATTTATTATTATATTTGTGGTTTTAGAAAATCTATTGGGGGCCATAGAGCCGTGAGGCTCTATTGGTTCTAACTTTGATAGAAGGGCTAAGTTGATAGTTTATATAGAGGCCTTAGAAGGCTTAGCTTATTTATATAGAAGCTCTATTTTATTTAGCTTGTATAGCTTATCTATAAAGAGATAGGTTTTCTAAAACTGCTTTCAACCTATTAATAACAAAACATTAAAGCTTAAACAATATGAAAAAGATATTTTTTACAATGGCTTTGCTGGCTTGCACAGCAGGCATCATGACTGTTAGCGCTCAGAAGAAGGTGGCACTGAAGGTGTCTACCGTGGCACAAGGCGCTGAGTCGAAGACCGTTAATGTAGCAAAAGATAAGAAAGGATACATCACCCTGTTTGATGGCAAAAACCTTGACGGATGGCGTGGCTACGGCAAAGACCATGTGCCCGCCCGCTGGACCGTAGAAGACGGCTGCCTGAAGTTTAACGCTGGACAGGGCGAAGGTGGCGACATCATCTTCGCACACAAGTTTAAAAACTTTATCCTTGAGATGGAGTGGAAGGTATCGAAAGGTGCCAACTCGGGCATCTTCTACTTGGCACAAGAGGTGAAGAACGACAAGGGCGGTATGGAACCCATCTTTATCTCGGCACCCGAATGTCAGGTGCTGGACAACGAAAACCACCCCGACGCTAAGTTGGGCGTTGATGGCAACCGCAAGGCTTCTTCTCTGTACGACATGATTCCTGCTAAGCCCCAGAACGCTAAGCCTTATGGCGAGTGGAACCAGGTGGCTATCGTTGTAAACAACGGCACCGTTACCCACTTTATGAACGGCGCTAAGGTGGTTACCTACAAGCTGTGGACTCCCGAGTGGACCCAGATGCTGCAGAACAGTAAGTTTAGCGAGGCAAAATGGCCTGTAGCCTTCCAGCTGCTGAACAACTGTGGTGGTGAGAACCACGAGGGCTTCATCGGCATGCAAGATCATGGCGACACCGTTTGGTTCAAGAACATCAAGGTAAAAGAGTTGAAATAAAGTAGAGAGGATTGTTTAAAAGAGAACCCTGTAACCCAAAACATTATCAATGACCAAAGAACAACATCAACAACGTTGTTCCCTTTCTAAGAACATTGAAATGTTGTTCTTGTTGTTCTTTGGTTCTATAGTGTTTAGGGTCTTGGGGTTTGACATATCCAAACTTTAAAGAATTCAGAATTATGAAAAAGCTTTTATTCTTAGTTGCTGCTTCTGCTCTGATGTTGACAGGCTGCAACAACGCTAATAAAGAATGTAAGTGCAACTGCAAGTGTCCTGGCTGCCAATGCCAAAAAGATACTGCACAGGCTGCTGCCGACCTTGATATGAAGGTGGCCGACAAAGAGAATGTAGACCTGGCACAGTTCCCCAAGGATAAGGATGGCTACATTGTTCTGTTCGATGGCAAGACGCTGAACGGATGGCGTGGCTACGGCATGGACAAGGCTCCGAAGAGCTGGACCGTGAAGGATGGCGCTATCACCCTGACAGGCTCAGGCACAGGCGAGGCTCACGCTGCCGATGGTGGCGACCTCATCTTCGCTCATAAGTTCCAAAACTTCACCCTCGAACTGGAATATCGTGTGACCAAGGGTGCCAACTCGGGTATCTTCTACCTCGCACAAGAGGTGATGGGTAAGGTTGATGGCAAGTATGAGTATCTGCCTATCTGGCAGTCGGCTTCTGAGTATCAGGTGCTCGACAACGCTAACCACCCCGACGCACAGTTGGGCCAAGATGGCAACCGCCAGTCGGCATCACTCTATGATATGATTCCTGCTAAGCCTCAGAACGCTAAGCCCTATGGCGAGTGGAACACCGCCAAGATTATGTGCTTCAAGGGCACCGTTATTCACGCACAGAACGGCAAGAACGTTGTAGAGTATCACCTCTGGACTCCGAAATGGACTGAGATGCTGCAGGCCAGCAAGTTTAAAGAGGGCGGCGACTTCCCCTACGCCTTCCAGCTGCTGAACAACATGGGTGGCGACAAGCACGAGGGTTACATCGGTCTGCAAGACCATGGCGACAGCGTGCAGTATCGCAACATCCGCATCAAGATTATGGATTAATCAGCATCCGATATGAAAAAATCTCTTATCTATACCCTACTGGCAGTGGCTCTGCTGCTGCCAGCAGTGGCACAGGCTGTGTCGCCTCAGCGCAACATCAGAAAACAGCCTGTGAAGATGAAGAAGGAGCTGTGCTTGCAGCTTTACTCGGTGCGCGACCTGTTGAATGACGTTAATGCCGATGGCAAAGCTTCAGCCAACTGGACCGCCCTGCTTAAGCGTCTGCACAACATGGGATATACCAGCGTAGAGGCTGCCAACTATGATAATGGCAAGGGCACCTTCTATAACCGCAAGCCTAAGGACTTTAAGGCCGACATTGAGGGCGCTGGCATGAAGATACTGTCGTCGCACGTATCGCACAACCTCAGCGACGCTGAGTTGGCTGCGGGCGACTACTCTGAAGCATTGAAATGGTGGAAGAAAACCATTGCCGACCACAAGGCCGCTGGCATACCTTTCATCGTTGACCCCTGGATAGGCAAGCAGAAGTCGTTGCACGACCTCGACGTTTACTGCCGCTATCTGAACGCTGTAGGCGAGATGTGCCGCAAAGAGGGCATCAGCTTTGGCTATCACAACCACGACTACGAGTTTGCTAAGGTTGAAGACCAGGTGATGTACGACTATATGCTCACACACACCAATCCGGAGGACGTGTTCTTCCAGATGGATATGTACTGGACGGTGCGCGGCGGATGCAGCCCTGTAGCGTATTTCAAACGCTATCCAGGCCGCTTCCATATGTTTCATTGCAAAGACCACCGCGAGATTGGTCAGAGCGGCATGGTGGGCTGGGATGCCATTTTCCGCAATGCCAAGACAGCGGGTCTGCAATATATTGTAGCCGAGATTGAGCAATGTACAATGCCCGTTGAAGAGAGCGTGGCCGTGAGCGCCCGTTATCTTTTACAACAGCCTTTTGTAAAGGCCAGCTATGTGGCAAAGTAACTGAAAAGTGACAGCTGGCTCACATTACCCTGCATTACTTTTAATTTTTTATAACTATAGCACTCTGCAGGTGCTTATGTACCTGCAGAGACTCTTTCTCTTTCGTACCTTTTTTATTGCTACCAAGATGTTCTTAGCACGAAAATGATGTGCTGTTAATAAGGTACGAATGATTTATAACCTACAAATTGACCCAAAAGTAAAGACTTAAAATGCAACCCTAAATCCCGAGAGTGAATAAAGAAAGTAAAATAATTTAATTAAAAAAACGCCCCAAAATATAGTGAAACCCTAAACATATAATAAAAGTTCAATTTTATTATAATACACCAAAACTCAAATCTTTATACCCGTTTTATGAATGACAAACTAAAAACCTACGCAACGACGACGATGCTATTTTCGTCGCTGTTGATCGGGGGGGGTAACTTAGGCGCAGCCTTTGCAGCTCCCGGAAGTGTGGAAGGAGTGGTTAGTCTGGCACAAGACAACCGAGTAAAAGGAACTGTAGTGGACGATAAGGGCGAGCCTCTAATCGGTGCTGTAATACGCATCGTTGGCGCCGATGTGTCTTTCGCTGCCGTTACTGACATGGATGGAAAATTTTCTATCAAGGTTCCTCACAAAAACGCTACACTGGAAATCAAGAGTGTTGGTTACAAAACCTTGCGTGTGCCTGCCAATGGCAACCTGAACGTAACACTGAAGGAGGATATCTCCGACCTCAATGAGGTAGTTGTTATCGGTTACGGTACGCTCGACAAGAAAGAGGTTACCAGCGCCATCACCTCTATCAAGGGCAAAGACCTGATGGTGGGTGTAGGCGGTGCCGACATTTCAGGTGCGTTGCAAGGCAAGATTAGTGGCTTGGTAATGAGCAACACTGCTTCGGCCAATGCTGGAACCACTTTCCAGCTGCGTGGTATGACCTCAGTAAACGCTGGCCGTGAGCCGCTGATTGTGATCGATGGTTTCCCTGGTGGCGACATCCGTTCACTGTCGCAGGATGATATTGCTTCTATCGACGTGCTGAAGGATGCTTCGGCAGGTGCTATCTACGGTACACGTGCTGCTTCGGGTGTGATTTTGATTACCACCAAGAGCGGAACCAACACCCAGGGCAAGCTCGAACTCACCTACTCTAACGAGTTCTCTCACAAGCAGTCGTACAACGCTCCCGAGATGCTGTCGGGTCGCGAGTATGCTGAGCACAACATTGGTACCGATTATGGCGACGATGTTGACTGGTGGGATGAGATGATTAACCACAAGAACTTCTCTACCAAGCATCACCTTTCGTTGCAGTATGGCACCGACAAGGCACAGGTTTATACCTCGCTCTACTATGAGAAGCAAGACGGTATTGCTATTGTTGATAGCCGTAAAGACTATGGTGGACGTGTGAACGCCAACTTCAAGCTGTTTGACGGATGGTTAGAGTTTAAGCCGATGGTTGACTATCGTCAGACCTCGCGTAACAACCACTGGCCCAACTTCCAGCAGGCGCTGTTCAACAACCCCACCCGTTCGCCCTACGACTCTAACTCAGAGACGGGTTACAACATCTGGCAGAACGAGACCCTCGACTATAACGTTGTGGCCGATGCTAAGCTCTATACCTACGAGGGCGTTGACAAGTGGTTCAAGCCCAAAATGGTGCTGAAACTGAACATCAAGCCCATTCCTGGTTTGAACTTCCAGCAGTCGTTAGGCTATGAGAACCGCCAGTGGGAGAACCACACTTATAACCCCAGCTACAGCCGCACATCGATTGAAGACAACCACACGGGTTCGGCTTACCTCGGCTTCTCAAAGTCGGAGCGTATCACCTCTGAGGGTTACTTCTCTTATGCTAACGAGTTTAAAAAGCACTCTATCAGCGCTACAGCAGGTTATTCTTACTTCGAATATAACAGCGATAACTTCAACATGAGCAACTACAACTTCTCAGTTGATGGCGTGAAGTTCTGGGATATTGGTCAGGGCACAGGTCTTGCCGATGGTAAGGCTTCAATGTCTTCAGGCAAGGATCCTTCTGAGAAACTGTTCTCTCTGTTCGCTCGTGCCAACTATGCTTTCGACGACACCTATCTGTTGTCGGCCTCTATCCGTCACGAGGGCTCTTCTAAGTTCGCCTCTAAGAACCGTTGGGCTAACTTCTGGTCAGCATCTGCAGGCTGGCGTATCTCTAACGAGAAGTTTATGAAGAACATCTCATGGGTAGAAGACTTGAAGCTGCGTGTAGGTTATGGTGTTACTGGTAACAACAACTTCTCGTCTTCATACATGGCTAACATGTTAGGCTCTGACGCCTTCTGGTATCTGCCTAACGGCAACTGGAAAAAGTCGTATGGTAAGTCACAGAACGTGAACCCCGACCTGGGATGGGAAGAGAAGAAGGAATGGAACTTCGGTATCGACTACTCGCTGTTTGGCGGTCGCCTCTATGGTAAGTTCGACTACTTTATCCGTAACATCGACAACCTGCTTTATAGCGTGAACGTGCCGCAGCCTCCTTATACACAGGGCACACAGTGGCAGAACATTGGTAAGATGCAGATTAAGGGTTGGGAGTTTGAAGTGGGTGGCACCCCCGTTAAGACCAAGGACTTTACCTGGAACTCGAACCTGAACCTGAGCCACAACAGCGGTAAGATTAAGACACTGTGGGGTAACAACACTTACTTTAATGGCAACGGCTTCCCCGCTCCTGGTACTCCTGGTGATGCTGCTCGTATCGAGGAAGGCTCTACCATTGGTTCATTCTTCATCTGGAAGTTTGCTGGCTTCGACGACGAAGGCAACTTCTTACTCTACGACAAGGACAACAACGTCATTCCTGCAACCCAGAAGACTGAGCTCGACAAACGTTACATGGGCAACTATACTCCGAAGCTCATCGCTGCATGGAACAACACCTTTACCTACAAGAACTGGGATTTGGGCATCAACATGCGCTCATGGATCGACTTCGACGTGATGAATACTGCTAACATGTACTTTGGTATTCAGGGTCGTGGCAACAACAACGTGCTGAAGGCTGCTTATACCAAGTTTAACCACATCAAGGGTGAGAAGCAGATTTGCGACTACTATCTTGAGGATGGTACCTTCTTGAAGATTGACGCTATCACACTGGGTTATACGTTCAATATGAAGAAGCTTACTAATAACATGATTAACAAGATACGTCTCTGGGCTACCTGTGGTAACGTATGCACCATCACTGGCTACAGCGGTATGAATCCTGAAGTGAACATCACTGGCTGGGATCAGGGTACAGAGAAATTCTGGAGCGACTATTATCCTACAGTTCGTACATGGACCTTCGGTATGCAGTTTAATTTCTAACCTATTATATTTGACAATATGAAAACGAATAATATATTGAAATCGATACTGGGAGGTGTAGTGGCCGCTACTGCGCTCACTTCTTGTAACGTTGACCCCGATTTCTACTCTCAGGTAACCCCTGAGACCTTCTATACAAGTCAAGAGGCTGTGTACCAGCGCTACGCACGCCCCTTTACACACTGGCGCTGGTTTGCTGGTCACGATGATAATATGTGGCTGTTGCAAGAATTGGGTACTGACGAGTTTATCCAGCCTACACGCGGTAGCGACTGGTACGATGGTGCTAAATATCAGAAGATACACCACCATGAGTATGCCGAGGATATGGGCTTCATTGATGAAGGTTGGAAACTGTCACAGATGGGTACCGCTCTCGCATGGGACGCTCTTGAGGATTTGAGCACTGTCGACTTCAACAAGTTGGGCTTCCCAGAGGGCACTCGTGATGCTATGCTCTCTCAGCTGCAAGGCTTGGTAAGCTACTTCTACCTCAAAGGTCTTGATATGTTTGGTGGCATGCCTCTCTACACCACTACACAGAGCGATATTAAGCCTCGTTCTACTGATGTGCGCACCTTCGAGTTTATCGACTCACTGCTCACTGAGGCGCTGCCCAACGTGCCTGTAAAGACAGAGCTTGGCGCTAAGGAAACAGGTGCTATCAACGCTGCTGCCATTGCTACCATGAAGGCTCAGCTCTACTTCAATGCTCCTTCATATATCCGCCAGGAGAAGTGGCAAGAGTGTGCCGACATTTGCAAAGACATCATTGAAGGCAAGTATGGCAAGTATGACATCGATCCCGACTGGACCAATGTGTTTGGCTTTAACAACGACACCAGCCCTGAGATTATCTGGAGTGTGCCCAGTGAGCACGCTAAGCTTGAATCAGATGGTATGCACTGGTCGCGCATGGTGCCCTACAACTTCCGTAACTACCTTGGTGGCTTGGAAGACTCAGGTTCAAACAATGGTATAGCTTTGGTGCCAGGTCTCGACCCCACAGGCCGTCCTTACACTACCAAGCTTGGACGTATCTACTCTAAGTTCAACGACCAGGATATTCGCAAACAAAACTATGTATATCTTGGCGATGGTAAGTATAAAGGCATGTTTGTAGTAGGTCTGCAAAAAAACCCCTTGAACCCCGAGTGGGTGTGCTTGGGCTCACGCGAATATAATGGACAGATTATCAACGAGGTTGATCAGGTGGCTTACTTCTCACGCATAAACAATCCGAGATATAAGGATGCTAATGGTAACTTCCAGTATACAAGCGTAAACGATCTGGAGTCGAACATCGGTACTGCAGAGGAGAACTCTGGTATTCGTTTGTATAAGGTTAGTCCGCGTCCTAATCAGACCGATAAGAAGCTCATGTTCAACCCAGACATTCCTGTCATTCGTTTGGCCGAGGTTTACTATATGTGGGCAGAGTGCAAGATGCGCCTGGGCGACAAACAGGGCGCTGCTGATCTCATCAACCACGTGCGTAAACGCTACTTTGAGGGTGGCAACGACCCCGACCCCGTTACTGTAGCCAACCTCGACAAGTATCGTATGCTTGACGAGTGGATGATGGAGTTTGTAGGTGAGGGCCGTCGTCGTACCGACCTCGTGCGCTGGGATGCTTACGTAACTGAAGACTGGTGGGATCATAAGGCTACCAATAACAAGGACCTGAACCGCTTCCCCATCCACTACTCAGTGCTTGAGGCTAACCAGAAGCTGGTGCAGAACCCCGGCTATGGTCGCAACTAATTATGGTTTTAGTAGTATAAGATTGTTTTAGGATAATGCGCTTCGCGTAAAACCTTAAATACGCGAAGCGCCTACGAATAAGGTTTGCATAATAAAAAGAGGGTAACAGCTTGTTTCGCTGTTACCCTCTATTTATTTAAGTTGACGAGTTGACAAGTAGACGAGCTGCTTGCTTTGTTGTTGAATTTTCTAATCAAACATTGATAAGCGTTGTTTCTAGCTCTTCCTCTTCTTTGTCGCTTAGTTCAGCAAGCAGCTCGTCAGCTCGTCAACTCGTCAACTTG
>ENA-ORMX01001374-ORMX01001374.1-human-gut-metagenome-genome-assembly--contig:-NODE-1374-length-15911-cov-202.520812_pt1 | contig 15911 bp, 12 predicted proteins | sample MGYA00242108_ERZ509007 | MGnify/ENA primary metagenome ERZ509007 (study PRJEB26280, sample SAMEA2338745) | human gut metagenome | biome: human gut; feature: human-associated habitat; material...
CTGCCGTCGTGGCATTGATAGCCGTACCTACATTCTCGCTTGCCAAGAGTGCCGGTATTTCGCTTGTCAACTGCTGGATTCCTATTCTATCCGCCCTTCTGATCTGGCTTTTGGGCGTCAACCCAATCTGGGTGATTATCGCAGCTGCCGTAGGTGGCTACATCTATGGACAATTCATTCAACCAACAGAATAATATATGATATTTCTTCAGCTTTTCATCGTATTCCTTCAGATAGGTATCTTCGGATTCGGAGGTGGCTATTCCATGATATCCCTAATTCAGGGACAGGTTGTTACGCAGTATCATTGGATGACGATGAAGGAGTTTACCGATGTGGTTGCCATCTCTCAGATGACACCGGGACCTATCGGTATCAACACCGCTACCTATTGTGGCTATACAGCTGTCCATAATGCCGGCATGAGTGGCATGATGGCTGTACTCGGAAGTGCCATGGCAACCTTTGCTTTGGTTCTCCCATCCTTGGTTTTGATGATTCTTATCAGCAAGATGCTGTACAAGTATATGAACACCTCAGCCATCCAGAGCATCTTCATCGGTCTTCGCCCAGCCATCGTCGGATTGGTAGGAGCCGCAGCCCTGCTTCTGATGAATGGCGAGAACTTCTCTACTCCCGAAAATCCTTGGAGATTCTATATCTCCATCGCCCTCTTCTTTGCCACCTTTATCGGCGTGAAGGTGATGAAGATCAATCCTATCCGCATGATACTCTATTCTGCGTTTGCCGGATTGCTTCTTCTCTATTAAGACTTTTTTCACCCCAAACTACCCCATTTTTATGAGAAAGGTATATTTATCCATAGCCCTTGGCTTCTGCTGCCAAGGCATTCTGGCACAGCAGAGCTCCTACCGCTGGAAGGTGGAGGCAGAAGCTGGTGTCAGTTGCAGTGTGCTTGATACGGATGTATCGGGCTTGTCGGAGACTTATTATAAGGTGCGACCGGGTTTCACGGCTGCCATCGGTGCCGAATACAATATCGTAGATCAGCTGGCGGTAGGAGCGGGCATCCGCTTCGTTCAGCGCGACTACCTGTACCAGAACCTCGGCGGTGACTCCTGGAACACCCGATACAACAACAACTTCATCAGCATCCCACTCCATGTGGGCTACTATCTCCTCCATAATCCTTACCACGAGAAGGGATTGTGGATCAAGCCGCAGGTAGGCATCTATTACGAGTACTTCACCTCCATGCATACCAAGGGTATGTATCCGATGAACATCATGGAGGGGTACAAGGGCGATGGTTCCTACATCCGCTATAACACCACCTACGATTTCAGGAAGAATGAGAACCATCTCCGCCGCAGTCTCTTTGGCGGCGAAGCAGGCATCAAGATAGGTTATTCCTTCGGCAAGATAGATGCCAGCGTGGGCTATCAGTTCCAGTACGGTTTCTCGCATATCTACCAGGAGAAAGCCAGCACCAGCAAGACTGCCCGCCGCAACTCCAGTCTCATCACTGCCTCGGCTGCCTATAAGTTCTAGCCCCATACGCCCTGTTAGAGCAAAAACACCTAGCCCCATACGCCCTGAAAGGGCAGAAGCTCCTAGCCCAGGGCAACACCCTGGGTATAATAGCAGACAGCAATACGCCCTGTAAGGGCAAAAGCTTTTAAAACATATAATTTATGAGAACCCCTATATATATAAAAGGTGGAATGCGATGCCTCTTCGCCTTCCTCCTGGCGACAACCACCACGGGGATGTCGCTTACCAGTTGTGTGGCAGACAATGATGCCAACGAGAAATCGATTTCCGATTATTCCGATACCGATGTCAAGTCGTATGGCGACCTGTTCCAGGTTTTCTGGAGCGTGATGAACCAGCGCTACTGCACCCTCAACGAGCAGTCTGCCGTATCTTCGCAGACCTGGGACCAGGTGTACAAGGAATACAAACCCAAGTTTGATGCCCTGAAGACCTTCCAGCATACCCCAGCTTTTACCCAGCAGGAGATTCAGGAAGACAACGCCAAGGCAAAGCAGTATTTCCAGGAAATCATCGACAAGATCATCGACCAGCATTTCTATGTCAAGATTACCCTGCCCGTCTCCCACTCGTCTATGGAAACGGTGAGATTCAACAGCACGCTCCGCAACAAGACCGAGTATTTCCCGCTGAATGCTCACTGGAACCATACCCGCGACCAGCTCAACCTGGATGGTACAGCCTTCGGCGAGATTACCTCGGATGGTTTCTGCATCATGGGCGGTTACCTGAAGGAGCAGCCGGGCACCTACTACCTCGGCTTCAACAAGTTTGCCCTCTACGAAAACTGTTTCCACGAGTATCAGAAGTCCTATCTCCCTGGCAATGCCGCCAGCACCTATCATCTGGATACTACCAAGATAACAGACAAGGCGAAGGAACTGATTACAGATGCAGGAAAGCGAGAGAAGGCTGAGCAGCAGGCAGCGCAGTTGCTTGCCGATATGGATAACTATCTGGCTTCGGATGATGCAGCCAAAGCCTGCGAGAAGATGGCGGCTTACAGCAACCAGGGCGATTATTCCGGTCTCTATGCTTTCGCCAGCGAGGCTTACGAGAAGTCGCCGAATCTCCTCAAGCTGTTACCTATTACTGCTGATGCAAGCGGCATGGGCGAGCAGATCCGACAGAAGCTGCAGGGCGATGCCCGTTACCAGCAGATACTTTCAGCCTCCGGTTTTGCCAGCTGGTATTGCCAGGCTCTTGCCGATTATCTCTGGCATGAGCGGGAATTCTATGCTTACTGGAGCGACCTGAAGTTTACCTACAATCATCTCTGCGTAGAAGGTTACCGCCGTCTGTTCCTGGAGCCTCTGGCTAAGGGCGAGATCAAGAAACTGATTCTCGACTTCCGTGGCAACGGAGGCGGAAGCGTGATAGACACCCGTCTGCTTACCGACTATCTCATCACCCAATCTGCCGTCTATGCCTACGTACGCAAAAAAGAGGACAATAATCCATACAGTTATACGCCTTGGATTCCGCAGAAGATAACGGTTACCAAGAAGAGTCTGGGCAGAAACATCCCTACCGCCATCCTGCTCGACAACTACAGTGCCAGCATGTCGGAGGTGACAACCCTCATCCTGAAAAGTCAGGGCGACCACGTGAAGACGATAGGCAGAAACAGTTACGGAGCGCAGGCGATGCTCACTTCCGACAACGAAGCCAGCAATGGAGGATGGATAGGAAATGTAACGAGCTACCTCTACTTCTACATGCCGTTCTCGCTTACCAAGGATGCACAGGGCAACCTGCTGGAAAGTGTGGGAATCACCCCCGATTATCTGCTTGACGAGATGACCGGAGAGGAAAAGGAGAAGCTCTATCAGAACAATGCTTCGGCTGTGGATAGAGGTCTGAAGAAGGCGATGGAGGTTCTGAAATAGCCCCAAAAGCCGGATTTTCCCGGTCTTTCATTCCTCCAATCACAAAAAAGAAATTCATCAAAATACAATATTTCATAAGCGAAAGTGTGCAAGTTACACTTTCGCTTTTATTTTTCTAAATACCAAGCACTTAGCTTCCCCCCCCCGAAATTGTGCTCCCACACATTTTGCACGACAATGCAAACGTTTGCACTTGATTTCCCTTGATTTCCATCAATTTTTTGAAGCATCTTTGAGAAAATCTTCCTACATTTGCAACCGAAAAGGAAACCCAACGGCATTCAATCGTGCTGCAAGGCTTATCCTATACAACTAAGTAAATGACGATTAATAAGAATAAGCAACTAGCATTATCCTTAAGAAAGAAAATCAACAGAGTAAAAATATGATGATGAAGCAGAGATCGTTCAAACGAACACCGATGTTGTTACTGCTGATTCTCTCAACAGTAATAACCCGAGCGCAAGAGGTAGCACTGAAGACCAACCTGCTTGGTCTGGCAACCACCTCGCTCAATGCTGGTCTAGAAATAGGCACGGGCAGGAAAAGCACTTTTCAGCTTTTCGGCGCCCTGAATCCCTGGAAGTTTTCAGGCGACAAGAAATTGCGCTACTGGAACGTAATGCCAGAGTACCGCTGGTACACCTGCCAGAAATTTGGAGGCCACTTTTTCGGCATCCATGCCCTTGGAGGTGAATACAACGTAAAAAATGTGGACCTGCCTTTCGGCATCTTGCCAAAGACAGAGAAAGGAAGACATTACGAAGGCTGGTATGTCGGTGGTGGTCTCACCTACGGATACCAATGGCTGCTGTCTGAGCATCTCAATCTCGAAGGATCCATCGGATTAGGATACATCTACAGCCCATACAAGCTTTACGGAAGATGTGAGAAATGTCTTGACGAGGACCACCGCAACTATGTAGGTCCTACTAAAGCCGCCCTTTCCCTGATATACGCATTCTAGGAACGATATCACCGAGATAGCGAAAAACAAAATCAAACCCTCTTTTACAAGATGAAGAATATGAAGAAAATGAAGCTTTATGCGGTCATTTCGCCCCTTTGCATTCTGTTTGCACAGAGCGCTTTGACTGTCCAAGCCCAGAAGATAGATGATTCGCAGCTACGGTTGGCTGGAGGCAAGATTCTGATAGACAGCGTCTTGACACAGAAGAAGAGCGACAGTCTCAAGGTTGCTTTCCGACTCCATCTCGATAGTCTGCAGCTCAAATCAGAGCAACAGCTGGTTTTCACTCCGCTTATTGCCGGAGAAGATACCATCGCCCTGAATCCCATTATCATCAATGGCAAAAACCAGAACATCAGATACCTGCGCAAAAGCAGCAAACTGAAGAACAGCCAGGCAGTGGTAGTGAGACGCAGGAATGATACCGAACAGCAGGTGCTCTTCTCGCAGACCCTTCCCTACAGAAAGTGGATGAAGGCTTTCAACCTCTCCATGACGGAAGACCTCTGCGGATGCGGCAACCTGATGGATCAGGATACCACTCTGATGGCTAACATCCAGTCGACACCGAGAATCTGTCGCGACCATTACGTGAAGCCAAAGGCTGAAGCCATCAAGGTGAGAGCCGAAAAGGGTGAAGCTTACCTGAGCTTCAAGCTCAACAAGAGCGATATCCTCGCCGACTTCCGTGAGAATGCCACAGAGCTGAGAAAGATTACATCCACCATCGACCTCGTAAAGAACGACAAGGATGTGAGCATCACCAATATCGATATTCATGGCTATGCGTCGCCGGATGGTCCTTACGACAACAATGTGCGACTCGCCAACAATCGTGCGGCTGCCCTGCGCAATTATGTATGCAATCTCTACACTATCGATAAAAAGCTCTTCACCTATCACGCCACCCCAGAAGACTGGGAGGGATTCAAGAAGAAGGTGGAAGCAAGCAGCTTAGCCGATAAGTCTGCCATCCTTACCATCGCCAACTCATCATTGGCACCCGATGCAAAGGACCAGAAAATCAAGAAGCTTTATCCGGCTAGCTATCGCTACATCATGAGTGAGATTTATCCTCGTTTGCGCCACAGCGACTATACGGTAACCTATACCGTTCGTCCTTTCGACATTGAGGAGGCAAAGGTAATCCTGAAGACCAAGCCTCAGCAGTTGTCATTACAGGAGATGTATCTGGTGGCACAGACCTATGAGCCTGGGTCTCCAGAGTTCAACGAGGTATTTGATATTGCCGTCCGTCTCTTCCCTGATGATGAGACTGCCAATCTCAATGCCGCCTGCACAGATTTGCAGAAGGGCGACCTCGTAACTGCCGAAAAGCATCTTGCCAAGGCAGGAAACTCGAAGGAGGCTGAGCGCATCAGAAAGATCTACGAGGAAATGAAGGCGGAACAATAAAAGATATAACTAACATTAAAATCATATAGATTATGAGAATTAAACATTTCTTTGGATTGGCAGTTTTGGCTGCTATGACTGCCAGTTGCTCTAGCAACAACGAGTTAGTAAATGGTGGTAATGGTTCAGGTGAGGTTGAGAATGGTACTGCGTATGCTTCATTCAAGATCAATCTGCCTACAACAAGTGGTACTCGTGCAGACGATCCTAAGCCAGGTACACCATCATTTGATCATGGTACTGCTGCTGAGTATGAGGTTAAGAATGGTACCATCCTTATCTTCGATGCTACTACTGATCAGTTTGTTACAAGTGCCGAGCTTGGAACCATGAACCCTTGGACCGACGTTAAGGCAGATGGTGTTACAACTGCGGCCATTGCTACTGTAAAGCTTTCGAATGTATCGGTAACTGGCAACTATAACGCACTGGTGCTCCTCAACAATAATACTACTGATGCTACTACCAAGAAGGTAACATTGCCTACTACTGCCGATACTTATACAACTTGGAGCCAGGATGTTTTAAAGGCTAATGCTGCCAATTACGTCTCTACAGACGGCATCTTTATGGCAAATGCTCCGATGTATAGTGCAACATCCGAGCCTACAACTCTTGTAAAGATTAAGAATGTTTGCGCTTCACCTGAGGAAGCACAGGCAAAGGCTGCTACTGTGGTTTACGTAGAGCGTGGCTTGGCTAAGGTTACAATGAAAGACTTTACTACAGGTGGTTACTCTATTGATGCTGGAACATACGAAGGCGGCAATGTGAAAATAGAGAATTGGCAGCTCGACGTAACCAATAAGTCTACATTTCCAGTTCATCAGACTGGTACTTTGAAGAGTTCTTGGGCTGAGATATGGAATACACCTCGTTTCTATGATCAAACAAGTACTGCCTTCAAGCGTGTATATTGGGGCGTAGATCCTAACTATAATAATTCTGATTATCAGACTTTGGCAAACTGCCAGACCGCCTTCAACATGATTAAAAACGATGAGGTTACGGGCACGGCAGGTGAGGCCAATCCTCAGTATTGCCTTGAGAACACCTTCGACCTTGACAACATGAAGCAGGGTCAGACCACACGTGTTGTGTTTAAGGCAGTTTTCACTCCTAAGGACTTTACAAGTGAGTATAAGACATTCTATAAGATTGGTAACAACACCACTATCTGGAGCCAAGAAAATCTTGAGAAGCAGATTAAGACCGTTGCTCTCACAGCTATGGGAATTACTGATGATGCCGAGCAGGATAAGTATGGTGTAGACCTTACTAAGGGTACTAACATTAGCGGTAAGGCTGGTCAGCATCTTATTGAGCCAGAAAACATTACCTACTCAGGCGAAGCTTCTTCATCAAAGGTAACAGATGACATTGTCAATAAGATCAACGATAAGCTTGGTTTGTCAAATGCAGCTGGTATCTCTACATATCTCAATGGCGAGGCTTACTACATTGCCCGCATCAAGCACTTCAACGAGTTGACTTCTTGGACAGCTGGTACTCCTTATGGTTCAGACAACGCAGCATTCCTCGGTCGTTACGGTGTGCTCCGCAATAACTGGTACGAGCTTTCTGTAAACTCAGTAAGCGGTCTTGGATATCCTGACGTTCCAGAGGTTAAGCCTACTGTTCCAGACGATGAGAACGATCAGTACATCAACGTCAGCGTGAAGATCCTCGACTGGGCTAAGCGTTCTCAGAGCATTGATTTGTAATAGCGTAATAACTACGAAAGGCGGAGCTTAGGCTCCCGCCTTCGTTAAAACATACGAGTTGTGTTTTCAGCTTCACCATAGTGAAAGCTAGAAACACAACCTGATATTCTGAAACATTATATTGATAATAACCAAAAAGCATCATGGCAAACAAAAAGTTACATAGTTGGATCAGGAAGATACGCATGGAATGGGGATTCGACAGCTTGGCAGCAATCAGCCGATTGACCGCCATCAGCCGCACGACAGCATTCAGCAGCATCGTCGCTCTCGGCAGTATGCTCAGCAGCTGCAACGACTTGATGCACGACGACCTCCCTCCTTGCGATATGGGAGTTGACTTGCAGTTCAAGTACGACTACAACGTCCAGCGCGCTGATATGTTCAACGATCATGTAGGCGGCGTCTGCGTGTTCGTCTTCGATGAGCAGGGCAACCTAGTGGCTCGCCAGGATGCAGCCAACGAGGGAAAATCCCAACCCCTCAAAGACCCTAACTATGCCATGCGCATAGACTTGCAACCTGGCAAATACCGCTTCGCCACCTTCGCCTTCCAGAAGAAATACGAAGAGGCACTGTCACAGGCTGGTGCCAAATTCCACATCGAAGCTCCAACAGCAGGAGAAAGCATCGAAAAACTCCGTGCCCGACTCGACAGAAATGCCGGAAAGGTAGAAAACCAGGCTCTTCCGCTTGATACCCTCTGGCAGGGATTGAGCAACGAAACGGTAGAGGTGAAGGATCTTCAGATTACCCACCATACCATCAGTCTCGTCAGAGACACCAAGCAGCTCACCATCAGTCTGCATCAGCTGGACGCCCCAGCCGACATCCACGCCGAAGACTTCAGTTATCAGATAACTGATGCCAATGGCTACATCAATTACGACAATTCTCTCCTCCCAGACGAGGAGTTGACATACACCCCATACAAGACCTGGACCACCGAGTTCACCACTCCGGAGGGTACCGTACAGGAGCGTACCGCTCACGCCGCCATGATGTTCTCCCGCCTCGTGTTGCATCCAGCAACCGAGAACGACAAGAATGCGATACTGAGCATCTGGAACAAGAAGACGGGCGAAGAAGTGGTCCGCATCAATCTAGCCGATTTTCTGGCACAGGGCCGTGGAGCATTCGAAGCATTGAATTATTCGGCACAGGAGTTCCTGGACAGAGAATACGACTACAAGCTGGACTTTTTCCTGAAAGGCGACAAGTGGCAATACGTTAAGTTGGGCATCTCCATCCTCGATTGGAGCAAGCGCATACAGCGAGCCGACTTATAATCTGATTCCACTTTGTCGAAATTAAACTATTGATATTAGTAAAGTAAAAGACAAAGTTATCATGAGAAGATTTCATATCTATATAGGTTTCATAGTTTGGTTGCTGACTAGTTTATTTGTAGTTAGTTGTAATGACGAGTTGGAGGGTAACGGATATACCCCCAACTCGTCAAGCAACCTGCACGTGCTGGTACCAACCGTGCTCAGTGCGAACGGCAATGATTTCAGCGGCAGTTCCTCTGAGGTTCCTACCTATAATGCTACGGTAGATGAATGCCAGATCAATGATCTTCGCCTCTATGCCTTTCCTGTTAATAATAACGGCAAGCTGGTAGCAGAGAATCTTCCTGCGCCATTGGCAAGTATGATGCTGGAGCCAAACGTTGCCAATTACCAGCTCACCATCGAGCCAGGAACTTACCATATCTATGTAGTTGCCAATATGAGTGATGTGTTGAAAGGCAAGAATATCACTACAGAAGATGAATTGAAAAAACTGGTGCTGGGATATACTTCTAACCAGACTCCGGGTTTACCTATCTCCACCAATATCCCAATGATATACGAGCCAAAGGATATCAACGGCAAAACTGCAGAAACAGTAATCAAGGCGACTGATAAATCAGCAACTGTTATCGCAAATCTGAAGTTTACCTGTGTCAAGGTAAAGTTGAATCTCATTTTCGATCCTGATGTAGCAACTGCATTCAGCGGCAAAAGTTTTTCGATCAAGAATATTATTGCGCAGCAGCTATCTCCAAGCACATCTCTATGCTGGGATGGAAAATTCAGCCAGTCTCAGGTTTCTGATGACTATGCAAAAGGCTTTGATAGCAAGGAATATGAAGTTAACTCTAACAGTAACAGCAATGGCCTTTACTATCCAGATGGTGCGTGGACACGAAATAATGATAATGCAAATATAAACGACAAAGATGTAATCACCCTCAACGAAGGAGCCACAGGCACTGCCAATCCAACAGACGCCACAGCCAAATGGCTTTTCCAGGGTACATACTATTTGCCGGAGAGATACATCGCCGATGCTTCCCAGCAGTCACGACTGGCTATTGAAGGAAGCATCGATGGAAATATCGACAACAAGTATATCATTCCATTAGGTCACAAGCAAAGCTCTACTACAGAGCTTCCAACCTTCCCTCGTGGCACCTACTACGAGATTATCGGCAACATCAAGAGTCTGGGCAATATCACTCTCGACGGCAAGACCTTCATCAAGCCTTGGGAGCCAATGAGCATTGATGCCGACTTCAGCCACACCACGCTGTGGTTAGACAAGACAAAAGCCAAGTTAACTTCGCTCACCAACGACTCAATCTTCTACAAGACCAACGCTGCCGCCGTGGAGTTTGGCTGCGACAAGAAAATCAGAGTCGATGGAAAGGACAAGGACTTTATCATTGCCGCAAAGAAGTATAATGACCGTATCATATTCACCATCAATCCTGCGATTCCTTATACCGCTTATTCGGAAGCAGAAAGGGAAGGCAAGGCTAAGATTTGGGTAAAAGCCAACAACTTGATAAAGTATCTGGATGTGGAATACAATATTCAGCCTCTTTTCGAGGTTGATCCCCTGGAGACAACCATTTTTTATGAGGATGGTGCTGAAACTAACACAAAGAAGTTTACATGGGTTACCAACTTGGGAGGTATTAAGATTGATAAGTACAATTCAACTGTCGGTTCTTCAAATATCACCATCAAGCTGGAAAATTCTGATACTGATGCAAAGGGTACAATCTCTGTGAAGGCAGAAAATAACCCTACAACCACTGTCGAGCATTACTTTAAGGCTTATTCTAAAGATCCGGTTGACGGTAAGAATATAGAGCGTACTATCAAGGTGGTTGTAAAACCTCCATTCGGTGATTACTATATCTATTTCCGTGCTATCAATGACAGAACATACAATGGTGCTAAATATGAGGGGACTCTTGAAGAAAATGTAGATGTGTCGGGAGGTAACAATAATTGGAATGACGGTTGGTTTCTGAATAAAGGGAGCAATACCATTAATGTAGATCGCCATAATTTATATATGTATTATCAATATGGTGAAAGTGGTGGTACTGATAATATACCTGAGGAGAATGTATGGTATTTTACCGGCTATTATACGACTCCAGGAGTGAACGGTCCTGCTGGGCGAAACAGCCGTATGACTGGGGCCGCAAATAATCCGGGATGGTATTATTACATAATACCAAAAGATGCTAAGGGACATAATAATCATAACAAAGAAGATAGGGAAATCAAGCCAGGTGAGACTTTGATGATTTTCTACAGTTACAACAATGATGGTTCAGAGTACCACCGCTGTCCTCACCACATGGAACCAGGTATTCCTCTTTTCAACTACGAAGACCATGAGGGATGGATACTCTATGACCCGACATCAGACCCTACATACCGCATCTTCGACGAAAGACCGGAAGTAGAGAATGTGACATATACAGTGTATTCTCCATATGAAATCAAGAGATGGTCTTGTAACTTTGGAATTTCTAATAACGAATTGACAGGACAATGGACACTTTACGATGAAGTAGGTAGTCGTACAGAATCGAACGGCTCCATGACTTTTTCTGAACAAACAATTGGTGGTAAAAAATGGTATGTGACAAAGATTAAGTTGAAAGCCGTGAAAGGCTATCACGAGAAAACCATTTTGATTCAGAACAACTCTGTTGATACAAATGAGTCCAAAGTCCTTTTCGGAGGTAGAAGTTATGAGAAAGATGGCGATACAGGATGGATTGAAAGAAAAGGTGGCACAATTGTTGCATGGCATCCTGGAGTACCTAAGAGTGGTGATTGGACTGATGAAAACGGAAAAAAACAATGAGAATTAATATGAAAAAGATATTATCACTTTTGCTGACACTGTTAGTATTGAGCAGTTGCAGTGACTCTCTGAACGAGGACGGAGGCTCGGCACCTTCAGATGGGAGCCGACTGGAAGATGGTGGCATCACGCTCACCATCACACTTCCCGACTTTTCAAAAGAGGAACTGACAAGGGCTGGCGATACGGGATTGAAGAGTCTGAACGTAGTGGCTTACGATGATAAAGGTGTGTTCCTGTCGAACCAAAGCGTTTCCGCTTACGAACTTGTGTCGGGCACCGACAACACTTACGAAGTGAAAGTGCCAGTCACGGACAAGGCTACAAAGATTCATCTGGTTGCCAATGCCGGCGATTTGTCAGATACTCAATGTCAGAGTGGTTTGGACAAGGCTGCCATTTCGGGAACAATCAACACAGATAATCCTGTCTGCTGGGGAATGATCAGCGTGTCAGACTTGATGAAGGCAAATCCGGAAATCAGTCTGCTGCGCCAGTTTGCCAAGGTAAACGTCAAGTATGAGAAGACTACATCCAGTGATTTTAACGACGACAATACGTTTGAATTGGAAAGCTTCCAGTTGTATAATGCTGCAAACAAGGGAACCATAGCTCCCAAGGATTTTGACTATAATGCAGCAGCAGTCAATGTGCCAGATGATGCAGGCAAAGCTAATAGCGGATGGCAGACAGGCGAAACACCTTTCTATGAGACTGCCGCCGGTCAAGCCTATCTCATCGTGAAGGGTAAATATAATCGTGTGGAGTCTTACTATAAAGTATCCTTCCTTACCGACAACGACATGACAAAACCGATGGCACTGCTGCGCAACCATGCTTATACGGTGACTATCAAGCACGTCAATACCTACGGATGGCCCACAGTGGATGGGGCTATTGCAGACCCATATCCCGAGAACCGAATGAGGGTGGACGTGAAAGATGATAATCCTTTGGTTAACGATATGATAGCCTGCAAGGACTACCATCTGGGAGTAAGCGACCAAGTAAGCGGCGCATGGAATGATGAGAATATTATCGCCACTGTCGTTACAACTATCAAAAACGACGAGACGCCGACTTTCTCTACGTCCGATGGCTGGATAAAAAAAGATGTTACGACGATCAATAAGACTGGCACTGTGCCTGACGGTCCAAACTCTACTATAGGTACGAAATATCAGATTTCGATTGCGGTAGAAAAAAATGAATACTCTGAGGAACCACGCACAGGAACGGTAATCGTGAAGTCGGGCGACTTGACCCGCACCATAACCGTGACCCAGAAAGGTAAGGACTTCAAGCGTTATGACAGAACCGTAAAGCTTCTAACACCCAGCTATGTGGGCACACAGGAAGAGTATGATGACTATTTCAACAAATTCCTGCCAGGTACTCAAGGTATCAGCCCGAAGGATATGCAGAACGATATTGTCAGAAACGATGGTCTGCACTTCGGTGTGGGAACCAACGAGTTCAGCTACTTGATTCCGAAGAAAACAAGTGACAAAGTGACGATGGGCGCAAGCAGCGACAAGTTTACGGTAACGGATAATGGAGACGGCAACTGGAAAGTGACGCTGAACAGCGGTGCTGACAACTATGACATCTGGATCGGCGACTTCACCATCACTTATCAGGAGAGTGGACACAACATTGCTATCACGTATCCTGTTTATCATTGTGGAATCTTCCACAAGATAGATGCCAGCAACCAGCGACCGCCTGTTGATCAATCTTCTGTCAACGGCCGTTTCTACTATGGTGTAGTGAAGGTGAAAGGAAAGAGTAATACATACGTCATGCTCGACCGCAACCTCGGAGCCTCCAGCGACAGATACTATGCTCCGGGCACCAAGGCGTTGGAAGCTAACAAGGGTGCTATTGGCGGATACTTCCATATTGCCAAAGAAAAGCAGAATCAGACAGATGCGGGTAAAATCAATAATCTGCCTCAAGGTTTCACTATTCCCGAGAATAGTGTGTTCCAAGACATCATAGACGGCAGTAATCTGAAAGTGAAGACCCGCTACACCTTGTCGGGCGAGGCGTACAACAGTGTTGAGATAACAACAGACAATTCGGAGCTGCCCGTAATCTATTTGCCAGCCACAGGATATGTGGAGGGTGAGGCTTTCAGAAATGTTACTCATGTCAGCCTGTGGACACGCACGCTGCTCGCTGGCAGTCAGGGCTTCAGCTCTACGAGTACTGAGTATGGTTTCTGGTATCGCTATTTGGATGTATATGGTAAGATTTGCACCATGTCGAATCTCCGCTTCGTAAGCGGTAGTGCAGGTAAAAACACCGGGACTTACAGGGCCATGCCAATCCGCCTGGTACATGTTCTGCAATAAACATCAGATAAGTGATAAATACAATAACATCTTTTACTTATAATAAAGTTCAAAAACAGCTGTTTTAAAAAGAAGGGTTGGGTTTTCGTGAGAAAGTCCAGCCCTTCTTTTTGTCAGGATACTCCTGACAAGGGGTCAAGGTGTCACTGAGAGGTCGTCATGACAGTACTGACGGATGGTAAAGAATCTTCCGTCAGGCGTCCCAGCGGATTACAAATCCGCAAAGAAAAGGTCGAACATTTTTTTACAGCGGATTGCAAATCCGCTGGGACACCTAGCGGAAGAAAGGAAGATTTAAAATACATATCCGCCCACCAGCTGATTTCCACTTGCACAACAGGTGTTGGGCGAGCGCATATCAGCTGTTATGCAAGCGCACAACAGCTGTTGTGCGGCTGGAGAGATAGGCTTTTCCGGCTTATACTATTAGTTCTTCTGGCAACAAGTAAAGGTTACTCCGAAGACTATTTACGTTAAAGCGATGCAGCAACGATAATACTTACAAGGCACAGCGATAGTACTTACAAGATTGCATCTAACGAGATAACTTCGAAAAATAGGAAGATAGGATTAGTATAATTTTCATTAAAAAAGCAACCTAAAAGTTGCAACAAATCGTTTTTATTCATATCTTTGCATTATAAAAGCATTAAAGATATGAAGTTTGCTAGAATCATCCCTGGTTATGATCATCTCTGGGCTGTTAGAGATGAAAGTCAAAAAGCAGATGAGCTCACTCGTTTGTTTCAAAAGTGGAATAATGCCAATTATCTACTGGACTTCTTTCTAGCTAATCTTGAAGACTTACAAGGATTCTTCCATATTGAAAAAATAAGCGACGCTATTAAAGATACAATGGAAGATGCAGAGGAGTTGGAAAGACTAATTCTGGAATTTCCATATACAGAACATCTAGACGAACTATTTCATCCTTTAAGTCTTTCAGACAATAGAATGAGAGAGTTAACTAGAGAAAAAGCAAGAAACTGGGATAGAAAGAAACATGCTAGCTGGCTTAGAATATACGCTATCAGAATAGAGCCTAATGTATATATTATCACAGGAGGTACTATTAAGCTAACTGCTAAGATGCAAGATAGAGAACATACCCAAATAGAACTTGACAAACTGAATATTTGCCGAGAATATTTAATACAGAACGGAGTGTTCGATCAAGATAGTTTTATTGATTATATAAAGGAGGAATAAATATGAAAGAGAAAACATTAAGATTCTTAGAGGCACATGAAAGCCATGAAGCCTCTTCATTTGTAGATGAAGCCAAGTGGAGACAGGAAAACAATGCCTGGATAAGATGGTCGCAGAGCATTGCGCTAAAAATTGTCGATTTCATGCAAGAGAATAATTTATCAAGAGCTGATATTGCTGAGCGGTTGGGATGCACTCCACAATACGTAAGCAAAATTTTGTCCGGAAAGACTAACTTCTCGTTCAAAACCATCGCAGAAATTGAACGCCGACTTGGTATTTCTTGTATGGAAAAAGCTTTTGCATAATGCCTGAAAACTCTCGCAACCCACTCTTCACCCTAATAAAGCAACTCATACACAAGCACTTATACCAGTTTGGTGAAGGGTGAAGAGTGTTTTTGAAAGTGGCTTGCAGTTTCCCTATAAGTTCAGGCATCTATCGCCTGGCTTATGGGGAGAACTTGTATCTGATAATTTTATGATTTCAATTGATGCAATTGCTCATGGGTTAAGCCTGTCAGTTCCATAATAGAGTCATCATCCATACCCTTTAATAGCATTTTCTTCGCTATATCAAGACTTTTGTGATAACTACCTCTTGCTTCACCTTTGGCAACACCTTCATCAATACCATTCATGTAATAGCTCATTAAGACACCATAGTAATCATC
>ENA-ORMX01001380-ORMX01001380.1-human-gut-metagenome-genome-assembly--contig:-NODE-1380-length-15894-cov-4.411832_pt1 | contig 15894 bp, 20 predicted proteins | sample MGYA00242108_ERZ509007 | MGnify/ENA primary metagenome ERZ509007 (study PRJEB26280, sample SAMEA2338745) | human gut metagenome | biome: human gut; feature: human-associated habitat; material: faeces...
GCTCACGCAGGCTCAGGTCCGCGAGATCGCTGAGAAGAAGATGCCCGACCTCAACGCAGCCAGCATTGAGACTGCGATGAGCATGGTCAAGGGTACCGCCCGCTCCATGGGCGTGACTGTCGCCGACGCCTAAAAGGCGGTGAAAAGCGCGGCTTGCCGCGCGAGGCGGCTTGCGTTAAGCAGGCCGGAAACTGTGGGAGGATTTTAAGCCGTTTGTACCACAAGGAGGAACATAAACATGAAGCATGGCAAGAAGTATCTTGAGAGCGCGAAGCTCATCGAAAGCAACAAGCTGTATGATCCGGACGAGGCTGTGAAGCTCGCTCTGCAGACCGCGAAGACGAAGTTCGACGAGACCATGGAGATCTCCGTGCGTCTGGGCGTCGATCCGCGTCAGGCCGATCAGCAGGTCCGCGGCGCTGTCGTGCTGCCGCACGGCACCGGCAAGAAGGTTCGCGTCCTCGTGTTCGCCAAGGGCGAGCAGGCCAAGGCCGCCGAGGAGGCCGCCAAGGCAGCGGAAAACGCTGCGGAGACCGCTGCCGAAGCCACCGCCGAGGCCGCAGCCCAGACCGCAGAGACCGCTGCCGCCCTGCCGGAGACCATCCCCGCCGGGCAGAGCGCTGCCCCTGCCAATGTAACTGCACCTGCTCTCGGAGAGCCGGTCTCCGAATGATGATAAAGAAAGGTCTGATCCTATGATGGAAGATGACAAGGAGCCGGTCTACGCCTCCAAGGCAAAGCCATGGCTGAAATATTATGACGAAAAGTACATCCATCAATCCGTGCCGGAGTGCTCGGCCTTTGCGCTGGTCTGCCGCAGCAACGAGCGGCATCTGGGCGACACCGCGCTGGAATACTACGGCCGCAAGTTCAGCTATGCCGACCTGATCGTGCAGGTAAAAAAGACCGCCGCCGCCCTGCAGGCGCTGGGGGTGAAAAAGGGCGATATCATCACGGTGGTCAGCGTGATGACCCCGGAGGTGGTCTACACCTTCTACGCCGCCGACCTGCTGGGCGCTACCCTGAATCTGGTAGACCCCCGGTACAGCGCCGAGGGCATCCGGGAGTACATCCAGGAGGTGGAGTCCCGCCTGCTGATCTGCCTGAACGTGGTGTACCCCCGCTGCCATCAGGCCGCAAAGCGCACCAGCGTGGAGCGGGTGGTGGTGCTCAGCCCCGCCGACAGTCTGCCGCTGGCCAAAGCCGTGGGCTACAAGCTGACAGAGCCGGATAAAAACCGCTACGCCTCCAACGTGCTGCGCTGGAAGGACTTTATCGCCGCAGGCAAGGGGCACAGCCCCGCCGCCGTGCCCTACGACCCCCAGCACACCTGCGTGGTGGTGCACACCGGCGGCACCACCGGCTCGCCCAAGGGCGTTATGCTGACCGACTACTGCTTCAACGCCCTTGCACAGGAGTTTGCCGCCCAGAGCCGTCTGTTCCACCGCGGGCAGAAGCTGCTGAACGTGATGCCGCCCTTCATCGCCTACGGTTACAGCTGCGGCATCCATATGCCGCTGGTCATGGGGCTGCATATCATCATCATCCCCAATCTGGACCCGGATAAGCTGGGCGCACTGGTGTGGAAGTACAAGCCCGCGCACATGTTCGGCGTGCCCACCCACTACCAGCAGCTTGCCGCCGACCCGCTGCTGAAAAACAAAGACCTCTCCTTCATCCGCAACTACGCCGCCGGAGGCGATTCCCTCTCGCTGGGCGCGGAGCAGACGGTGAACCAGTTCCTCAAAGCCCACGGGGTGGAGTACCCGCTGGCAAAGGGCTACGGCATGACCGAGGTATCCTCGGCAGCCACCATTGCCGCCGGCAACGTGACAAAGCCCGGCAGCGTGGGCATCCCCATGGTCAACACGGTGGTCTCCATCTTCGAGCCGGGCACCGAGACCGAGCTGCCCATCGGTCAGCGCGGCGAGATCTGCATCTGCACCCCCACCGCCATGAAGGGCTACTACAACAAGCCCGAGGAGACCGCCTACCTGCTGCGCCGCCACGCGGACGGCCAGCTGTGGGCGCACACCGGCGATATCGGCTCCATGGACGAGGACGGCTTTGTGTATCTGGACGCCCGCATCAAGCGCATCATCATCCGGCACGACGGCTTCAAGGTGTTCCCCTCCATGATCGAAAACGTCATCAGCCGCCACCCCGCCGTGCAGCAGTGCTGCGTGGTGGGCTGCGCCGATACCGACCACACCCAGGGACGTCTGCCCTTCGTTTTTGTGGTGCTGGAGCCTGCCGCCACCGGCAAAAAGCGCCAGATCCTGCGGGAGCTGCGCCAGCTGTGCCGCGAGGAGCTGCCGGAGTATGTGCAGCCCGCCGCCTCGGCCTATAAGATCATTCCCGAAATGCCCCTGACCCCCGCCGGTAAGGCCGACTACCGTAAGCTGGAAGAAGAGGTGGGGTAACCCCTCCCGTGAAAAGGGGATTCAGAAAAGCCCGCAGGCTTTTCTGAATCCCGAATAAAAAAACTAATTCCGCTATTTATGCGCAGAGCGCACGCGGCGCGCATTCCAAACCGTTCTCTCAGAACCGCAGCCGCATCTGATACCACACCACCCCGCCGTGGGTAGAGCCGGAAACGCCCTCGTTCACAAAGCCGAACTTGGCGTAATAGTGCAAAAGCTTTTCCTTGCAGGTCAGCACCAGCCCCCTGCGCCCCTGTGCGCGGGCATCTGCAATGGCCCGCTGCAGCAGCAGCCCGGCGTAGCCTTGGCAGCGGCAGCGCGGGAGGGTGTTCACCCCAAAGATCATCTGCCATGCGCCGTTTTCATCATGCAGGGCGGCATCTGCGTACATCGCATCGGTCAGGTCGGGCGTGTCGGTGCAAAAGCCGTCCACAAAGGCCGCCAGCTGCCCATCCTCAAACAGCAGCCAGAAGTGGTTTGCATAGTGTGCCAGCCGCCCGGCAAATTCCTCTGCCGTGGCAGCCTCCGCTGCCGGAAAACAGGCCGCCTCCACGGCGGCAATGGCAGGCAGGTCATCCATAGTCGAGTTGCGGATCTCCATGGTATCTCCCCTTTTCTTTTTTCTATTCAGTGTACCACAGCCGCCGCGCAAAGGCAAAGTGTTTGCATCTGTTCCCTGTCCGTGCTACAATGGCTATACTGCTATAGAAAGGAGCTGACGCCATGCCCACCGAAAACCATACCACCCTTACCCCGGATACGCCGGTGCGCTACCTGAAGGGCGTCGGCCCCAAGACCGCCGAGCGGTTCGAGAAGCTGGGCATCGTGACGCTGGCCGACCTGCTGTGCCACTACCCCCGCAGATATATCGACTTCACGAAGCCCTACTCCATCGCAGAGGCCCCCGCCGATGTGGAATGCGTGGTAAAGGCCGAGGTGTTCGTAAAGCCCGGCGGGCGCATCCTGCCGGGCGGACGGCGGATGGAGCGCATCACCGCCGGGGACGATGTGTCCAGTCTGGAGATCACATGGTTCAATAATCCCTATGCCGCCCAGAAGCTGCAGCTGGGGCAGGAATACTATTTTCAGGGCATCGTTACCGGCGGGATGCTGCGCCGCCAGATGGTCAACCCGCAGGTGCGCACAGCCGAGCAGATCAAGGCTTCCCCCTTTGAAGCTGTCTACCCCCAGACTGAGGGCCTGACCAGCAATGCCATTGCCAAATGTGTGCGTCAGCTTCTGCCCCACGCAGAGCTGCTGCCCGACCCGCTGCCGCCGGAAATGCTGGCAAAATACCGTCTGCTCTCCAAGGCAGATGCCGTGCGGGCCATCCACTGCCCTGCCACGGAAGAGCAGGCCTATGCCGCCCGGCGGCGGCTCATTTACGAAGAGCTGCTGGTGCTGCAGCTGGGCATTGGCCGGATGAAAAACCGGGGTGCCGCTGCCACCGGTGCCCCCATGCAGCTTGCCGACCCGTCCCCGTTCTGGGCCAGTCTGCCCTTCTCCCCCACCGGTGCCCAGCGCCGGGCCGTGAGCGAGATTCTGGCCGACATGGCGGGCCAGACCTCCATGAACCGCCTTTTGCAGGGCGATGTGGGCAGCGGCAAAACGCTGGTGGCGGCTGCCGCCATCTGGGCGTGCATCCGGGCGGGGTATCAGGCCGCGCTGCTGGCCCCCACCGAAATTTTAGCCGCCCAGCACGCCGAGGGCCTGAACCGGATGCTTGCCCCCTTCGGGATGCGGGTAGCCCTGCTGACCGGCGGCATGAAGGCCGCTGCACGACGCACCACGCTTGCCGCCATCCGGAACGACGAAGCCGACCTTGTGGTGGGCACCCACGCCATCCTCAGCGAGGGCGTTGAATTTGCCCGGCTGGGTCTTGCCGTGATCGACGAGCAGCACCGCTTTGGGGTGCGGCAGCGCGGGATGCTGGCCGAAAAAGCCGCGAACCCGCATCTGCTGGTGATGAGCGCCACTCCCATCCCCCGCACGCTGGGCCTGCTCATCTACGGCGACCTGGACATCTCCATTCTGGACGAGCTGCCGCCGGGCCGCACACCGGTCAAGACCCGCTGCATCACCGGCAAAAAGCGGCGTGACCTCTATCATTTTCTCGATCAGGAGATCGGCAGAGGGCGGCAGGTGTATCTGGTGTGCCCGGCCATTGAGGATGTGCCGGACGGCGGGCTGAACGCCGTCAAGACCTACTACGAGGACATTGCCAAGGCCCTGCTGCCGGACCGCCGGGTAGGCCTGATGCACGGCAAGCTGAAACCCAAGGAAAAAACCGCCGTCATGGAGGACTTCAAGGCCGGACGTCTGGATGCGCTGGTATCCACCACCGTCATTGAGGTGGGCGTGGATGTGCCCAATGCCAGCGTAATGGTGATCGAAAACGCAGAGCGCTACGGCCTGAGCGCTCTGCACCAGCTGCGCGGCCGCGTGGGACGCGGCGCTGCGGAAAGCTGGTGCTTCCTTGTCAGCGACAACCAAAGCGAAAACGTACAAAAACGGCTGAAATTTTTGTGCAGCACCACGGACGGCTTTGCGGTGGCGCAGTACGATCTGGAGACCCGCGGCCCCGGCGACTTTTTCGGCAGCCGCCAGCACGGCCTGCCCACCCTGCAGATCGCCGACCTGATGAACGACACCCGCACCCTTCACGCCGCCCAGAGCGAGGCCGCCGCCATGCTGGCAGAAGACCCTCTGCTGGAAGCGCCGGAGCACGCACTGCTGGAACAGCAGGTGCAACAGATGTTTGAGAAAGCCGGAGCCATGAACTGATCCTGAAGTTTTTGCGCACAAGCAGCATCAAATGCAAAAGCCGCTGCACGGCTGGTGCAGCGGCCCCTGTTATCGAACGGAACGCTTTGCGTGCCGTTCGCCCATGCTTATCACATCGCAGAACACGCAGCGGCTTTTGGTGGAAAGCTGGGTATCCTTATGATAGCAACCAAAAAACCACTTGTCGTAGGTCAGCTTCAACAAAATTTTATCCAGAAAACTGTGCAGCTGGTTGTTCTCGCCGCTGGCAAGGGCGGTAAAATCCAAAAATCTGCTTGGCGCATCGTGGGTCAGCACATAATCCACTTTGTAATCGCAGGCTGCAAGGTTCTCCTCACAGAAGGCGTATTCCTCATCCGAGGGCATTTCTTCCTTCCACCAGTTCACGCCGGGTTCCCGGTCCTCCCGGTCCTGACTTTCCGCACCGCCAAAGCACAGATACTTTTTTTCTTCCAGTTCCAGCACGCTGCCGCGGCACACATGGTACACATTGCCGCCCAGTGCCTGCACCTTGCCGCCAAAGCGTTCCTCGGTGGGATACTGCTTCAAAAGATCATAGTTTTCGTGGCTTCCGTCCAGAAACAGCAGGGTATACGGGCGCTTGCGCAGCCAATCCAGCTTTTTCTGTTCCTCCCTGCTGCCGTCCCACACAAAACCAAAATCCCCCAGCACCACCACGGTGTCCCGTTTGCCCAGCCAGCGCAGCTTGCCGTGTTTGAAGCGGTCGATGTCGCCGTGGGTGTCCCCTGTCAGATATACCATTCCTGTCCTCCCTGACCGGATGTGAAATCGGCACAATAAGCCTTGTCACACCCCGCCAAACCTGTTATTATAAAGAATACAGCCTTCCGCTGTGATCTCGTTCTTACCCGGCGCACGGCGCTTGTGCCGCGCTGCCTGTTGTTTTATATTATCGCTTTTTAAAGGAATTGTCCACATGAAACGTATTTTTGCACTGGTTTTGTCGTTCGCTGTCCTGTTCAGCTGCCTGCTTCTGCCTGCCGGCGCCATGTTCGACCCCACCCCGGTCTATCAGGTGCAGGCGCAGAGCGCCTACATCGTCAACACCGACACCAACATCATCGTCTACGATAAGGACAGCGCAAAGCAGGTACCGGCCGGCGGCCTGACCAAGTATATGACCGTCGCCCTGCTGCTGACCAACTACGCCGACCATCTGGACGACACCTTCCAGATGCCGTTCGCCATTTCGGATTATGTATACAACACCAACAACGCCGACATGCGTTCCAACGAGACCTTCACCTACCGGGAAGCTGTCTACGCCATGCTGACCCGCAACGCCAACGAAGCCGCCATGGGTCTGGCCTACACCCTTTCCGGCGGCGATCTGGCCGGCTGGGTGAGCCAGATGAACACCCTGTCCCAGCGCATCGGCACCACCGGCAGCACATGGACCGACGCCTGCGGCATCGACAGCGGCAATGTGACCTGCGCCGTGGATATGTACCTGATCCTGCGCTATCTGATGAGCTTCGATGCCTTTGCCGAGATCTCCGGTGCTCCCACCTTTACGATGCCCGCCAAGGAAAAGCACCGGTCGTCCTCTATTCTGGTCAGCCAGAACGCCGCGCTGAGCAAATCCAGCGGCGGCAAATACTACCGCAGCGCCATGCAGGGCGGCATGTGCGATGTGACCGCCTTTAAAAATGACAGCGGCCGCCAGAGCTATGTTTCCTGGGCCAACAAGGACGGTGCAACCTATATTTTCTGCGTGATGCAGAGCCCCGACACCTGCGACGATTTCGGCTACGCCAACCGCCGCCCCGCCCTGTGCGAGACCGTGAAGCTGATGGACTGGGTGTTCGACAGCTTTTCCATTCAGGCCGCGCTGGACACCGACCTTACGCTGGCCGAGATCCCGGTGAAGTATTCCTCCGACACCAGCTCCCTGCAACTGTACCCCGCCGACAGCATGATGACCCTGCTGCCCTCCACCGGCGACGGCAGCGTGACCCAGAAATATTTTCACCTGCCGGATGCGGTCAGTGCGCCCATCCAGCAGGGCGATGTGGTGGGCACTGTGGAACTGAAGCTGGCCGGTGAGTCCATCGGCGTGGTGGACCTGATCGCCGGGCAGGACGTCAGTCTGAACCCGCTGCTGTTCACGGTGGCCCGGTTCCGGGAGTTCCTTGGCAGTCTGTACCTCAAAGTTGTGATAACGCTAAGTATTATCTCTGCCGCAATTTACTTTTTGTGGACATTCCTGAACGGCTGGAACCGCCGCAAGCCCACCAGAAAGATCCACCGCCGCTGAGTTTTGCACCGTTCGGCCGCACTTTGTGGAAAAAAGTGACGCAAAAAGCCCCGCCAGCCTTTTCAGGATGACGGGGCTTTTGGTTGCGCCAGCAGGAGTCGAACCTACGATGGGGGAGTCAAAGTCCCCTGCCTTACCGCTTGGCGATGGCGCATCGTGCAAGATATTATACCATATTCTTTGTTTTTCCACAAGGGGAAGGCTCCACTTTTCCGCTTTTGCGGCCATCCTCCGCAGCCTTTTGTGCTGCTTGATTTGTAAAAAAGCGGTTTTTTTTCCATTCCTGCAGCAAAATCCGCCCGATTTGTTGCGCTTTTGTTGCACTCCGTGTGGTAAAAATAAATCTGAATAAACCTCCTCATCCCGACTTTTTCGTCTGCTGCCCTGTGGCGGGGAGACACGAGGTCTGTTCTGGTGTTTCCGCAGTCGGCTGCACCATCCCCCAACTCGTCAGGAAAGTGAGGAGTCCTATGAAAAAGATCTTAAAAATGCTGGTTCTTGGCCTGCTCAGTGCGGCGCTGCTGTGCTGTGCACTGCCCTCCGCCTTTGCCGCAGAGCAAAAGGACGCACAGATCTACACCATTGGTCTGGATGCCATGGGCGGCACCAGCTCTGTTGTTGCCGTTACCACCAACCTGAACGGCAAGCTCAGCGCTCTGCCCGCCCAGCCCACGCTGGACGGCTACACCTTTGATGGCTGGTACACCGAGACGGTGGGCGGCACAAAGGTCACCACTTCAACGGTGTTCACAGGGGATACCACCGTGTATGCCCACTGGACCGTCAAGAGCACCGCCGCTTCCAGCAGCACCAGCACCTCCAAGCCCGCTCAGCCCGAGCAGACGGAACAGGATGACGGCATGACCCTGAGCATCCTTACTGTTGCCGGTGCCCTGCTCACCACGCTGGCCGTGGCTGCCTTTATGTAACGACCTGTTTTCGCTTTACACTTCATCAAACCATCAATCGAAAGGAAGATTCCCCATGTCTGTTATGAAACTGCCTGCTAATTACGCCGTCATCAATGAAGAGGAAATGGTCTATCTGGATGGCGGTGCCAGCGACCTGTACAACGACTTCCTGAATGTGGGCAAGGTGTTCAACGCCATCGCCCGCATTTTCTCGGGTGCAAGCTCCATCATCAACAACGTCAACGTGATCTATCAGTCCTTCCTGACCCTGAGCGACCTGCTGAAGGGCTTCTGAGCGCATCCCGCGTTTTCTGTAATTTTCAAGAACTGTTCTCGTTTAGGGGACAGTTCTTTTTGTTTTCATCCATTCTTTCAATCTTCCGCAGCAGCACTCCATTTATTGGAAAATATTTTTTATGATTTTTGCAGATAGATGCATAAAGCAGCCTTTTTGTTACGCTTCTGTTGCAGTTTCTGTGATAATATTGTTACACATTCGTGTCAGTGTTGTTGCACATCATATGCTATCCTATAGATTGTGCGTTTGACTTTTAAATATACGCAGTCCGGCGGAAAGACGGTACTTCAAAACCGCCATTTTCACAACGGAAAATTTGTGTTTGATAACTTTTTTCCGGTCGCTCAGACCATCTTTTGCGGAGAAACAGACCATTATGCCAGACCGTGAACTGCGGCGGATGCGCCGCGCCGAATTAGTCGAGATCATTCTGGCCCTCAAGCAGACCGAGGACAGGCTCCGGGCAGAGAACGCTGCCCTGTCTGCCCAGCTGCAGGAGCGTCAGATCCATATTGAAAACGCCGGTTCCATTGCGCAGGCCGCGCTGGAGCTGAACAAGGTGTTTGAAGCCGCACAGGCCGCTGCGGACGAGTACGTTGCATCGGTGCGCGCCGCAAACAAAAACACCGATGCCGCTGCCAATGCCCTGCGGGCACAGGCTGAGGCCGAGGCGGAGCAGATCCTTGCGCAGGCCCAGACCGAAGCCGCGAACCTGAAGGCCCGCACCCAGAAAGAGTGTGACGAGCAGGCAGAGGCTGCGGCGCGCAGCCGTGCCCAGACCGAGGCCGACTGCAAGGCCATGCTTGCGCGGACCCAGCAGGAGATCCAGCAGCGCTGGGCCGCCTTTGACCGCCGCGCCAGCGAGCTGCTGGACGGCTACCACAGCACGGAGTTCCTGCCGGAGGAGCGTGCCGAAAAATGCGACAAATGAAAGAGCAAAAGATCAAGTTCACGCCTATCCCCTCCACCGCCGAGGTGAAGGCAGAGCGTGACCGGCTGGCTTACCGCCGCCGCTACCTCCGCGTGCTGCGCAGCACGGTGTATGCCCTGCTGGTGGTTGCAGCCGTTGCGGTGCTGTTGGCCACCCTGTTTTTGCCGGTGCTTCAGGTCTCCGGCGACAGCATGAATCCCACCCTGCAGGACAAGGACATCATCCTGCTGGTCAAGACCAGCAACATGAAAACCGGCGACCTGTGCGGTTTTTACTGGCAGAACAAGCTTCTGCTCAAGCGTGTCATCGGCCTGCCGGGCGACGTGATCACGCTGGATGAGGACGGCATTGTCACCGTGAACGGTCAGACGCTGGACGAGCCATACGTGGACGAGCTTGCCTTGGGGGAATGCGACATCAAGTTCCCCTATCAGGTGCCGGAAAACCGCTATTTTGTGCTGGGTGACCATCGGTCCACCTCCATCGACAGCCGCAGCAGTGTGATCGGCTCGGTGGAAAAAAGCCAGATCGTGGGCAAGGTCTTTCTGAGGATCTGGCCCTTGTCCGGTTTTTCGCTGATGTCCTAGTTCCGGCGGGGCCGGTATTACTTTGTGACAGCAGACGGCACAGCTATAACGCTTACCGCTCTGATGTGTTTGGTCTGCAGAGTGTGCAGATGCAGAAGGCAGGGCTGCACCCTTCTTACGCAGTGGCAAGATCATTCCTGCGCTGTATGCGGACCCGATAAAGGAATCAAAAGCAAAATCTGAGAGGAGTTTTTACAAGCGATGAAAAAGACGTTCAAAAAACTCATGGCGGCTCTGCTGGCTGTTGCCTTGCTGTGCGCCATGGCGGTGCCTGCAATGGCGGAGGGGAACAGCTTTCAAATCTCTGCGCCAAATAATGGCCATACTTACAAGATTTATCAAATTTTCACCGGTACTCCTTCTACTGATTCAGACGGTAATAAAGTGCTCTCTGATATCAAGTGGGGTTCAAACGCCTCTGGCGAGGGTCATACCACCGGTGCTTCTGTCGATTCCAGTATTCTGACTACTCTGGCTGGAACTTCTGGTGAAACCAACATTTTAAATCTTGTCAAAAATTACGTTGACCTCAATAGCACTGCAGCATTTACTGCTACCTATAATAATCCGGCTACTGTTCCTGCCGGCTATTATCTCATTAAAGATGACGAGAGCGTTATTTTGAACAGCGGTGATTCTTACAGTCTTTATCTCGTTGAAGTAATCAATGCTGATGTTACCATCACTCCCAAAACCGATGCTCCTTCTGTTGAGAAAAAGGTTAAAGAAAATGTAAAGGTTTCCGATGCCACTTATGGCGCGGGTTACAACGATACCGCTGACTATAATATTGGCGATATGGTTCCGTTTAAGCTGATTGGTAAAGTACCCAGCATGGAGCACTACACTACTTACGAGTATATTTTCCATGATACGCTTGCCACTGCTTTTGATGCTCCGAATGCAAGTGACATTCATGTTTCTCTTGCTGACAGCAAAGACAGTGATGGTGCTGCCATTGATGCTAGTTCCTATACAGTATCCGCCACTGGTCATAACATTACTATCACCTTTACTAACCTGAAAAATGTTTCCGATATTGCAGCTGGCAAGTATATTATCGTAACATACAGTGCAAAGCTGAATAACTCTGCTTCTATTGGTACCGCCGCTCCCGGCAACACGAATGAAGTTTACCTGGAGTACTCCAACAATCCCAACACTTCCAGCAAGGGCGAGACCATTCACGACAAAGTTATTGTTTTTACCTATAAACTTGATGTAACCAAGATTGATGCCAAAAATCATGATATCAAACTGAAAGATGCAGAATTTAAGCTGTTGAATTCTGACAAGACAAAAGCTGCCAGTGTCGTTGACGGAAAGTTTGCTGGTTGGGTTGAAGAGAGTTCTGGCACAATTTTGAAGTCTGATAATAACGGCTTCTTCAGCGTAACTGGTCTGGATGATGGCACATACTATCTGAAAGAAATCAAGGCTCCTGAGGGTTATAATACCCTGACATCTCCCGTCAAGGTCGTTATTTCTGCTAATACAAATAATGGCCAGAACCGTTCCGGTGAAACCACTGATCTTACCACCATCAACATTTCGGTCAACGATGCCGACCCCACGAATGGAAACGTTGCAAATGGCACTGTGAGCATTGAAGTCGAGAACAACGCCGGTGCTACCCTGCCCTCCACCGGCGGCATGGGCACCACCCTGTTCTATGTTATCGGCGGCGGCCTGATGGTAGCAGCAGTGGTCCTGCTGGTCACCAAGAAGCGCATGGAGAACAAGTAATTCTTCTCCCCGGAAAAATCCTATAGCAACAGGAGATGCGGAGGTCTTGCGGCCTCCGCATCCTTTCCTTAATCTTATAACATTAGGGAGCAGCCCATGAAAAAGAACAAAAGTACAATCATCCTGATCCTCGTCTTTTTCGTGGGTCTATCCGTGATGCTATACCCCACCATCAGCGACTACGTCAACCAGCTGCACCAGACCCGTGCTGTGGCCAACTATGCCGCCGATGTGGATAAGCTGTCGGATGCGGATTACACCGCCTATTTTGAAGCGGCCGATGCCTTCAATGCGCAGATCGCCGCAGACCCGGATGCGTTGTATTTCCCGCAGCGCTTTCCCACCTACGAAAGCACGCTGGATGTGACCGGCACCGGCATTATGGGCTACATCACCACCGACGAAGTAAACAGCATCCAGAACGCCGTCGAAGAGGGCGACACCGAGGACTAAATCGCACACCGGGCAGGGGAGCCGAAAGGCTCCCGCGCCCACGTTTTACAGGAGGAAGAACCATGATGACCAATCTTTTCATGCTGGCCGGATACTCCCAGTATCAGGCGCAGTGCATCGCCCCGTTTGGCTATGTGATCGCCGCCGGAATCTTGGCACAGGCCGTTGCCCCCGTCGTCGATCAGTACATCTACCGCCGCCGCTGGAACGAAGTCCAGCAGCGCGAAGCGGAAAGGGCAGAAGCCGCAGCAGCGGAAGCCCGCAAGCAAGCTCACCGTCGTGAGGTCATGGACTTCCTGATGCGCGAAATCGCATGAGGGCCTGTTTTTTCATGCCTTTGTAACTCACAATAATGAGTAAACGACATAATCGAGATGCAAATGCACTCAAAAACAAGGAGGTTTTGAATGTACATCGGAACGAAGCTCAAAAACCTGCTGGAAGAATCCGGCCAGCGGCAGGCGCAGGTGGCCCGGAAGATGGGCTGGACAGAAGCGAACCTGAGCCGTGCTCTTACCAACAGGCACAGCCTGAACCTGTCGTCGGTCTTGAAGATCGCGGGCGGCATCGGGCTGGAACTCCGCATTGAGGACGCGGACGGAAACCGCCACCCGGCCGCCGACGTGGAGAAGTTTGTAAAGGCTGCGGCAGATACCACCATGTCGTGGAACGACGCAGAGACCATCTTGAAAGCACTTGGCTTTTTTCTTGAATTCGATTGGAGGTAAACCATGATCGAGAAAGAAATCACCACCATGAACCTGAACAACGCCAAATACTACGGCCAGAACCCGCAGATGAACCAATTCGCCGAAGAACTGGCCGAACTCATTCAGGCCGTTGTTGAAGGGGATCCGCAGCACATCGCCGAGGAAATCGCGGACGTTGAGCTCTTGATCGAGCAGCTTGAGCATCTGCTGCCGCTGGACGCCGACAACATCGCGGGCGTTGCATGGTCGTACACCAATGATAACGTCAACTTGGACAGCTTTTTGTCCTGCATCTGGAATCTGGCTGCCCCGATCAAGAGCATCAATAAGTACCGCAGGGCGCAGATGAACATGAGCAGAAATCTCTATTCATCCAAAGAGGAAGCACATTTCAACAGCCGCACTGCAAAGGACGATCTGGAGCTTTGCATGGGCGGCCTTGTTTCCACTATCAAGTGGCTGATCAAGAAGTACAGCATCGCGAACGACGTGTTTTTGTCCATCAAGGCGTACAAAGTGCAGCGCACCCGCGACCGCATTGAACTTGAAACCGGCTCCATCTGCAAAAAGACCGTTGACGACAAAGCTGTTGCACAGGCGCAGGATTTGGGCGACTACTGCAAGCAGCAGACCGAATGTGAACCCGGCGGCTGTATCTTTGCAACGACCGGCGAGGGCTGCATCTTGGCAGATTATGTTCGGCCTGAACTCTGGCCCGATGCCATCGCTAAAAAGAACCAGCAGGAGGGCCGGAAGAATGGATAAGCCCGGAAAAATCAAGATCGGCTGCTGCCCCATCTGCGGCGGCACCATCAAGCGAATGAATCTGCGCAAGATAGCCCGGCTGAATCAGGTGTACGGCTTTAAGATGGCGTTGGGCGGCGTCAATGACACATGGGGCGCCTTGATCTACAACTTTTCTGCAGAGCTGGAATTGAGCGAAGAACAGACTGCCAAGCTTTCCAAAATTGCCGAACCATACGAACAGATGATGATGGGCTTTTTGCAGGAAGATATGTCGCCGGAGGACTTTGCCGACTACATCGTGGCAAAGTCCAAAGAATGCACGGCCCGTCTGAAAGAAAGGTGGGGCTGATATGGCACTGACGAAATATGTAAACGTCTACAAATGCCGCCTTTGTGGGGAGATATACACTCCCAGCGGAACGAATAGCGAGATCGCAGCATGGAAAGGCACTCTCCATGAAATCATGCGGGCAAGCGGTTTGGATACGCCCTGCTCGACGCCGGAAGTCACACCGACCATGTTTGAGATGCACTGCTGCAAAGATGGCAACTATGGCGTAGCGGAATTTCAGGGAACACGAAAGGCGGAACCAACATGGCAAGAGATTTCAAACGCATCTTCAAATGCCGCAACTGCGGACAGCTCATTATCACCGACGTACGATTGACATACAGCGCAGAATGGATGCTTACCGATATTTTCAAAAATAACGATGATTATGTGCCAGTCATTCAAGGCTCGCAGCTTTCGCAGTCCGTAGAAATGTTTCACCGCTGCGACCCGGAGAACCTCTGCATTTGCGATTTTATAGGATGGAGGCCTGACAACGATGCAAAGCTGTGAGCAGCTTTCTTTCTTTTCCATGCCCCTGCAGGCTGGCCGAACAGCTATCTGCTGCATGGATGGCCAGAGCAAGGATGCCACACCGGCCGAAAGCTGGATGCGAGATCTCGTTCAGGGCGCGGAATACACCGTATACGTTGCCGGGCATCCGCTGGTCTTGAAGCCCGTCCCCGGAACGCCTGACAGCATCCAAAGCGGGCACGAATACTACCACTACACCATCGGCCCGCGCCTGTACGCGGGGACGTTTGTCGGGAGGATGCGGCATTAAGAAGCCTTGAAGAAATCGACCGCGATCTGGAAATCGCCTACGCCGATATGAAGAACTTTATTCACAGTGGTATGCACATCTCCCCGGTGCTGGAAGATGACATCGACGAGCTGCGGGACGAACGCGCCGCCGTCGTCAAGGCCATGCAGGACGCGGGTCTGATGCGGTATGAGGTCTGCATCTTGCCGAAGCCGGAAAACACGTCCAGCTATTGCGCTGCATTCTACAAGATCACGGCCACAAGCAGAGATCAGGCTTTCGAGCATGGCAAGGAAACCTTTATCCGTGGCTTTGCAAACTGCGGCGTCACTGCAGAAGATTTTGACGCAGGATATGACATCGGCGTCACGAAAGGAGAAAAGATTGAATGAAAGCACACGTTTCAAACGGCTGCAAGCCCTGCCCGTTTTGCGGCGCACCTGTCACGGTGCGCCTTATGAGAAAAGGCCCTGACTTCATCGCCTGCACCAACAAGCGGGAGTGCGGCGCGATCGTCAGCTTTAACAATACCCCGTGCGACTGTTTCGGGGCATCCCCGGTGGACTACTTCAACAGGAGGACCAGCGATGAGCAACTATCTGAATGACCGCCCGGACGATGACCGCCGCCTTGTGACGGAAGTCTGCCCCAACTGCGACAACGAGGTCTCGATGGTCTGGGACGTCGAGCAGAACGGCTACAAGGCCACCTGCCCCTACTGCGGCGGCCGCCTGATGCTCTGCGATGAATGCCAGCATCCAAACGGCGTATATTCCGACAACTGCGATTATGACGCCATGACCCAAAGCTGCCGCTATAACTGTGCTGCCAACTATCTGGAAGCCGAAAAAGCGGTCAAGCTCCTGTCCCAGTTCTGCAAGGGACGGACGGCACAGTGCTGCCTTCGCCTGAAGCTGCTAAGATGCGCCGTT